>Ga0082212_10013117_pt1 | contig 10381 bp, 12 predicted proteins | sample TergutNt197P3_FD_71548 | JGI IMG/M metagenome (GOLD analysis project Ga0082212, IMG submission 71548) | Neocapritermes taracua P3 segment gut microbial communities from Petit-Saut dam, French Guiana - Nt197 P3 | ecosystem: Host-associated > Arthropoda: Insects > Digestive system > Gut ...
CCTGACAAAAACAGTTGCAAAGGAATTCGCCGGAAGAAATGTTACGTGCAACGCAATCGCACCCGGATTCATTGAGACAGATATGACAACCGCCCTGCCGCCGGCGGTGAAAAAATATATCATCGATTCCATTCCCTTGGGTAGAATTGGTCTGGCGGAGGAAGTGGCAAACCTGACAGTATTTTTAGCGTCAGAATTGTCATCTTATATCACAGGGGAAGTGATAAGAGTTGACGGCGGACTTTGTATGTAGGAGAAAAGAAATATGAAACGTGTAGTAGTAACGGGGCTTGGCTGTATCTCGCCTGTTGGCAATGACGTCAACACATTTTGGCAAAGTCTGACAGCAGGGAAGCATGGTTTTGGGGGGATAACAAGGTTTGATCCGTCCGAATTAAAGGTGAAAATCGCGGCGGAGGTTAAAGACTTCGTAGCGGAAGAGTATATGGAAAAAAGTGAAGTTAAAAGAACCGATTTGTATGCACGGTATGCTGTCGCCGCCGCTGCGCAGGCGGTTGATGACAGCGGTATCGAGGGTAAAATCGAACCGGACAGATTCGGCGTATATATAGGCTCCGGCATCGGCGGAATCTCCACATTTATCAGCGAAACCGAAAAAATGCTCACAAAAGGCCCGCAGAGGATATCCCCGTTTTTCATCCCGATGATCATCGCGAACATGGCCTCCGCCCTGGTTGCAATGAAATACAACGCGCTGGGCCCAAACCTGCCGATTGTTAGCGCCTGCGCCACAGGCACGCATGCGATTGGCGAGGCTTTCCGCGCGATCAAATACGGTTACGCAGACGCACTGGTAACAGGCGGGACAGACGCCTCGATAAACCCCCTGGCCATGGGGGGATTTACAAACAGCATGGCGCTATCCACAACAAACGACCCCGACAACAGCTCGATCCCTTTTGACAAACGCCGAGACGGGTTTGTCATGGGCGAAGGCGCCGGCGTTATTATTTTAGAGGAACTCGAACACGCGAAAAAAAGAAATGCAAAAGTATATTGCGAAATCAGCGGATACGGCAATACGTGCGACGCTTATCACATCACGGCGCCGCACCCCGAAGCGACAGGCGGGGCTGAAATGATCCGGCTTGCTATGGAAGAATCCGGGCTTGAAGCTGACGAAAAACTCTACATAAACCCGCACGGCACTTCAACGCCGCTAAACGACAAATCCGAAACTCTCGCCATAAAAAAAGCCTTCGGGGATATGGCGTATCATATACCCATCAGTTCCACAAAATCCATGATAGGGCATATGCTCGGCGCGGCGGGGGGCGCGGAAGCCATTGCCGCAATCAAAGCCCTCGAAACCGGGATACTCCCCCCCACGATAGGATATAAGGAACCGGACCCGGATTGCGACCTCGACTATGTGCCGAACTCCGCGCGAAAATGCGAAATAAACAAAGCCCTCTCAATTTCGCTGGGTTTCGGAGGCCATAACGCAGGGGTACTATTCAACAAATTGGGATTGAGAAACGAGTGAAAAGCAGATGAATATTGAAAACGTCAAAGCACTTGCGGAAGTACTTTCAACCTATGGGTTATCCTCAATCGAGGTCAATGAGGGCGACCGGCGAATCCGGATAGAAAAAGGGACTCCCGCCCAACCTGTGCAGGCGCAGGTCTACGCAGCAGCGACCGCGTCAACGCCCGGTCCGGAAGAAAACATCGGCGACATTGACCCGTCGGTCGACTTCAACCGCCTTATAGAAGTAAAGTCCCCGATGATAGGCGTATTCTACTCCGCCGCGTCGCCGGAATCCGAAACGTTTGTCAGCATCGGCAGCAAAGTCAAAAAAGGAGACGTGCTTTGCATAATAGAAACCATGAAACTGATGAACGAGATCACAGCGGGACAAGACGGCGAAATAGTTGACATCTGCATAAAAAACGGCGAAATAGCAGAATTCGGCCAAACCCTATTTAAAATGTACTGAGGAAAAACCCATGGACAAAGAAGCAATAAAAAAAATCCTCCCCCACCGCGAACCGATGCTGCTCATCGACGAAACGGAACTCGTCGGCGAAACAGCCGTCAGCCGCTACACCGTCAGGGGGGACGAATTCTTCCTGCGGGGGCACTTCCCGGGCAACCCGGTAGTCCCCGGCGTCATACTATGCGAAATGATGGGGCAATCAGCCTGCCTTTTGGTGAATGCCGGAGGCGGGAAATTCACCCCTTACTATACCGGCTTGAAAAACGTTAAATTCAAAAACAAAGTAACTCCAGGAGATACTGTCGAGTTCAAAAGCCAAACTATAGCCCAAAAGGGCGTGTTTCATTTTATTAAAAGCGAAGGTTGCGTCGATGGTAAACTGTGCGTGAGCGGAGAACTGTCCTTTGCCGTTGTGGAGGACAGGGAGGAATAGCTAATGTTTTCAAAAATCCTGATTGCCAACCGGGGGGAAATAGCGATTCGGGTAATACGTGCCTGCCGGGAGATGGGCATATCGACAGTCGTCATATTCTCCGAAGCCGACCGTGAATCGCTGCACGTCAACTTGGCTGACGAAAGCTATTGTATCGGAGGAGCATTAGCAAAAGACAGCTACCTGAATAAAAACGCGATCCTCTCAGCGGCTATAGCGACAAAATCCGAAGCGATCCACCCCGGGTACGGCTTTTTGTCTGAAAACCCCGAATTTTCAAAGCTCTGTACCGAAAACGGTGTCGCCTTTATCGGGGCTGACGCCGGGACGATCTCCAAAATGGGCGACAAAGACACAGCCAGAAGAACCATGCGGGATGCGGGCATACCCGTTATCCCCGGCAGCGATCTGCTGGAAAACCTGTCCCACGCAAAAAAAGAGGCGGAAAAAATCGGGTTCCCGCTATTGATTAAAGCGCGCTCGGGCGGCGGCGGCAGGGGAATCCGCCTCGTAAACACCATGGACGAAATGGAGCAAAACTACAATACCGCAACATCCGAAGCGCTAGCCGCATTTGGCGACGGCGCCGTGTATATAGAAAAATACCTGCACCCGGTCAAACACATCGAAATGCAGATATTGGCCGACAATTACGGAAACATAGTGTGCCTTGGCGAACGCGATTGCTCGACCCAGCGCAATAACCAGAAACTCATCGAGGAAAGCCCGGCGGTTATCATACCCGAAGAAACCAGAAAACGGATGATCGACGTCACCATCAAAGCAGGCCTCACGGTGGGGTACCGGGGTGTGGGCACCATCGAATACCTGTATGACAAAGACGGAAACTTCTATTTTATGGAAATGAACACACGCCTTCAAGTAGAGCACCCCGTGAGCGAAATGGTTACACTGATCGACCTTGTAAAGTGGCAGATACGAGTGGCAGCCGGCATAAAGCTCGAATTTACGCAAAAAGACGTCGAGTTCCAGGGCCACGCCATAGAATGCCGCATCAACGCCGAAGACCCTTATCGTGATTTCAAACCGTCCTACGGCAAAATCGAAATGCTGCACGTCCCGAACGGCCCCTGGGTGCGATTTGACTCCGCTATCTATCAGGGATACAGCATACCTCCGTTTTATGACTCCATGATCGGCAAACTGATAGTCTTCGCAAAAACAAGGGACGAAGCGATCCGCAAAATGAAAGCGGCGCTTTGCGAGTTGATTATCGAAGGCATAATTCACAACGCATCGTTTCAAGAGGGGATACTATCCTCCGAAAAATTCGTCAACGCAACATACACGACCGACTATCTGGAGGCAAGCCTATGAGATTTGTAAAGCCGAAAAACACGCTGGAAGGGCAGGGAAAACCGGTATCGGGGATAAGCGAGACAGTGCAGGATTATTCGATCATCTGCGATACATGCAAAAAGGAACTGACTACGGATGAACTGGAAAACGAACAGCATGTCTGCCCGTATTGCAGGCATCATTTTAGGATAAACGCCAGGCAACGCATCCACATGATCGCCGACGCGGACACATTCGTCGAAACCGACAAAGAGTTGGCGCCGCATAACGTCCTCGGATTCCCCGGATATGATGAAAAACTCAAATCCGCCCGGCTGAAAAGCGCGGAGCAGGACAGCGTAGTATGCGGCGAATGCGAAATCGGCGGCGCCAGGACAGGGATATTTGCCATGGAGCCGTTCTTTATGATGGGAAGCATGGGAAGCGTCACAGGCGAAAAAATCTGCCGCACATTTGAGCGCGCGTTATCGGAAAAAACTCCCGTAGTGGGTTTCACCGTCTCTGGCGGCGCCCGAATGCAGGAGGGGATGATATCCCTCATGCAGATGGCCAAAACCAGCGGCGCTGTGAAAAAACACAGTGACGGAGGAGGCTTGTTCGTATGCGTGTTAAGCGACCCGACCACCGGAGGCGTCACCGCCAGCTTTGCAATGGAAGCGGACGTAATTCTGGCGGAACCAAACGCCTTAATAGGATTTGCCGGCCCTAGGGTAATCGAGCACACAATGCGAAAAAAACTCCCCCACGGTTTCCAAAAAGCGGAATTCCAACTGGAACACGGCTTCGTCGACAACATAGTCGACAGAAAACGCCAAAAAAAATACATCACCCGCCTCCTACAAATGCACCCGTAGGGGTCGCACACCGGGCGACCCGCCGTCACCCCCCGTATCCCCGTCCCCTGTAGGGGCGGATCTCGTGTCCGCCCAACCCCTCGTCCCCGCCCACCCCCGCGTCCCCGCAATCAAAACACCACAGAAGGGAAAAACACATGACCGCTTTTGAAAAGGTACACGCCGCGCGCGAAAAAGGCAGGCGAACATCGCTGGACCTGATAAACGGCATATTCAGCGAATTTATGGAAATGCACGGCGACCGCCGATTCGCGGACGACAAAGCAATCGTAACAGGCATAGCCAGGCTCGATGAAATGCCAGTAACCGTCGTAGGAATTGAAAAAGGACACACGGTAAAAGAGCGGGTCATGCGCAACTTCGGCTCCGCCCACCCGGAAGGATACCGCAAAGCGCTGCGCCAGATGAAACTGGCTGAAAAGTTCGGCCGCCCCGTTATATGCTTTGTGGACACATCCGGGGCATACTGCGGCATCGGCGCCGAGGAACGCGGGCAAGGCCAGGCGATCGCCGAAAACCTCACGGAAATGATGACATTGAAAACGCCGATAATATCCGTAATCATCGGCGAGGGAGGCAGCGGAGGAGCATTGGCGCTTGCCGTCGCGAACGAAGTGTGGATGCTGGAAAACTCGATCTACTCCGTAATATCACCGGAGGGATGCGCCAGCATCCTCTGGCAGGACAACGCAAAAGCAAAAGACGCAAGCGAGTACCTGAAACTCACAGCGGAAGACCTGTTGCGCCTGAAAATAATTGAAAAAATCATCCCCGAAAAAGACCCGCTCATCGACAACCTGCGCCTGGACCTGAGTGTTGCTGTGCAAAAATACAAAGCTATGCCCCCCGACGAGCTAATCGAGCATCGATACAACCGATTCAGGGCTATTAGCTAGACCCCACGCATACCCCCACCCCGTAGGGGTCGCACACTGGGCGACCCGCCCCCACGTTCCCGCATTTACCCGTCCCCGTAGGGTCGGGGTTCCACCCCCGACCGCCGCCCTCCGCATTTCCCCGTCCTTGTAGGGGTGGATCTCGTGTCCGCCCAAAATCCCGTCCCCCGCCGAACCTCCACCCCCGACCGCGTCCCCCACCGCGCACAACTCATGTGGTATAAACCACGGAAAGGCATAGTTATGATCACCATAGCTACAGATTCAAGCTCATATTTCAAAAAGGATGAAGCGCAAAGTCTAGGAATCAAAGTCATCCCCATAAATTACAGCGTCAACGGGCAAAGTTACAGCGAATCCTTCAGCGACCGTAACGGCGACTTTGAAAACCTCCTGAAAGGGGGCGCGGACTACACAACGTCGCACCCGAACATCTCCGCGTTTCTCAGTTGCTTTGAGGAAGAACTCCAAAAAAACAACGAAGTGCTGTGCATCACGATATCATCGAGGCTCAGCGGCGCATACGGAACCGCCCACATGGCGGCAAAACAAACGGAAAGCAACCGTATATCGGTATTCGATAGCCAACTGACCGCAGGCGGGTTGTATCTACTCATAAAAGAAGCAAAAACCCTGATAGACAAAGGTCTTACCCTTGAAGAAGCAATGCAAGCGCTGCCGTCTGTCCGTGACAGGATCACCATCGTTTTCTCCGTGGACGATATGGCGCCTCTCCGAAACAGCGGGCGCATCGGATTCGTCCGGATGAACGTCGGGACGTTTCTGAACATCAAACCAATATTGCTATGCAAGGATGGAGCAGTAGTATCCGACAGCATAGCGCGCGGAAATACCGAGCTTATCAAAAAACTCATAGAAAAAATGAGCGCAAATATCCGGGAAGCGGTTATCAGCTATATAGGCGACAACCGCATGGCGACAAACCTCCACTACGTAATAAACGACGCCTACCCCGACACTACAATAACACTACAAAAAATAGGCCCCGTCCTAGGCATACACCTGGGCCTAAAAGTAATCGCCATCTCATTCATAACCAAATAACACACCCGTCAATATCTTCGACCCACCTTGCGGATATTTATTTATTCGATATAGAATGCTTTCCGGATCCAATTCCCCGAGGATTGCTTCGGGGAGTTTCATTTGCATAGGAGTCTCCGGAACCGGAACAGTTATTTTGTAGCGGGTTTCGACATAGGCCATATCCTGATTAATGCGCTATTTTTTAATAAAAAAAGCCCACGGTTTTCCCTGTGGGCTTGTGAGACTAATATAAATGATGCTTGTATTATGCGTTTCTGCGGTGTATAATTAGGCCGCATAGGAGGTGTGCGTATGGAGTACATGACTACTGCGGAAGCCGCCGAAATCTGGGGCATAAAGGTACGACGAGTGCAAACACTTTGCGTTAATGGCAAGGTGACGAGCGCTAAGAGGCTCGGACATATATGGGTGATTCCTGTTGGGACTGATAAACCTATTGACGGTAGGACAAAAGCCGCTAAACAAAGCAAGATAAAACCAAATTGATAAAATAATAACAGACGCTCCCGCGAGCATCTGTTGGCGCTATAAGGCGTTTTGCTACTGTATGGCATTGAGTATCTGAGTCTTTGTAGTCGCGTAACTACACACAATAAAAGTTTCATAAATTATGTCGACAGTATACTAAAACCCGTCATAAGCGGAACATTCAGGAGGTACGAGTTAGATGGATAGCGAGAAAATAGATGGTCTGAGTATGGACATTGAAGCTCCCGAACGGGACAAGCTGCGTTCGCTGTTCCCGCAGTGTTTTGTTGACGGCAAACTGAGTGTTACAAAACTTCTTGAAGCCTGCGGAGAATTTGAAACGCTCGATGAGAATGACCGTGAAAAATATGAGTTCCGCTGGAAAGGCAAGCAGGAAAGCTTACAGCTTGCAGGTACTTTCTGAGAGTGGCAGATTGCAAGACTTCCTGAACAACCCGCAGAAGTTCACGGAAATGTTCATCGAAACAATAAAAGCTGTTCAGAACGGCATGGAGATTGACGGGATTCGGTACATGAGGCTTGAAGGCGAGGAGTATTACTTGCAGGAAATATTCGACAGCGAGGAACTTATCGCATATCTCGACAAAAATGCAATAAGAGTTGACAACAGCGTCTACGACCACATTATTTACGACAGCGACACCGTTGAGCTGCCGTTTGCAAAAGCTCTGGATGAGGACCCCGACGTTAAAATGTTCTTTAAGATACCGAGCAAGTTCAAAATAGAAACGCCAATCGGCACTTACAATCCTGACTGGGCTGTGTACATGGTCAAAGACAGCGTTGAGAAACTGTATTTTGTCATTGAAACTAAAGGGACGACAAGGCTCGGAGGGCTGCGAGGCGATGAGAAAGACAAAATACGTTGCGGCGTCAAGCATTTCGCCGCAGTGGGCGATGAGGTTAGGTTTAATGAGAAGCCAGTTAAGAATTGGCACGAATACAAGCTGTCAATCTAAGCAGCGCATATGGAGGATTAGCATATGAGTGGAAAAATATTCGTCCTGCGCGACGGTGAAGGTCTTGTTGAGCTTCAGCAGGAACGATATGAAAATGAAGACCTGTTTCAGACGTTAATTGAGCAGTACCCCGCTATCCTTGCAGGCGACCAGATGACGCCGGATAACCCACGGAGGTGGCTTTTAATCAGCCGCGAGATGAGCGTGCCGTTAGACGAGGGGCGTGGTTCTCTCGACCACTTTTACGTTGACCAGGATGCAATACCGACATTTATTGAGGTAAAGCGAGGAACGGATACCCGCATCCGCCGCGAGGTTGTCGGGCAGATGCTTGATTATGCAGCAAACGGCAAGAGATACTGGTCCATAGGTCTGATCCGTGAACTTTATGATAAAAACACACAAGCAGACGGCATAACACTTACTGATTTAGGGATAACCGAGGATGAAGAAGAAACCTTTTGGCAGACGGTGGACAGAAATCTACGCAGTGGAAAGATTCGACTGCTTTTCGTAGCAGACGAGATCCCGTGTGCCGAGTATGCCATAAATCTAATCGGTGAAAGTCCGTAGCGGAGGTACTCATAGCCAACCGCATAGCGAATCCCAAGGTGCGCACCGTGAGGTGTGAGCTGAAGAAAGGGATAGCAAAATCCTGACCCAAGAGACACGAACTCAGTAATAAGGCCGTCGAATAGGGATAAGGCTACGGGGTGAGCCAAAGTCCGAAGTATGAGCGTAACTATCGGAGGTAGACTGGGTGGGTGAAGGAGGAAAGATTTATGGCTTACCTCGGGAGGTCTTGCGGACATGCAGGAGAAACCCTGCGTGGTCGAAAACGGTTAGCCGCAAGAAGTCAGCAGAAGCCATAGTACCGTAGTGCTAATCTCAGACGCTATGGGAAGGGCTGAACAATTCGTAGTTGCCAAGTACAACGCGAAAACAGGACAGCAAATAGCCAGAATGTGTTAATGAGGAGAGTAGCGGCGTATCCGCAAGGGTTACTCAGAATCGGCGGTGTGCTGTCCACGGTCAAGGAGGAAAGGCAGAGTGGAACTTCTGGAGGAAATCCTGTCGAGGAAGAACCTCAACGAAGCGTACAAGCGGGTGTATGCGAACAAGGGAGCGAGCGGCGTGGATGGCGTGACCGTAGAGGAACTGCACGAGCATCTGAGAGTCCACAAAGCGGAGATTCTTGAAAGCATACGCGCACGGAAGTACAAACCGCAACCAGTCCGCAGGGTAGAGATACCCAAGGACAACGGGAAGATGAGACAGCTTGGGATACCAACGGTGGTTGACAGGGTGATACAGCAAGCGGTAGCGCAAGTGCTAACGCTGAGGTACGAACGGCAGTTCAGCGAATCAAGCTATGGATTCAGACCGGGGAGAAGTTGCGAGATGGCAGTAGTCAGGAGTCTGGAGCTACTGAACGACGGATACGACTGGATAGTGGACATTGACTTGGAACGATTCTTTGACACCGTGAACCACGACAGGCTCATGAACATACTCCACAGGACGATAGGGGATGGAGATGTGCTGTCGCTGATAAGGAAATTCCTAGTCAGCGGGGTCATGACAGGGGAAACCTACGAGGAAACGACGGTCGGAACGCCCCAGGGTGGGAATCTGAGTCCATTGCTGTCCAACATCATGCTGAATGAGTTGGATAAGGAACTGGAAGCCAGAGGGCTGCGCTTTGTGCGGTACGCCGATGACTGTAATATCTTTGTAGGAAGCGAAAAGGCGGCGGGGCGGGTAATGAAGTCCGTAACAAACTTCATCGAAAGGAAGTTAGGGCTGAAAGTGAACGCCACGAAAAGCCAGACGGGAAGACCGAGCCAAATCAAATTTTTGGGGTTCGGGTACTTTGTGGACAAAGAGGGAAAGTACCAAGCGAAGCCACATAGGATGTCAGTCGAGAAATTGAAAAGGAAGCTAAAGAAACTGACGAGCCGCAAGTGGAGCATATCGCTGGACGAAAGGCTGAGGAAACTCAGGATGCAGATAACTGGATGGGTCAACTACTTTCGCATAGCGAAGATGAAAACGGAGCTTGCGGCAATTGACAGAAGACTGCGAACGCGGATAAGGGTCGTAATATGGAAACAGTGGAAAGGACCTAAGAAAAGGTATGAGTCCCTGAGGAAGCTGGGGGCAACACACACAGGAGCGCACAACGCCGCCAACAGTGGAAAAGGGTATCAGGCTGTCTGTAGGACGCACACCGTCAACGCTGCGCTTTCCAACAAGCGGTTGGAGCAAAAGGGCTTGGCGTCGCTGGCAAGCCACTATGCCAAAGCACACTTACTTGCTACGAGTTGAACCGCCGTATACGGAACCGTATGTACGGTGGTGTGAGAGGGGCGAAAGCCACTGCGCCTAGCCTCTACTCGAT
>Ga0082212_10013118_pt1 | contig 10381 bp, 8 predicted proteins | sample TergutNt197P3_FD_71548 | JGI IMG/M metagenome (GOLD analysis project Ga0082212, IMG submission 71548) | Neocapritermes taracua P3 segment gut microbial communities from Petit-Saut dam, French Guiana - Nt197 P3 | ecosystem: Host-associated > Arthropoda: Insects > Digestive system > Gut ...
ATGGGAATTAACGAAAGAAAAACTGCAAGCGGTCGTCCGACCAATATCATAAAAACACCTATTGACAGGGATATACCGGCTACGGGCAACAGTTCGGAGGGATTGACAAGCAGTCCCAATGCCAAGAACATAACAATCTGAAAGAGCCACGTCAAGCCGTCAAAAAATTTGATAACGCTGCGTTTATGGATATATTTGCTGTTGCCGATCACCAAACCCGCAAGATATACGGCAAGGTATCCGTTTCCTTTGACAAAATCGGTGAAAGAGAAAATGAAAAACATACAAGCTATAATCAATACGGAATATAAAGAATCATTGTCCAAATTGATTTTATTGATAATTCTGACCGACAGTTTTCCCAAAAAATAACCTGCAAAACCACCTATAATCAACTGCATAAAGAAGAACAGCACCATTTGCCAAATTGAATCGGCGGGATTATTGATGACAGAAATGAAAGTAATGGTCAGCATATATGCCATCGGGTCGTTACTTCCACTCTCAAACTCCAGCATAGGCCGCAAGTTTTCTTTAAGCGACAATCCTTTGGAACGCAAAAGATTAAAAACAGACGCCGAGTCGGTCGATGACATAACCGAAGCCAAAAGAAACGATTCCATTAAGGAAAAGGTAATACTAAGAAAAAAATCGTTGGTTAGCCAGTAGATAAAAAGTCCGGTGAAAAGCGCTGTTAAAAGAACGCCGACAATAGAAAGGATAAATCCGGGAATAATCACCGGTTTTATTTCATTGTATTTCGTACTCATTCCACCTGAAAACAGGATGATATTTAGCGCTATTACACCAATAAACTGCGCCGCTTTGGGACTGTTAAAACTGATTCCTATTCCATCGCTTCCGGCAAGCATACCGATTACCAAGAACAGCAAAAGAGTAGGAATTCCTATCTTGTAGCTTGTTTTTCCGGCCAATAAACTTACGAACAATAGTATGGAACCAACCAATAATAAATTTTCCGCCGAGAAATTACCCATATTTACCTAAGTGTTTCATTTTCAATCAAAAAGCATTTTGAAGAGTTCAAAGATACTAATAATTCCGCAATTATGCAAAAAAACAAAAAATATCTCTTATCTTTGCGTTTTCATATTCAGAGTTTTCTTACAAAAAATGGATCATAACATCAAGAAAGCAATATCGCTGTCTTTCCTGCTGATTGTCGCTACAATCATAGGCATCCATGCTGTTATTCCTCACCACCATCATGATGGTATCTCTGTTATCTTGGCTTCCGCTCATCATGACGATTCATATCCCAACGATCCAAATAATACGGAAATTTTTTATACAAGGCTGAATAACGAAAGACAAACATTCCAATTGCTTGATTCCGATTTTGATCTATTTACTTGTTTTTTTGTCTTACTTTCGGATTGTCCTATACATCAAATAGCAGAAAATACCTGTAGCCTACTTCGGGAAAACACATATTTACCATCTAATTATACCGCACTTGTCGCTCGCTCCACAGGAATGAGAGCGCCCCCTTTTTAATTAGAAGTTAGGAATTGGGAGTTTGAAATCACGAATTTCAATTTATAAATAACATTTTCACCGCCCAATTCATAATTCATAACTCTTAATCTATATTTAGTTCCTAATTCTTAATTCCTTTTATAATGTTTAGAAGTAGTATATTATTCCTATTTGTATTTGCTTTATTGGCAAATAGTTGTAAAAATTCGGGAGCATCAGATAACAACAAAGAGGTAATTCCTGTAATGATATTGGAATATACCGACGTTGATATTCCTCAAAATTATGTGGCTGACATACATGCAATACATTTTGTCGAAATAAAGCCTAAAATCGAAGGCTTTATTGAAGCCATTTATGTTGATGAAGGGAAAAAAGTAAAAAAAGGGGAAACGATTTTCCGTCTGAAATCTACAGAGTTCAACGAAGATTTAAATGAAGCCGAAGCCGCTCGTAAACAAGCAATCGCAAAACTCAAAATGGTTCAGAATGAAGTTGATCGCATCTCGCGTTTGGTTGAAAAAAATATTTTTTCACAAATACGGCTTGAACAGGCTTTGGCTGAAAAAGAAGCCGTTGAATTTGAAGTAAAACAGGCTGAATCGCGTGTACAACGTTCCAATGCAGTTCTTGCTTATGCCGATATAGCGGCTCCTTTCGACGGAATGGTTAGCCGAATCATGTACAAAGTGGGAAGTCTTGTTACTCCCAATGACCTGCTGACCAATATCTCGGACGTATCGGAAATGTTTGCCTATTTCAAACTGAGCGAACAGGACTATCTGCAATTAATGAAAGCGGACAATTTGACCCTTTCCGACAGTGTATCCCTGATACTTCCCGACGGCTCATTTTATTCGCACAAGGGAAAGATTGAAACAGCCGGCAGTGATTTTGAACGGGGTACGGGTTCGATTGCTTTCCGCGCTCGCTTTGCCAATCCCGACGGATTGCTGAAACACGGTATTTCGGGGAAAATACAACTCTCAAACAAAATGAAACAGGTATTGATGATTCCTCAAAAATCTACTTTTGAGATATTGGACTTCACGTATGTATATGTCGTTGATCATGAAGGCAAAATTCAGGCAAGAAGTTTTAAACCTTTGTATCGGTTGAATAATTTCTATGTAACACAAGACTTGGACGCGGGAAGTATTATTGTGTACGAAGGCATTCAGTTGGTTAATGACGGCATGAATATTAAATGTGATACAATTAAAATTGAAAATTAATTAGAATTATGTTTAATATATTCATCAAACGTCCTATTTTATCAACGGTTATCTCGCTTTTGATTGTCTTTTTGGGATTACTGTCGATTGGCTCTTTGCCGGTAACGCAATTCCCCGACATCATGCCGCCATCGGTTACGGTAACGGCAAATTACGTTGGCGCTAACTCCGATGTATTGGCAAATTCGGTTGCCATGCAAATCGAACGCGCTATCAATGGGGTACCCGGTATGACCTACATGACCACTGTTTGCAACAACGATGGAGTTTTACTTACCACCGTATTCTTTAAAGTAGGAACCGATCCCGATATAGCGGCGGTCAATGTACAAAACCGCGTCGCTACGGCGTATGAGGAACTTCCCGAAGAAGTGGTCAGGTCGGGAATAATAATCGAAAAGGTGGTCAACAGTATGTTGATGTATCTGAACATCACGAGCAAGGATACCATGCATAACGAACGGTTTATTTATAATTTTACCGACGTCAATCTTCTAAAAGCCTTGAAACGTGTCGATGGCGTTGCGTATGCCAATATTATGGGAAGCCGCAATTTTTCCATGCGCGTATGGCTGAACCCTGACCGTATGGCTGCTTTTAATCTTTCGCCGCAGGACATTACCGAGGCCCTGCAACATCAAAATGTTGAAGCTGCACCCGGAAAAACCGGCATCAGTAATTCAAAAATGCAAAACGAAATGCAATACGTGCTTCAATATTCGGGAAGATTCACTACTCCTGAAGAATATGGCGAAATCGTGTTGAAATCTTTGCCAGACGGCTCGTTGCTGACACTTCACGATGTCGCCGATATAGAATTGGATGCGCAAGAATATAACATGACTTCGCTTTCCAACGGTCGCCCTTCGGCTGCCATTATTATAAAGCAGCGCCCCGAGTCGAATGCGCGGCAAGTCATCAAGGATATCAAAGCGTTGATGGAAAAAGTGAAAGAAGAAACTTTTGCTCCGGGTATGGACTACAGTTTTGCTTATGATGTATCGCGTTTCTTAGACGCTTCCATTCAGTCGGTGATAAAGACGTTGATTGAGGCGTTCCTGTTGGTTTCGTTAGTCGTATTTTTGTTTTTACAGGATTGGCGTTCCACGCTTATTCCTGCACTGGCTATACCCGTTTCGCTGATTGGAACGTTCTTTTTCATGCAGGTATTGGGTTTTTCAATCAATATGCTGACGCTTTTTGCGCTCGTTCTCGCGATCGGTATCGTGGTGGATAATGCCATTGTGGTAGTCGAAGCGGTTCATGTGAAGATGGCTCAAAATCTGTCGCCATTCGATGCTACCGTTGCAGCCATGAAAGAAATCGGTGGCGCTATTGTGGCGATTACACTGGTGATGTCGGCTGTGTTTGTTCCTGTCGGATTTTTAACCGGTACGGTCGGTATATTTTACAGACAGTTCTCATTGACTTTGGCTGTCGCCATTGTTATTTCAGGCGTCAATGCCCTAACGCTCACGCCGGCTCTTTGCGCCATTATTCTTCGTAATCATACGCATCAAACCAAAAAGCGAAGTTTGTTGAACAGATTTTTCAATTGGTTTAATATCAATTACGAACGGTTTTCATCCGCTTATATGAATGGATTAGCAAAATATCTGAACAGAAGCGTATTAACCTGGGTTACATTGTTTGTATTTTGCGCTTTAACATGGCTAATCGGTATAGTGCTTCCGTCCGGTTTTATCCCCGAAGAAGACCAAGGCATGGTGTATGTTAATGTATCATTGCCTCCCGGCGCCACTTTGGAACGAACAGACGAGATTTTATTGAAAATACAGGCGGCGCTTCTACCTGTTGAAGATGTCGAGTCCGTTTCAACACTTGGAGGATATAGTTTATTAACAGATTCAGACGGAGCTACATACGGAATGGGAATGATCAACCTTACCAACTGGAAAAACCGTAAAAAATCGGCATGGGAGATGATGGAAGATTTCAAGGAAAGGGTGGCTCACATCAAGGGCGCTGAAATTGAATTTTTCTTTCCGCCGGCAATACCCGGATTTGGTAATGCGAGCGGTTTTGAAGTCCAATTGTTGGATTTAGCCGGTGGAAGTATCGAAGACCTCGGCGAAGTAACCGGCAATTTCCTCGAAGCGTTGAACGACCATCCGCAACTGCAAAGCGTTACTACGGGATTTAACCTCGATTTTCCGCGTTATCTGCTTCATGCCGACCTGCAAAAAGCAGCGCAGTTGGGCATCAATATCGACGAAGCAATGGAAACACTTCAATCATTCGTAGGCAGTTTTTACTCCACTAATTTTGTCCGTTTCGGGGATAAATACAAGGTAATGATACAGGCTGCGCCAATATTTCGGGCAAACCCCGAAGATGTTTTCCGTTATTTCGCCAAAAGCAAAGACGGAGAGATGGTTCCGTTTTCAAATTTTATGACTGCCGAAAAGACCTACGGACCAGAACAAATCATCCGTTACAATATGTTTACCTCTGCTATGCTCAATGGCGAAGCGGCTCAGGGCATTAGTTCGGGACAGGCAATTGCAGCTGTGGAAGAAGTTGCTAAACGCGTACTTCCAAAGGGTTACGGTATTGAGTGGTCGGGAATATCACGCGAAGAGCAAGCACAAGGAAATCAGGCGATCTGGATTTTTGCGGTTTGTTTGTTGTTTGTTTACCTATTGTTAAGCGCACAATACGAAAGTTGGTTTTTACCCATTCCCGTAGTACTTTCGTTACCTGCGGGAGTTTTCGGCACCTTCCTGTTTTTGAAAATATTGGGTTTGGAAAACAATATCTATGCACAGGTCGCCCTGATTATGCTGATAGGCTTGCTCGGCAAAAACGCGATTCTAATCATCGAAATGGCTAACCAGAACCGGCGGGAAAAAGGTATGTCTGTCATTGACGCAGCCATACAGGGAGCAATAAGTCGTCTTCGCCCGATATTAATGACTTCCTTTGCCTTTATCTTCGGATTATTTCCATTGATAATTGCCACCGGCGCAGGCAGTATCGGCAACCGTTCCATTGGTACGGCAGCCGCAGGTGGAATGTTGATAGGAACATTTGTGGGCATTTTTCTTGTGCCCGGGTTGTATATTATTTTTGAAAAAATAGGGTCTAAATTCAAAAAATCAACATAATTTAAGAAAATAATGAAACCAAAAATAATCATAATAATCACAATATTTATACATATTATAGTTCAGACAGGATGTGTTTCACAAAAAATATCTCCCACAGAACAAGTAAATTTACCCGATAAATATTTCACTCAATCAGACACAGCCACGATAGTCACTATCGGATGGACAGATTTTTTCCCCGATCCAAAACTGCGGGAGTACATCGACATAGCGTTAAACAATAATTATTCCTATACAGTAGCTTTGGAACGGGTTGTTCAGGCACGCTTGGTCTTACAGCAAAGTAAATGGGCATATCTGCCGCAGTTAGATGCCGGAATATCGGCAGGCATCCAACGTTTTGGTGATTATCACATGGATGGAATTGGAAACCGCGAATCTGAAACTCCTATCCCCAGCCCATACAGAGATTTCAATTTGGGTTTGCGATTCGGTTGGGAACTGAATGTAGCAGGAAAACTCACGCAGCGGAAAAAAGCAGCACTGGCAAGATACATGGCAACAGAAGAAGCATTGAATTACGCCCGCTCACAATTGATTTGCGAACTTGCAGTCATCTATTATGAATTGATTGGCCTTGATATGCGTCAATCTATTTATATGCGGTATGTGGAGTCGTTGAACGCATCTTTAGAACTGACCCGCGAACTAATTGCTGAAGGCTTTGAAACTTCACTTGCCGCCGAACAGTTTGAAGCAAAGATACTTGCACTCAAAGGAGAAATTTTGAGAGAAAAGCATGAGATTTCCGTTAAGGAACGTGCATTTGCTGTATTGTTGGGTAGTTTACCAATGGAAATCGTAAGGATGGATTTTGAAAAAACCAATACTTTGAATTATCCGGAACAAGCGGGTATTCCGGCACAAATCATCCGATACAGGTCTGATATTCGCGAAGCAGAAAACCAACTGTTTGCCTCAAAATTAGATGTGGCATCTGCCCGCGCCGCTTTTTTCCCGTCAGTAGTTATTGGCGGTGGTGGTGAATTTAACAGTTTCGACTTGTCGAAATGGTTTAAAACCCCGGCATCATTGGTTTATGATTTTGCAGCAGGCTTAATGGCGCCGGTGTTCCGACAACGGGAAATCCGTACACTTTGGGAAAACGCAAAAAGCGAACAGCGGATTGCCCTGAAAAATTACCATCAGCAAGTAATCACCGCTTACGTAGAAGTATTAGACGTACTTTCGGAAATTGAAACCACCGAAAATATGAAACAACTGAAACAGCAGGAAGTCGCTATTTATCAACATTCGCAAGAAAGCGCCATAGAACTGTTCAAACTCGACTTTGCAAACTATTTAGAAGTCCTTTCAGTCATGGAAAAGAGCCTCGAAGCGGAACAGGAATATGCGCGACTGTCCACTGCCCACGCTTTGACGCATGTTCTTTTGTACCGCTCGCTGGGTGGAGGAAGTTTTTGACGTTGATAATCAAAAGCAATCAACTAATTCTTGATTTTAGAACGACCGGCTTTTCTCTACCGTATAATAGACCGTTTGAAGTTGTGCTTCGCGCAGGTTTTGGCGAATATCGTTTACCAATCCCATAGGAGCCTCTTTGTCTATTTTAAACAGGACTACCGACTGATTTTGTTCTTCGGGATTCATCTCATCTTTGATTGCTTGCAGTCTAACGGGCATATCTTCCAAAGCAATTAATTCCGAATTCAACTGTATTTCGAATACGTCTTCCGGATTTTCTTCGTGTGACTTACCTATTAATACATGGATAAGTAAGGATTTTTCTTTTAATTTCTGAAGTTCGGAGGCATTTGGCAATTGAACTTGCGTCAGGACAGGTACGCTTCGCATATTGGTTACCAACAGAAAGAAAAACAACAGGGTGAAAATCAAATCGGGCAAAGCGGCGGTATTCAATGCCGGAACCTTTCTGCGACCGTTTTTACGAAACCTACTCATAACTCACCTCCTCTTCAGCAATTTCTTTTTCCGAGATTTGGAGCGGATACACTTCCCTCACTGCCGTTTGTTGTTCTTCGGATAAATCAACAAACGGTTTCCGGAATTGTTCGAGCGCCCATTCGTTTCTCAACTCATTGTAAGCGGCAGTCAGTTCGCTTAAAACGGAAACATAGGTTTGATAATTGGATTTCCGGCTAAATTCAAGATGGATAACTGCATCGCGAGAAGCAAGCACATTACCCAAATCCGGAATGTCGTAAAAGTTTTTTTGAGGTAAAAAATCTTTACCTTCCGGATTATCGATGAATATTTTCGCAATTTCCCGAATTTGCATCAACGGTAGCGGCTCACCATTTAAGTAAACCGTATTATCGTCTCTAATGGATAGAGACAGTAAATTGCGTTCTTCGACAGGAGCGTTTTTGATGATTGCCGCTTCGGGAGCCGCCGGAGCCAAACGGCGATAGATACCGCTTTTGGAGTCCAACGAGCCGGTGAGCAGAAAAAAGAGCAACAAAATGAATGCAACATCGGCGGAAGATGTCGAATTCAATTGGGGAATATCTCTTTTGAAGCGTGCCATATATGTCAGTTACAAGTTACGAGTTACATTATTTAAGTTTTTTGAAATAACTCCAGATAATACCGCCGAACAGAGCGATAAAGCCAATCCCCATTAACGTATATATGGAATAAAGCCACATATCGATTAATTTTAGCCAAAAGTAGGTGTTTTCATTGCCTTTATATCCGATAAGCGGAAGGGGATTTCCATTCCCCAATATCCACGCAATCAACAGTAAAAGTCCCCAAATAAACATAATAATTAGAGAGCGTTTCACTTTTCGGGGATTATTTTTCCACTGACGGATAAAAGAAAAGAGAGAAAAAATCAATCCTGTACTGACGGTTAGAATGAGCAAAGAAAAAAGCCACGAAAGAAGCGCTGAAACTTCAGATGATTCCCGATCAATCGTTTGTTGCGTGAAATATACCCAAAAGAACCCAATAGATAAAACCAGCGTGACTGTCATACAGAGCCAAAGAGCGACAGTTGATATTTTATTGAGTGAAAGAGTCATGTTAATAATTATGAATTTCCATTGTCATTGCGGGCTTGACCCGCAATCCCCCTACTTTTTCAGGAGATCCCGCGTCAAGCACGGGATGACATCATGTTAATTGTCAATTGTCAATTATTTTCTTCGTTTATATTGAGAGATAATGTCCAAAATCAAAATCGCATCGTCCTCCATGTCATTGACAATCCCTTCAATTTTATTCAATATATAATTATAGAATAATTGGAGGATAACAGCCACAATCAATCCGCCGACAGTGGTTATCAAAGCAACTTTCATTCCTCCGGCGATAATGGAAGGACTGATGTCTCCGTATTGTTGGATATTATCAAATGACTGAATCATACCAATAACCGTTCCGAGAAATCCGAGCGAAGGGGCTACGGCAATAAACAAAGCAATCCATGAAAGATTTTTTTCCAGCAAACCGGTTTGAACGCTTCCGGTAGCGGTGATTGACCGGTCAATTTCATCAACAGTCCCATGAATACGCGACAATGCCTGATAGCAAATTGAAGCGACAGGTCCCCGCGTTTCCCGGGCAATTGTTTTTGCTCCCTCCACATCGTTTTCTTCCAACTTCTTTTCCACTTCCATCAGAAATTTTTTAGTATTTATTTGAGATAAATTCAGATAGATAATTCTTTCCAAACAAAAACTCAATCCGATAATTAACGAAAGTGCAATGAAACTCATGAAAACCGCTGACCCTTCAACAAACCGCGCTTTAATGAATGAATGTAATCCGCCTTCATCCGAGAGAGAAGCATCTATAGCGATATCCGAAAATATATCTTGTCCGAACAAATCAATCGTATGGCAGGACGTCAAAATAAAAAATAACACTACGATGCCTAAGAGCCGTTTCATATCAATGTATATAAATTTTGTTGGACAAAGGTAAGTAAAAATAGTTGAAAATTGAGAATTGAAAATTGAGAATTGAAAAATAAGTTGTATTTTTGCTTCGTAAAATGAATGATACATGGCTGAATTATTAAATCCCATTGGCGAGGCTGAGCGTTATTTGCAGAATGCCAAAGAGATACTTTCAGAAAAAGCAGGTAAAGATGGGGCGTATTACAGCGATCGTAAATACGTGAAAATGGCAGGACATACGGCTTGGTGCGGAGTTCTCGTTGCACTTGATGCCGCTTTGGGTATAAATACAAGATTGAAAAAACAGAAACGTCTTGATTTTAAGGACTATCAAGAAGCTGTGGGTAAAATCGACAAAAGGATGAATCGGCCTTTGCTCAATTCATACGAAACACTTCATAAAGTGCTTGGATACGACGGCAATTTAAACTATACGATCGTACAGTCAGGATTGAAAGAAGCGCAATACATCATTAATTGGGCAAGCAAACGTTATAATCAAGTATAAATTTAGAGTATGCAGCAAAAATTTCCAATCGATTCGTTTAAATCGTTTACAACTCCGTTCTATTATTACGATTTAGACGTTTTGAACCGCACCCTACAAACGCTTACGGAAGAATCCGAT
>Ga0082212_10013119_pt1 | contig 10381 bp, 8 predicted proteins | sample TergutNt197P3_FD_71548 | JGI IMG/M metagenome (GOLD analysis project Ga0082212, IMG submission 71548) | Neocapritermes taracua P3 segment gut microbial communities from Petit-Saut dam, French Guiana - Nt197 P3 | ecosystem: Host-associated > Arthropoda: Insects > Digestive system > Gut ...
AAGCTCTACACGGATTATTACAGGAATCACATGAACGAACACGCGCTCCTGAGGCGTTCCGGCGCAGTTAAGTACTGGGCGGAGAACCACGAGGCGAACGTCTTCGACGACGACATCATCGTCGGCACTCCCGGACCGGACGAGCGCAGCCTGGGCGTCTATGTGGACAACAGCCCGGAATGGATCCTCGGCATCATCGACGAGGCGACATTCAAGAAAGCCTGGCAGTCCGAGGGCGCTATCCGCATGTCGGACGAGCAGCGCGATATCCTTGCCGACGCCTACGACGTCTGGAAGAACGTCAGCATCAGCAAAATGTTTGAAGGAGTCGTAACGGAAGACTTCTTCCCCGCGTTCGGCACAGGACCCGTAATGAACTACATGGCGGGACGCGCGGGCAGGCCGAATGTGTTCGGAATGATCCAGGGTCACTATGTAGCGAACTTCCGTAAAGCGGTAAACACCGGTTTCGGCGAGGTCAGGCGGCAGGCGCAGGAGAAGATCGACGCGCACAATGGCATGGTGTTCGGCGACTGGGCGAAGAAGCATGTGTTCTACCACGCGGTGGTCAGGACATGCGACGCAGCCATCACACTTTCAAACAACTACGCGAAGTCCTGCCGCGAGAAGGCTGCTGCGACGAAGGACCCGGCGCGTCAAGCGGAGCTTCTGAAGATGGCGGATTCTCTTGAATGGATCATGGACAACCCCGCCCGCACATACCAGGAAGGCCTGCAGGTCATAATCCTCTATCAGCTCCTGCTGACGGCGGACTGCCAGCAGCACGGGCAGTCCATGGGGCGCGTGGACAAGTATGTCGAACATCTGCTGGAAAACGATCTCGCAAACGGCACGCTCACCATGGAAGAAGCCCAGGAACTCACGGACGCATTCCTGCTTCGCATTTGCGATATCATGATAGTACACGGCATGATGCTAAACAACAAGCGCGTCATCGAGCTCAACGAAAACGGCATGAACGCGTTCATGGCGATATACATGGGTATGACGGCCACAGGCGGCATCGTGTTGACCATCGGCGGCTCGACAGCCGACGGCGAGGACGACAGCAACGACGTCACCCGCCTTATGCTGCAGGCATACGGCAGAATGAAGGTACCGGATCCGACGGTCGCGCTGCGCATCCACGCCAAGACTCCGGAGGACATCTGGCGGTTGGGCATAGAGTGCAGCAAGCTTTGCGGCGGAATGCCGGAGCTGCTCAACGACGCGGTGGTAATCCCGTCCATGATGTCGTGGGGCTTCACGCACGAGGACGCGGCGGATTACAGCATCGTCGGCTGCGTCGAGCCGGGCGGGACAGGCAACGAATGGTCCGCTTCCGGCAACGACGGCGGAAACTCCATATGGAACATGATGGAGGCTATATCGCTGCTCATAAACGGCGGCGTATCGCCGCGCACCGGGAAAACCGCGATAAAAGTCCCGATGCTCTATGAATACGAGAGCTTTGATGAGGTGAAAGAAACATTTGTCAAGCTTGTCGAGTATTGCATGAGCTGGACTGTATCATTCACATCGATGTACGAGCTGGCTTACTCGCAGAACTTCCCGTGCATAGTGGCGTCAACGATGATGGAAGGCTGCATGGAGTCCGGAAAAGACGTCACCGAAGGCGGCGCGAAGTACAATAGGACAGGCCTCACGGCATGCGGAACGTCAAACGTCGGCGACAGCCTCATGGCAATAAAGAAGCTGTGCTTCGACGACAAGACAGTCTCTTTGCGCACACTGTACGACGCGCTGCAGGCTGATTGGGAAGGCTACGAGGAACTGCGCCAGATAATCATCAACGAGGTCCCGCACTACGGCAACGATTTTGAGGAAGTAGACGACCTCTCATCCTGGGCGCTTGAAGTGTTCGCGGACAGCATCGGGTCGAAATACGGGCCGCGCGGCCGTTACTGCGGCGGCACGTTCACTATGACGGCGCACATAGGTTTCGGGAAGATGATCGGCGCGACGCCCGACGGGCGCAAAGCCGGCGAACCGATCGCCGACGCTATCTCGCCGCGTCAGGGTTTTGACAAGAACGGCCCGACCGCGTATCTGCGTTCAGCCGCAAAACTGCCGCACCTGAAACTCGCAAACGGCGACCAGCTCAACATCCGCTTCACACCGTCCTCCGTCGCCGGAGACGAAGGCGCTTTGAAACTGAAAAACCTCATTTCGACATATTTCCGCCTTGGCGGTATGCAGGTGCAGTTCAACGTCGTGGGCACGGACAAGCTGTATGAAGCGCAAAAAGACCCGCTGAACAATAAGGACCTTATCGTCCGAATCGCGGGCTTCTCGACGTACTTCGTCACATTGTCGCCGGATGTTCAGAACGACTTCATCACGCGCACCGAACAGGCCATGTAAGTGTGGAATGAGGAATGTGGAGTGAACACTTTACACAGATACATTAGCTGCAACACCCGATGAACTTGCTACTACCCTTGCATATCATGTTAATGAATCGATAATGTTACCTTTTTGGAGGTGTAACCTTTGTATAAATTCAGACCGTACACAGATCGTATATGGGGCATGCGCGAACGCATTCGCGACAGGGTGATCAGGGCAGAGCCGACGAAAGTCCGCCTGAAGATGGAAGCTGCGGAGCTGTACGACGGCATCATCCCGCTCCTGCAAAAGCCTATGCAGTCGCTGTATGTCATCTCAAAAATGCCGCTCAGGATCGAAGACGACGACTATTTCGTCGGGAACCTCGGCAACAAATACTTCAACGGCAGCGGCGGCATGATGTGGATCATGGCTAACATCGAAAAGGACTGGCCTCTGAAAGAGGACGGCTTATACCACAGCCCCGACCATTTCGAGCTGCGGCTCGCCATATCTCCCGAAGACCTCAAGGAGCTCCGGACGCTCGCTTCCGGGATGCGCAGGGGCGGTTTCGGCCCCGATAAGTGGCTGCCGGACAACGCACAGCAGCTGTTCGAGCTCGGCGCGTGCGACTACGGCATACCCGGCCGCCCCGGCGCGCTGACCCCTCCCGGGCACCTGACCCCGGGCTTCCAGCATATCATCAGAAAAGGTTACGGCGCCATTCGCAAGCAGGCTCAGGACTGGATGGACGAGCGCGAAGGCAACATCATGGGCGACGACATGCGCAAGTACATTTTCTACAAAGCAGCGACCATCGCCTGCGACGGCGCTATCACGCTCGCGAAACGCTACGCCGAAATGGCGGCTGAGAAAGCCGGGGAAGCGCCGACGCCGGAACGCAAAGCTGAGCTTGAGAAAATGTCCGCGAGCCTTGAATGGATATCCGTGAACCCCGCCCGCACATTCTGGGAAGCCTGCCAGATGGCTCTGCTGTACCAGCTTTTCCTCGTTGTGGACAACGGCCCGGGCGTCACGTCCATGGGGCGTTTCGATCAGTACACCTGGCCCTTCCTTAAGAAAGAGTACGAAGAAGGCACGATAACCCCCGACGAAGCGCAGGAGCTTGTCGACGCGTTTTTCCTGAAGCTCAACACATATTACGAGGGCGGCTTCGGCAAGATGGCGCAGACAGCCGGCATCGGCAACACATATCAGCATACGACTATCGGCGGCCTCATACCCGAAACCGGCGAGGACGCTACGAACCCGATAACGTACATGACGCTCGAAACCATAGCGCGGCTCAAGCTGCACGACCCGACCATATCGCTGCGCGTTCATAAGAGTTCGCCGCAGGAGATATGGGACTGCGCGCTCGCGACGTCAAAAATGGTGGGCGGCCTGCCCCTGTTCCAGAACGACGAGATCATCGTTCCCGGTATAATGCAGGAGCTCGGGTTCACGCTTGAGGACGCGCGCGACTACAGCCTCATCGGCTGTCAGGAGATAGTCGGGTCCGGTAACGACTACCCCGCTCCGAACGGCATGGGCATGACGCACGCTACGATATACTGGTCCGTCATTTTCGATATGGCCATAAACGACGGCATCAACCCGCTCAACGGAAAGCAGGCGCCGGAGAAAGTGCGTTCAGGGTACCTGTACGAAATGAACTCCATCGAGGAAGTCCGCGACGCGTACGAGAAGCTTGTGAGATACATCTTCAAGTGGCATGTTTCGCTCAATAACTACGCGGAGTTCCAGCAGGAGCAGCACTTCCCGTTCCCGAACCTGTCCATATCCACCGAAGGCTGTATGGAAAAGGGCATGGACGTCTCAGTCGGCGGCGCGAAGTACAACTCGTACGGAGGCACGGCGACGGGGCTTGCGACGGTGGCTGACTGCATCACTACTATCAAATATATGTGCTTCGATAAGAAACTCTGCACAACACGCGAACTCTACGACGCCGTCATGGCGAACTGGGAGGGTTACGAGCCTCTGCGCCAGCAGATACTCTCGGAAGTCCCGCACTACGGCAACGCCGACCCGTATGCGGACATGGAGCTCAAGTGGGTCATCGACCTTTATTATCAGCTTTGCACCGAATGCTCGAACCAGCGCTGCAAGGTGTTCAAAGCCGGCATGTACGGCGCGGCGGACCATGTCCAGCAGGGCGAATGCACATGGGCGACGCCGGACGGGCGCAGGACAGGCGAACCCATCGCCGACGCCATGAGCCCCGCGCAGGCGAGGGACGTGAATGGCCCGACGGCTGTGTTCCTCTCCACATGCTGCTTCGACCACACGCGCTTCATGGACGGCATGGCGCTGAATCTGCGCATGCATCCCTCCGTCCTCGCGAACGACGGCGGCGTCGATAAGCTGCGCGAGATGACACAGACATATTTCGAGAACGGCGGCATGGAGTGCCAGTTCAACGTAGTCGACACCGACACGCTGCGCGAGGCGCAAAATGAACCCGGCAAGCACCACAACCTTGTTGTACGCATTGCCGGGTACTCCGCGTATTTCGTGGAGCTCGGTACTGACCTGCAAAATGACATCATCGCGAGGAATGAGAACAGGATTTAGACGCGGGTTTGCCTGTATAGGCTCAGGCAGACAGAACTCAGAAGATGAATCCGGTGGGACGTTTGTGTAACACCAGTCCTGCAGAGTCAGCCAGCCCCACTCACAGCTCCCTGAAACCACAAGCGCCTATAAAACAACGGGCGGTCGGGAACGGCCGCCCTACGTGAGGGTAAATGAAATGGTAATAAGCAACGACAACCCCGATAATGTTCTCACAGGAAAAATTTATGACATTCAGGGCTTCAGCGTACAAGACGGCCCGGGCGTGCGCACAACTGTGTTCCTTAAGGGCTGCCCCCTGCGCTGCCCATGGTGCCACAGCCCGGAGTCGCAGCGGTTCGACACGGAACTCAACTGGATGAACATCCGCTGCTCCGGCTTAGACGCGTGCGGCAAATGTCTGGACGTATGCCCTCACGGCTGCATCACGCGCGGAGCCCCCAGCCGCAGCGTAACAGGCGATGAGATATACTTCCCCGACGTCGACAAGGATAACTGCGACGAATGCGGAATTTGCGCGAAAGCGTGCAAAGCGACGGCGCTGTATATGTGCGGTAACGACATGACTGTCGATGAAGTCATGCATCGGATCGACCGCGACCTCCCGTTCTACGAGGACTCCGGCGGCGGCGTGACTGTATCCGGCGGCGAGTGCCTCTCGCAGCCTGACTTCACGCTTGAACTGCTCAGGCGCTGCAAGGACATAGGCGTTCACACCGCAGTCGATACTACAGGTTTCGTGCGCTGGGAGACCATCGAAAAGGTCATGCCGTATACGGACATGTTCCTGTATGACCTCAAGTGCATGGATAACGCCCTGCATGAGCAGGTGATCGGGACGCCGAACGTCCGGATCCTTGAAAACGCCGTTAAAATAGCAAGGGCGGGCGGTAAGCTGTGGGTCCGCATACCAGTCATGCCCATGTTCAACGACTCGGAAGAACATTTTGAGAAATATGTCGAATTCCTATCGGATATCAGAGATTCCGTCGTGATCGTGCAACTGCTCCCGTATCACAAAATGGGCGTCTCAAAGTACGCGCGGCTGCTCTCAAAGCAACAGGTGTTCGTAGCTGAACCCCCGTCGGACGACTTGATGGAAGCGCGCAAACAGCAGCTAGAAGCAGCGGGCCTGAACGTCCGCATCCACTAATAGAAAAAGAAGAGGTTGATTAATTTTAATCATACTATGGTATAATGATTTCTATGAAATCATTATACCATGCGTCTGTGGGAACAGCAGACATCGCAACTGATTGAACAGGGAGGCGTAAGTTTTGGCAGATTATTCAAGCACTCAAGATGGAAGCGCTCTCGTTATGGAACCGAACATCTCGAGCATAGCAACTGATACCGGGGTTCAGCTTACAGCCTATACCAGATACCTATTTGACCCGGGAGAATGCTGTAATCTGCGTTATGTACACCCTGTCAAGCGCGAAAAACTGCGCTGCTTACTCGAGTCAGATATCCCTGCTTATGTGGAGAGAATCTACTTGTTCGGGAGTTGCCTCGATCTGTCCTGCAGGACGGAAAGCGACATTGACCTTTACTTTATCACTGATGCGGAGCCAACTGAAGTTTCAAATGATTTACACAAGCTCTGCAGAGTCATGCAGAATCCTTTCGACTTACTAATAAACTCGTACGAAGAGTTTATAGATAATGCGCAAAGCATCAACTCTGTGGAATTTAAAATCAGAAACGAGGGGCTGCTGCTGTATGAAAAAGAGAAAGATTAGCTTACTTGATCGCGCTGCTGCGGACCTGGAGCTTGTGGAAAAGCTGCTGCCCGGGACGTCTGATGACCTTATGATCGACATTTGCGCCTACCACTTAAGCGCAAGCTGCCGCCGGTAATAAACGCTTCCACATGACTATCATAACGCGATAGCCGTCGTTGTTTCTGCCCGAACAGATGAGTGCAGTGAAGTATATTGAGAGGAAAGCAATCAAAGTATGGACAAAAAGGATTTGAAGTTTGAGAATTTTCTATTGGATGTGCACCCCGCGTATCATGAATTCGTCATGAAGACGAACAACTACCTGATAGAAAAAAAGTGCAGAATGAAAATGGACGTCGCAAAAAACGGGTATCTCGTTTCATACTCTGACGAGAAAAAGCGGGTTATCGCAAACTTCGTGTTTCGGAAGGTCGGGCTTGTCATCCGCATCTACGGCGACGCTGTGAGTCAATATAATGATTTCCTCGAAACGCTTCCGGATGAAATGGTGAAGGCCATTGAGAAAGCGCCGGTATGTAAGCGGCTCATTGATATCACGAAGTGCAACCCGAAATGCCGCATGGGGTACGAGTTCACGCTGAAAGGCGTCCGTTATCAGAAATGCCAGTATAACTGTTTTATGTTCCCGGTCACGTATGAGAGCATCCCGTATATTACCGGGATTCTGGAGAGAGAGTTGGCTGCGAGAGCCGGCTGAACTGACCGCCAGGGTCGGCTGAGCGTCGATTGTCTTAAAGTCAACTCGGACAAGCATTTACAATATGTGGGTTACAGCAAACGACGTCTACATCAAGCGAACACAGCCTGTACATAGTCGTCAACTTCATCCAGTATACCGGGGTCACCTGTGAGGTGGAATACCTCGTAGGTATCCGCGACGAATAGCAGCAAATTGGTTTGACGGTCAAGCTCCAGGAAATCGGAGATCGACATCTCATGCGCCCTGCGATAAAGATTTGCAACGCGAATTTGCATATAAAGAACATGGTCAAAATTCTCAAATGGCATAGCTGTAGCTCCTTACACTTTAGCCCATTCATCCCAGTCGCCCCGTTCCTCCGCGTAAATCATATCCAGTATGCTCTCCGCGCTCTCAAAACAAAGCCGGGATTCCGGGTCTTGAAGCAAATCGAAAGTCTTCGTCTGCATTATTATACGCAAAGCCTCTGTCGTAGGCAATCCTTTCTCTTTAGCGTATTGTGCTACCACGGCTGTGGTAACGAGGTCTGCGCAGTATTGCGCTTTTTGAGGTTCGACAGACATTAAACTCTCTCCTTTCCGGTAAGTTTCAGGCAGTCAACTGCCTGCTGAGTCGCAAAGAAATACTGTGCCGGGAGCTGATACGGCAAAAGCAGCCGGACCAACTCATCAATCGCGGCATCGCTTCCGACCTTTCCTACGCCGCCAGAAAGGTAGAATTGGATGGTTGGGTTGGTATAGTCGTTGGCAGTCGGTCCGATAACAATATCATAATTATGCGGGACACCTTTCTTGCTTCGATTGAGAGTGATGAACCCACCCCATTCCCGGTCAGCATCGGTGAACTCTTTTATCGACAAATTGGCGGCTTTGTCAGAATCAAACTCATATTGATATAACCATCTCCCAATGAGTTTTTGCCCAGCATCAAATCGTTGCAACTTTGATTTCCGCATCTGTGCATTTCGCTCAGCCATCGACTTGGCGTGAGCAGCATCGGCAGACGTGTAGAACCCTTGACCGAAGTCTTTGTACGGTCTGCCTTGCTGTAAGTCTATCGCATCGAAATCATAGGATGACCCGTGATAAAGCGTGACAATTCTCACCATGAATAGAGTTCCTCCTGCCTATAGCTTGTTCACTTTGATAATTTATTAACTGTGTTGAGTACTTCGTCCTCGCCCCGCTGTAATGGTTTCAACCAGCCGACGTCTACCTATTTTCTCTCATTTCAAATCATCAAACGTCTCTGCCAACAACTCATCAAGCCTTCCATCTTTAACTGCTGGTCGGGTGTCAACGTGCTTAAAGTGATGCCGGCTGATTCTGTTATCCGCATCAAAGCTGAAAATGTAATTCGTCGCTATATGGAAGATAATATCGCTTGGGGCAAGCCCGTACAACTGTTTTTCAAGAATGTGCTTCAACCGCTCATCTGCATCAGGAATCGCTTCTTTCATCACGGGGTTGTTGAAAAGCCGCTTCACCAGTTCCGTGATGTACAGCCCGGATTTCATGAACAGGTCGATGAATGTCTTATTGGGGTCTTCAAAAATATGGGGGTCTTCATCCTCCAGCTTTTGCACCATCATTTTCACCACCTGTTTGGGCGTGAAAATCTGGTTTGTCTCCTGTGGCGGGATATAGTTGAACACATCTTCTTCGTGGGTCTCGTCAAAATAATCGGCGAGCCTTTCTCGGATATTGAGAAACTCCTGTATCGCTTCATCGAACACGATTTCATTAAATAGACCGCCGCTGAAGTGCTTTTCTTCTCCAGTTTCATCATCAATATACAGCCCGCCATCACGCAGGAAACGGAATTGCTCCTCTGTGATTCCCGTCACTTCAAGGAATACATCTTCCGGGGTGTAGTCATCGAAATTTCCAAGCCTTGTTTCCCGTGCTCCATAAGCCATGAGGAAACTGGGTATCGTGCGGGCGAATCCCCGCAAATGCCCACGGACTTCTTCTTCCTTAGAGTCCTTGTTTTTCTTTGCTTTGATAGCAGCCTGTTCTTCAACTTGAACCGTTTTCTGCTCTTCGATGGTCTCGCGGATTGTGTCATTGAGCTTTTGAGCATACTCCGCTTGAAGCTTGTTAAACTCAGCCTGCTGCCTGCTTTCTATTTCAGCTACAGCCTTGTCAACTTCATCTTTAGGGAGGTTCTTTTCGGCTTGTTCGATTTCCTCAGTGGCCTTCGCTTTTATATCAAACTGCTGTCTGTAATTTTCGTTATCGACCTGAGTGACCCGTTCAATAATGGTTTCCTTAATCTGCCGTTCGATCTTGTCCGCTTGAGTTCCGGTCAGTTCAAAGCCCGTCTTAATCGTGTCAACGATAATCGGCTTTGCCAATTCCATTGCGACGTCCACTATCTTTGCTGTCGCTTTCTGCGGAATTAGCCCCCCTGCCTGAGTCTCGGCTACGACAGACTGAACGGCGCTCGTCACTGGCGTCATGTCGTAAACCTTGCCGCCGAATAGTTCTTTCTGCTTGCTGATGATGGTTTCTTGTGGTACGACCACATTTCCTTCATTGTCTACCTGGACGCCGGATAGGTCAACCGTCCCCTGCGTTTTATCTTTCTTACCCTGTTTCTCCACCGGAAGAACGCTCAGGATATCATCGACGATTTGCTTTGGCAGGGAGAAAATACCGGAAATATTGGCGAACAGCAGATTGCTCATAAAACCGCGCTTGACCACTTCTGTCGCCAGTATCGTGCGCGGAATGGTCAGCACCTGCGTCGCGTCCAGCGGAACCATTGTCCCCTGCTCGTCCTCGCCGATGACTGGGAAGAAATTGAGCAACCGCTTGATGTTCTCGGTGCGGCTGGCGGTATCGGCTCTGCCGTCACCTACCAACTTGTTGGCGAAGTCGTCAAACATCACCAGAGTGCGGTCAGGGGCAAAGTCAAAGATATAGGAGTTCTCTTTTTTGAAATATTTGCCGCTTTTCTCGAAGCTGTAAGGGTTCTGGGAGCGGAA
>Ga0082212_10013120_pt1 | contig 10380 bp, 8 predicted proteins | sample TergutNt197P3_FD_71548 | JGI IMG/M metagenome (GOLD analysis project Ga0082212, IMG submission 71548) | Neocapritermes taracua P3 segment gut microbial communities from Petit-Saut dam, French Guiana - Nt197 P3 | ecosystem: Host-associated > Arthropoda: Insects > Digestive system > Gut ...
GTTGGGAGTCGGCGGGATTTTCTTGATGGCGCTCGGTTCCCAGTGGTACATCCTGTTCAATGTGGTGGCTGGTGCAGCGGCGATTCCCGGGGATCTGAAAGAAGTGGCCACCGACCTGGGGATGACCACCTGGCAGAAATGGCGGCGGCTGTACCTGCCCGCCGTTTTCCCAGGCTGGGTGACGGGTGCAATCACGGCATCGGGCGGTGCTTGGAACGCCTCGATCATCGCGGAAGTGGTGAGTTACGGCGATACCACCCTGATTGCCCCTGGTCTGGGCTCCTATATTGCCGAGGCAACTACTTACGGCAACTTTGCCCAAGTGTTTATTGGGGTAATTGTGATGTCGGTCTTTGTGGTGGGGCTCAACCGGGTGCTGTGGAAGCGGCTCTACGATTTGGCCGAGCGGCGCTATGCGTTGGGGCAGTAGGAATTTGAGGTGGTAGGACATGGCAATACAGCAACGGATGCAACGAGTAACGGGGGAGCCAATGGGAACCGATAGGACCAAACTGATTGAGGTCATTCACGTTACCAAGTCGTTCCCGTCAGGCGATGGCCAAGCCTTCACGGTTCTGGACGATGTCACCACCACGTTGTATGAGGGCGAAGTGGTGGCAATTCTGGGTAAGTCCGGTTCGGGCAAATCCACCCTGCTGCGGATCATGGCCGGGTTGCTCGCGCCTACCTCAGGTGAGGTGAAGTACCGGGGCACGCGGTTAGTGGGCGCCAATCCGGGCACCGCGATGGTGTTCCAGAACTTCGCGCTAATGCCGTGGATGACGGTCCAAGACAACGTGGAACTCGGCTTGGAGGCTGCTGGCATACCCCCGGAAGAACGCCACGAGCGAGCCATTGCCGCCATCGATCAAATTGGTTTGGACGGGTTCGAGGCCGCTTATCCGAAAGAGCTTTCCGGTGGTATGCGGCAGCGCGTGGGATTCGCGCGCGCGTTGGTGTTGCGCCCCGATGTGTTGCTCATGGATGAGCCGTTTTCCGCGCTGGATGTGTTGACTACGGAGAACTTGCGGGCCGAGTTAATCTCGCTCTGGTCGCAGCCCGATTTCCCAACCAAGTGCATCTGCATTGTCACGCACAACATTGAAGAGGCCGTACTAATCGCTGACCGCGTGGTGGTGTTGGCCGCTAATCCGGGTCGGGTGATTGCGGATGTGCCCGTGAATCTGCCGCGGCCCCATGATCGGCACTCTGCGGCATTCGAGGCCTTGGTGGATCGGATTTATGGGTTACTCACCGAGCGCAGCAGCGACGGGAATACCAAGACGGCCGCTACTTCCGGGCCGCTGAACACCCCACTGCCCGAGGCATCCGTGGGTGGTTTGGCTGGTTTGGTGGAGATGGTGGCCGCCAACGATGGCCGTACGGACTTGGTGGACTTGGCCGACGACCTCGCCTTTGAGGTCGACGACATTTTGCCACTAGTGGACGCCGCGCGGATGCTGGACCTCATCAACGTCAATGGGGTGTCTGTAGCTCTAACACCCACGGGCCAGAAGTTCGCCGAGGCAGACATTTTGGGAGCCAAAACCATTTTCGGGGCTCAAGCCGCCGCGCGCGCTCCCTTGGTACGGACCATTTTCCGGGCGTTGGTGAACTCCAAGGATGGCACTTTGCGGGAGGATTTCTTCCGCGATCTGCTCCACAAGGGCTACAACTCCGAGCAAACCGAGCGCCAGTTGGACCGCGCCATTGACTGGGGCCGCTACGGCGAGCTATTCGATTACGACGCCGATACCACGGAACTCACGCTGAATCCTGAGCTTAAAGCCGCGTAAAGCCAGCGCCCATGTCCAAGAAACGCAAACCAGCGCGGGCCCGGTTGGCCGCTGCGGTAGCGGCATTCGAACCCGAGGTTGCGCGCCCGGTTTTGGTTGCTGAGGTTTCCGACGACGATGACGGCGGCGGTGTCTCCGGCCTTGGTGTTGACGGCACGATGACGGCGGCGGCTGGCGGGGCTGCGAAGGCCGGCCAATCTTCGATATACTCTTTGGCTCAATCGCAAACCATCAAGGTATTGGTGGTTGCGGTATTGCTTATTGCAGTAACTTTTGGTTTGCGCGAACTATCTTGGTTGGTGGCCCCAGTAGCTGGCACGGCCTTGATTGTCACTTTGATTTACCCATTGTTCCCGTGGCTGTTGTCGCGCAAAGTACCCCGCATTTTGGCGGTGGCGTTGTTTGTTATCACCACCTATTTGTCATTGGTGATTTTACTGTGGCTAGTCGGATTCTCCATTACCCGGTTCGCAGTGGTGATAACAGATTTCACCGAAGAATTCCAGTTGGTGGTATACCGCGTTGAGGAGTGGCTGCTTACCATTGGCATAACCGCGCCGGAGTTCACCGAGTTGCTGGATTGGGTTGACATACCGGCTGTAGCTGGCTGGGTGGTAGGGCAAATCCCATCGGTACTCGCACTCGGTGCCATGTTAGTTCTGGTGGGCACCGCGCTAATGTTCCAGGGCGTTGAGGCCACCCAACTCGACCGGCGGACGCGGTCGCTTAGGCAACAACAACCCCGGCTCATGGCAGCACTGGAGTTGTGCGCGCGGCGTACGCGGTCATTCTTTGGGATGACTACCTTGTTTGCGGTAATTGTGGGCATCTTGGATACCGTACTGTTAATGATAATGGGTATTCCGCTGGCTCCTTTGTGGGGTTTGCTGGCGGCGGCTTGTAATTACGTGCCTTTCCTAGGGTTCTGGATTGGGCTAATTCCACCCGCATTACTGGCCCTCGCCATTCACGGTTGGGGTGGGTTCGCTTTAGTGGTGGTGGCCTATCTGATTCTGAACTTCTTGATAACCTCCATATTGCCCACCAAGTTCGTCAGCGATGCCGTGGGACTTTCCATGGTGGTGGAGGTAATTTCCATTGTGTTCTGGGCTTGGGTGCTCGGCCCAATCGGCGCAATTCTCGCAATACCTCTCACCTTATTGGTAAAGGCGGTACTAGTTGATTCCAACCCGAACGCGAGTTGGATCTCAGATATGCTGGCCTCCCGAAAATCCCTAGCCAAAGCCGACCGGGAACTGGAGATTGCCCCGGCCAGCCCCGCAATATAGATCAGTGGTTAGCGGTATTCCACAACCTCAGACAACGGGCGCCGCGGGGTTGGCTCTGGTAATGCCCCTGCCGGGTGACCCACTGGAATCAACGCCACTGGCCTGATGTGTTTGGGCAACTTGAGGGTCGCCGCTACCACGGACTCGTCGAACCCGCCGCACCAGCAAGTCCCCAAACCGAGCGAAGTTGCGGCTAGCAGAATATTCTGAATTGCCGCCGAAGTATCCTGAATCGCGAAAAGGTGCTCGCCGCGCTCGGCATAGCGATCCTCATTTTGCCTCGGGTCCGTGCACACTACAATCACCACCGGGGCAGTGGCGATGAAACTTTGCTGCGTGGCCTTGGTGGCGAAAGCCTCCTTGAGCGCGTGGTCCCGCACCACTATAAAGTGCCACGCCTGGCGATTTCCAGCACTGGGTGCCGCGATGGCCGCTCTAAGCAACTGGTCGACGTGTGTGTCGGTTACCGGCTCGTCAGTAAAGGCCCGTACCGAGCGGCGTGTTTCCGCGAGGGTCAAATAGTCCATCGGTCCAGTTTGCCAGAGTAGAACGATGGCGATGGATATCAGGGGCGGGAACCGATCGTCATCGTGCCCGGTAATTCGTATTAGGGTGCGACCGCGTGATTGAACTCAATGGTGAAATGATCGGCGATGCCTGGGATGGCAAGTAGTAATGCGGCAATTTGGGTTTCGAAGTTCTCCGTGGCCAAAGCGTAGGTGCCAGCCTCACGCATTCGGGTGACGGCCTCAACCATTCCCAAGGCCTTGGCCTGTTCATAGTTAGCGCCTTCCAGCGGATTCAACCAGCCTTGCCGTTCATAGAAATATTGGATGGAATTCTGGGCTATCTCGTGGGACAGAATTTTGGCATGGGGGACATAAATAGTCAGTGTGTCGCCAATTGCGTAGAGGCTGACTTGATACATATCGAATCCCACTTTGATCTCGCCGTTAAATCGGACCCAAAAGCCTTTGGCGCCTAGATCAAAGGGCAGCACAAATTCATAGCCGAAAACTTCGTAGGGCTGAACTTCGGTGAATTCCGTCATTATGGAATAGGCATAAGTAGCGGTTGCCAACTCGGAGATTTCCCGCAAGTGTTCTTGAATCGCCAAGATATCCACCGTTTGCTGCGGGGCCGTCCGGCTGGGGGTGAGGTACTCCCAAATGGCACCTGGCGTCAAAGGGAAGACTAGGCGGCCCAGGGCAACTGTCGCGAGTGTGGCACCTCCGAGTAGCCCGAGCAACAGCATCCCGATGGCAAGTAGCACTCGGCCCAGGCGACGCGGACGTTTGCTATCCGCGAAGTCATCATGCCGAGCGTATCGATTACCATCGTTATGGGCCTCATCACGTGGGTAATCGATACGCTCGGCGGGATCTGGCTCGGCGGGATCTGGCTCGGCGGGATCTGGCTCCGGGTCGGGTTCGTAGTCCGGGTGCCAGGTTGGGTAATCGCGCTCGCTAGGCATTCAGTAACTCGCTAGGCATTCAGTAACTCGTTAGGCATTCAGTAACGCGAGTTCTTCCGCGCTCAGCACCAGGTCCGCCGCTTTTGCCGAGTCAACAATAGTGGCAGCGCGGCTAGCTCCCGGAATGGGAATAACGGTTGGACTTTGGGCAAGTTCCCAAGCCAAGGCAACTTGGAAAGGTGACACCCCGCGTTCGGCTGCTACCCTCTCAAATGCACCAGTATCGTCTCCCAACTGTCCGCTGCGGGCTGCCGCGATACCGCCAAGCGGCGAATATGCCAAAAAGGCAATATCCTCAGCCGCTGTCTTCTTGAGAATCGACATTTCCTCCCGAGCAACCGGGGAAAATCGATTTTGAACCGATGCCAAACGTCCACCCAAAACCTCATTGGCAACATCAATTTGCTCGGCATTAGCATTGGAAATGCCCACCATTTCCACCAGGCCCTCATCCAGCAAATCGCGGAAAGCGCCAATGGATTCTGCGTATGGGACATCAACATCCGGGCGGTGGAACTGATAAAGCCCAATCCGGTCCACGCCCAACGCCTTCAGTGACGCTTCAAAGGCGGCACGGATTTGCTCCGGACGGCCCTCGGACGCAAACTCACCAGCGGAGGTTTGATATCTCCCAGCCTTGGTGGCTACCAATACCCGGTCGGCAGCGGCCCCGGCTTCGCGTAACGCCTTTCCGATAATCCGTTCATTATGTCCCGGCTGCTCACCCGCCAAGTGATAAGAGTTGGCGGTGTCAATGAAAGTTATTCCCGCGTCCAACGCCGCCAAAACAGTGGCAATTGATTGCGCTTCATCCCCACGCCCGTCCCGGGACATCGGCATACCGCCCAGTCCAATAGCCGAAACATATCTTTCCCCAATTCTGCGCTGTTGCATTGTCCCATTCTAGCTTTACGGTTCCTTGAAAACGCCATGGTCCCCTACGCGGCGCCATCGGCACAGTTTCTCGCCGTTTTCCGTTACGAACTCGAAAGTAGCGCGGCCATCAGGACTAGCAAATGACCAGGTCATCTCCAGAATTCCAGGGGCATTAACCATTGACTTGACTCGCAATGAAGCTGGCCACTTGAACTTCGGGTCACTGGCGAAGCGATCACATGCTGGTCCGAATTTGGTGGCAATGACCTCGCGGAAGATCTCCTGGTGCTCGCGCTTAAGTTTTTTGTAATCCGAATCGAAAGCTGGTGTGGTCTCAAATTTCATTACTTATCATTTGACTCCAGCGCTAGCAGGTGATCAAGAAATGCATTGGTAGAATCGAATTTTGAGGTCTGACCCCGGGCGATATATTCATCAACCTCGAGTTCTCGCTGTTGCCACCTTTTCGTCCAAAACCAGTGCTGGTCGGCGGGAATGGGGAGTGACGGATGAAGTTCAATGACACCGTCATTTCTCTCCACAATCCTTACCTGCGCACCCGGCTGATCAAGATGATGTCTCCGTCTGATATCAACAGGGATCGCAACGATTCCGCGAGACTGAACGCCCAGGTACCTGGGGGCATCTAGCATGGTCACGGCTGCAGTTTAGCAGGAATCCTGCGTCGCCTGTCGCGCTGGACGTAGACTAGGCCGATACTCCTACTATGACGTTTGACAAGGCACTCATTCCATCGGCGAGCTTCTGGCGAGACCCAACGTTCTACGAGCTCAACAAGCAACCGGCTCACAACATGGCTCTCCCGTTTCCGACGATGACGGCGGCGCTTTCCGGGGAGTCGAGTCCCGCAAAGATTAGCCTTAACTCGCCCGATGCCTGGCGCTTCCACTGGCAGCGCGGGCTCGCGCGACCCTTGCCCACCGACTTCACGGACCCAGATTTCGACGACTCCGCGTGGCCCACCACTCCGGTACCCTCCCTGTGGCAGTTCGAGGGATACGGGGTACCGGAGTACCGCAATTTCAAATATCCCGATGCGGTAGAGACCAACCCCAAGAAACTTCCACGCATTGACCCTGAGCTAAACGAGGTAGGGATATACCGGCGCGGTTTTGAGTTGCCCGTTGGGTCACTTTCCGGTAATCGGTTATTCCTGGTATTCGGTGCCGTGAAGTCCGGTTTTCATCTATTTGTCAACGGTAAACACATTGGATACTCGCAGAGTTCGATGCTCCCAGCCGAGTTCGATATCACTGAAGCATTGCTTGAAGGCGAGAACCAAATCACAGCCCTGGTGTACGGCTACACCTCCGGCTCTTACCTCGAGGACCAAGACATGTGGTACCTCATGGGCATTTTCCGAGAGGTTTATCTGGTAGTAGAACCCGAGGTGAGAATTGCCGATATCTGGGCCAATACTTCGCTAACCGATAATTACCGCAATGGAACTCTGGCCCTGACGGTAGAGATCGCGGCATCAGGACCTGGCCCTGAGGTGTCCGCAATCACTGATCTCAACGGCGTGTCCGACTATTCGGTTGAGGCATGGCTGGGCAAATCACCGGACGACTCGCCCTCAAAGGTCACTTATGGCTCGATACCGAACTCTGAGGCCGAGTCGACCGGAGATTTCGGACTTCGGGAAATTGGTGAGGCCGGGATTTCGATTACCAACGGCGACCGGGGCGGCGTCGTCGTTATAAATCACACCGAACCAGAGTGTGCGCCCTGGTCTGCGGAGTCCCCAAACTTGTACCGGCTGGTGGTAGCTCTCAAACGCAACGGCGAAATCATTTCCGTGAAAACCATCCGAATTGGGTTCCGCAAGGTAGAAATTGACGGAAACGTGCTGAAATTCAACGGCCAGCGGCTGGTGCTAAGGGGTGTCAACCGGCATGAATGGGACCCGGACCACGGTTGGACGGTTCCCGAGGCGCGGTATCGCGAGGACCTCTACCTGATGAAGCGCGCCAATATCAATGCGATTCGCACCGCGCACTATCCGAACCGGCAGTTGCTCTATGACCTGGCCGATGAACTCGGGTTTTACGTGATGGACGAGGCCGATGTCGAGACGCATGGGCTGCGCGAGCACGTGCCGGACAGTCGCGACGATTTCCGGGCAGCCGTAGTGGATCGTGCCGAGCGGATGGTGTTGCGGGACCGGTCGCATGCTTGTGTCTTCAGTTGGTCGCTCGGTAATGAGGCTGGTGAGGGCGACGTTTTCGCGTCGGAGCGGGCGGCGATTCTGGAACTCGACCAGTCCCGGCCCATTCACTACGAGGGCGATATCGCGGTTAGTGATTTTATATCGCGCATGTATCCGCTCCGGCACATTACCGCGAAGCTGCGCGCGCAAAAGCCGATTCGGATTGGACCGGTTCAGTCGATCGCAAACGCCGTGGCCATGGATGAAGGGCCAGTCACGGCAGCCGATTACGCCACCAAACCCGTGCTCTACTGCGAGTTCGCGCATGCAATGGAAAACTCACTCGGCGACTTCGCCGAACTGTGCGCCGACTTTAACAAGTACCCCCACATGTGCGGCGGATTCATCTGGGACTGGGTAGACCAAGCGATCCGCCTCCGTGCGGATTCTTCGACGACGACGATGACGACGACGGCGGCGCTCGCCCCTTGGCCTAGTGGAGTCCGGGAGAAGTGGTTGTATGGCGGTGACTTGGGTGAAGGCGTCCGCTCTGCGAAACTCCTGGAGGAACGAGGTGGTAAACCGCTTGCCCCTGGCGCCCACGATGGCTACTTCTGCATCAATGGAATCGTCGCCGCAGATCGCCAGCCGCATCCTGCTTACTTTGAGGTCAAAAAGGTTTATTCGACTGAGCGGGCTGAGGTGGTGAATGACCCAAGTGAGTGGCTCTGCGACGGCGTGGCGCGGGTTCGGCTCTTGAATCACAACGCATTTGTGGCGCTGGGGGATATCGCGGAGGTTCGCTGGACACTAACCGCCGATGGCAACATGGTTGGGAGTGGCAGTGTTTCCGGGGTCGCGGTGCCACCTGGCGCTAGCCAGGAGATCGCGATTCCCCTCCCGGCTGTGCCGAGTGAAGCGGGTTCCGCAGCCAGGCGCGAATATCGGGCAAGTTCGCCCGAACTGGTACTCACCGTCTCATTCCATCAGAAGGATGATCGGCCCTGGGCGCTCGCCGGTTTCGAGAGAGGGTTCGATCAGTTCATCCTGAACCGGTGGTTAGTGCCCCCGATAAACGGGGGGCAGCGCTTGTCGAAACCACCGCAGAACCGGTGGTTGAGCCTGTCGAAACTACCGGTGCCCCCACCGAGCCGGTGGTTGAGCCTGTCGAAACTACCGGAAACCGACCGCTCGAAACGCCCGTACTATCTCGGAACCCGCACCCTTACCGCTGGCAACACCCAAGCAACATTTCGCAAGGGCGTTCTGGTTTCCCTCAAGTACGACGATGACGAAATGCTCACCTCACCTGTCCGACCCATTTTCCACCGCGCGTTAACTGATAATGATCGAGGGTTATCCAACGCCGTGACTTTAATCCGGCCAGTCTTGCCGGGAAGAGTGTGGGCGGCGGTAACCCGTGTGGCTTGCTGCACCGGCGTCCGCGAGGTGCGGAAGAAAGACGGTTCGATCGCGATCCTCACAACCTGGGCCGCGCCCTTGTTGAAAGGGATACATCTGGATTATCTCTTCCGGCTAGACGGCCAGATCTTGGTACATTTCGAGGCGACTCCACTGGTTCGTGGCCTTCCCCGGACGGGTATCCGCTTGGGCCTAACCCCGGAGTTCACTACCGCCACCTGGTACGGGCACGGTCCGCAGGAGGCCTACTGGGATCGCCGCACTGGGGCCCGGATTGGGTTGCACCAGGCATCGGTTGACGAGCTTCATCATCCATACGTCCGCCCCCAAGAAAATGGTCACCGCGAGCAAACCCGCTGGTTGGAGTTGGTTCGGAGAACAGGTGCGGAACCGATAAACGGTGACCGGTCAGATGCCGAGTCCAATGTGCGGCATGTTGTCAGCGGGTTCGGTGCTGGCGAATTTGGTGCTGGCGACCTCGGCGTCAAAGTTACGGCGCTCGGGGAACCGTTTGGTTGGGGTGTGAGCAGGTTTTCGCCAGAGCAACTCGAACGGGAGGAGCACGATTTCCTGCTGCGGTCGGAACCTCAAGTGACCGTACAACTCGACGCCGCACAAGTTGGCGTGGGCGGCGATTGGCCGGGTGTCCGTGCGGCCTGGCCTGAGTACCGAATCCTTGCGGGTCAAAGGTGCACCCTGGATGTCAATCTGGCATTCCAAAATCGCCGCTTCTGACGTTTTGGGTTCAAACGTCAGAAGCGGCGGAAATGTGTTGATAGGTCTCAGTCTCCTAAACGGCCCAGTTCTGCGGCATGGCGCAAAGCCTGTAAGGCTTCGCGATTGTCGTTGACAAACTGGGTTTCGCGCGCTAGAACATAATCCTGTTGCGCAAAGGCGAATCCGGTGGAGACACGGCAATCGAAGTCCGCCAGTGCAAGTTTGATTTCGCGTACTTGGAGTTCGGCCATTTCGGGAGAATCCGCGAGTCCTGGTTGTCCGGGAGTCCAGTTTGCCAAAATAGCTGACTGCAAGTAATTGAACTCATGGTTAACCTGAATCGAGGCATCAATTTGCCTTTCAAACATGCCGTAGCCTTTATCGGCCATGCACATAGCCCAGGCTCGGTCAGCTGGTGAGGCGTCGTCTCGTAACGACTCCCGGAGGTTTGAAACGCCCTCCATCAATGTAGCAAACTCCTCGTTACCGGCAAGCAAATTCATTTCAAGTTCGAGTTGCACTCCGGCCCAGTTACGGCAGTCGACAATCTCGTCGAACTCACCCCTGTCTACACCGTAATCACTGGCGAATCCCAAACCATCTTCCCCGGCAATAGTATATGGATTCCAGTCCCAA
>Ga0082212_10013121_pt1 | contig 10380 bp, 12 predicted proteins | sample TergutNt197P3_FD_71548 | JGI IMG/M metagenome (GOLD analysis project Ga0082212, IMG submission 71548) | Neocapritermes taracua P3 segment gut microbial communities from Petit-Saut dam, French Guiana - Nt197 P3 | ecosystem: Host-associated > Arthropoda: Insects > Digestive system > Gut ...
CTTCTTTAATCAATTGACGGCAGATTTTCGCACTACCCATACCGTCAGCTTTCCATTCAAAAATCTGCCGAACAACAGGCACAGTTTCGGGGTCAATAATAATTTTATTTTTATCATTGGGGTCTTTCTGATAACCGTAGCTCGCATAAGTTCCGATAAACGCACCCTGCTTTTGTTTCATACGCAATGCCGCGCTTGATTTTCGCGATATGTCTTTAGCATAGAGGTCGTTTATAAGATTTTTCAGATTAGAAACAAGACGTTCACCGTTTGTCAGCGTAAGACTGTCGTAGCTGTCATTGACGGCAATTAACCGAATTTCGAGTAACGGAAGAATGGTTTCGAGATATTCCCCTGTTTCGATATAGTTCCTGCCAAGACGAGATAAATCCTTGATTATAATACAATTGATTTTCCCTGCTCTGCATTGACTCATCAGGTCGTTCCAAGCGGGTCGGACAAAATCAACACCGGTTTCGCCGTTATCCACAAATACGCCTTTTAAAGCTAATTCAGGGCGTTCAGAAATATACCTCTCCAACATTTCCTGTTGATTAATGATTGATTCACTGCCTTTTCTGCCACTGTCCATGATTGATAATCGTACATACATACCCGTATTAAAAACAATTTCTTTAACTTCCGGGGCATTAATGACCGCAGTGTCACGCTGCTTTCTACTTTTCCTTGCCATTTACACAACCTCCCGCAACCGCTCGTACTCATTCTGATAACGGAATTTTATGTTAATTCTACTCCCCTCAAACACCTGAATGGTATCAATCAATTCCACAACAATACGGCGGTCGAGTGTCTTGGTATCGGAAAACGCTTTGAATTTTTCAATCCAATCGTTGCTTTCTGATTCGTCTGCGGTTAGTCTTTCGATTTCTTCTTTAAGTAGCGAAACAGCGTCCTCAGCTTCGGCGATTTTCCCGTCATAACTGGCTTTGAAATTGATAAAATCCTCTTTCGGTATGATGTTTTCGCGGTAACTCTCGTATAACGATAACCTAAAATCGCTGTATTTCTTAATCTCGTCATGCTTTAACTCAATTCTTGCCGTCAGCTTGCGGATATTATCCTGATGATAAGCCATATTCTCTGTACCGGCTTGTGCTTTTTCAATATCAAGAATGACCGAAGTATGACAGCGTAATGCTTGAAGTACAGCGTTTTCGCAGTCGGTAAATGCAATCGTGTGGTTGGTACAGGCGGTCTTATCGGAACGATGCTTGGAACACACATAATAAGCGTAATGATTCCCTTTTCTTAATACCTGCTTACGAATCATAGCCCCGCCGCAGTCACCGCAGACAATAACACCGGACAGAGGATATATCACACGGCCTTTCTTGACTGCACGAGTATCCTTGCTTAGAATCCTCTGCACGTTATCAAACAAATCCCGCTCGATAATCGGGTCATGCGCTCCTTCGTGGCGAATCCACTGCTCTTTGGGTACTTCCTTGCATACACGGATTTTATAATTAGGCTTTGTACGCTTTCCCTGCTCCGTAATTTACGGCTTTGGTATGTTTGGCAACGGCATATGTTGAGGTTATTATATAAATGGGTGTTTGGGTAACATCGCGCATTATTCGGAGTTTTTCCCAAAAATTGGGAACAGAATCCTCGTTTATCGCCACAAAAAGAAATTTCTCATTGCGTGTAAGTCGTGTTATGGCTTCGCTCATCGTATCAACACGTAAAGTATCAACACCGATTTTTACCCACTCTGCTGTTTGTTGGTCATGAACAGATTGGTCTTTATCTACTGCCATTATTCTATCTTTCATATTCTAACCTCCTCAAGTATAGGTAATTCAATGTCGAGTATCCGATGATAAACGCCATTACATCTTCTCAAACGCTTGTCTGCCTAAAAAATCACCTCGCGGCACTTCCGACAAGTTAAAATTATACCCACGCTTATTCATTTCCTGCATTTTTATAAGCAACAGATTCATGTCTGTATAGAGTTCAGAAGCTATCTGCTGTTCGGTAAACCCTTCTTGTGCAAGTTCAAATACTTCGTTATCATCAATCAAAAGTTCAGCCGCGAAAACATTAGCTTCATACTCCGGTCGTGTACTCATGTCATAAAGCGTAAATTCCTGTAACACTTTTTCTTTGGCAAACTCCCGATGAATTGTGTCATGCCCTAATTCATGGGCGCAAATAATACGCTGTTTACACTCGTCAAGATTGGCATTGATGAATATAAAACGGTTGCGTTTTATGATTGTGTACATTCCTTTAAGCTGAACAAAATCATTGCGGAACAAGACGTGTACACCGATTTCCTCTGCAATCTTAAAAGGATTTCGAGAATCACAGCGTTTGAGCAATTTTAGAGCAGATTCATGTATTATTTTTGAGGTCATGATTTCTTTTTACGGCTCGAATACTTTTTATTTTCGGCTTTAGCAAACCAATACGCTTCCTGTAAAGCATTGAACGCGGCTTCCTTGTCTTCCTCAGACATAGAGCCGCCCGCAAACAGCAATCCGACTTCGTTAATCAGAGCCTCGGCTTCACGTTTTCCGCGAGTTCCGCCTTCAGCACAGGCTTTAGCAATAAATTCATCGCTTTCAGACATTAAGTAATCCAACGAAACACCGAACCATTTCGCGATTTTCCTGTAACCATGCACATCACGCGGAAACGATTTTCCCGTTTCATAATTAATAATCGTCCGCCTGTCCACGTTGAGTATTTCACCTAATTTTGTTTGTGTAAGGTTATTTTTTTCCCTTAGTTCCTTGACTTTAACTCCAAACGACATATCGTTGCACCTCCTAATGTGTAAATTATTTCTCGAAACCTATTGACATCGCGTTATGTTTCACTTATAATTATACAACGAGCTTCACAACTTGTCAATATGATTTTAAAAATATTTTAACTTCGGGAAATATGTGGTATTATTATGGAAAGCGTTGTTTTATTAGTAGATATGAATAATTATTATGCGTCTGTGGAATCGTTGCACAATCCAAATCTGCGGCGTGTTCCGATGGCGGTTATCGGCGACCCGGCTATGCGACACGGGATTATATTAGCTAAAAATGACCTTGCGAAAAAAAGCGGGGTTATGACGGCTGAAAGTATTTATGCGGCTAAACAAAAATGCCCAAATTTGACCACGGTCATGGCAGATTACCCGAAGTACGTTAAATATGCAAAATTGGCACGGGAAATCTATTCGCAGTACAGTGATGATGTAATTCATTATGGGCTTGACGAGAGTTGGGTCGTTCTGACCGGGCGAGTTAGCAATATTGAATCCGGCAGAAGAACCGCCGACGACATTCGCGAACGAATCAAATCCGAGTTAGGGCTGACCGTTTCGGTGGGGGTGAGCTATAATTTTATATTCTCAAAATTAGCTTCCGACATGAAAAAGCCGGATGCAACGACTGTTTTGACAAAAAATGATTTACAGCCGATAATTTGGAATCTCCCTGCGTTTGACTTGCTGTTTGTCGGCAAAGCAACACGACAGAAACTCGCAGGCATGGGGATTCTGACAATCGGGGACTTGGCTCAACGTGATTTACGGGATTTAAGACGTGTACTCGGCAAGAACGGCGAAACCTTGTGGCTGTTTGCAAACGGAAATGACAGTTGCTTTGACCCGCGAACTCCGGTAGACAACCCGTTTAAAAGTATCGGTAACACAGTCACAATGCCGTATGATTTGCAAGACGAACTTGATATTCTGACGATGCTGTATGTGCTGTCGAAGACGGTATCGGCACGATTGAAGAAACACACAGTTAAAGCAAGTTGTGTAGCAATTCTAATAAAGTACAGTGATTTCAAGACGATTAATCGGCAATTGACTGTAGAAATTCCGATTAACGATGAACAGGCTCTTTATGTGAACGCCAAGCGGCTGTTCCTGAGCAATTTTGATAAGCGGGCAGTAAGAAGCATCGGGATTCATGTGTCGAAGTTAGACAATAACCGGTATGAGCAGTTGACTTTGTTTGCCGGTAATCCTTATAAGATTGATGAAATAAGTGATATTGAGCGGAATTTAAGCGGTAAACTCAAAGCGATGAGGGTTGAGAAATATTTTGACTATGGTTTTATGCGGGCGAATTGACTTTTTGGCTAATTCGGTGTATAATATTTGGAAGTAAAAGTAAAGGGGATTTATATATGTGCGGACGTTATATTGCCAATTCAGAAGATGAGGTCATGGAAATTCGAGAGATTCTAAAACAGATTTCAATGCGGTTCGTGCTTCCAAAAACGGCAGAAGCCGCACTATCCGAAATGTTCCCGACCAATCAAGTCATGCTGATTAATAAGTCTGAGTCCGTTTTAGCTAAGTGGGGAATTGAAAAGTGGGATAACAAAGGCGTGATAATTAACGCTAAGAGCGAAACCTACGAGCAGAGCCGATTTTTCGGCAGTTTCGCAGATAATCGCTGTATAATCCCTGCTCATGGTTACTACGAATGGCATAACACAGCGTCAAGGTCTTTGACGCACAAGAAGAAAATCAAGTACGCCTTTACAAGCGGGGAAAGACACGGTATTTTCATGGCGGGGGTTTATAACAAACAAGGCGAATTTGCAATCATCACCAAACCCGCAGAGCCAAAAATCCGATTTATCCATGACCGTATGCCGTTGATTATCCATGCGGAGCAGGCGGCAGATTGGCTTAACGGCAAATTATCGGTTAGGGGACTTTGTGAGGTGAATAGCGGGATTACATGGAAAGAAACGGGTTAGAAACGCTCTTTCAGATGTTTTATCCCTATCGTTTTGAGAAGGGTTACATGGATTATTTCGATACGCTCTGACACAACAGTTTCATTCACAATGCGGCTTAACGCAAATTTTCTTCACATTGCAACGCTTGGATTTCAGCGGTTTACACTCGGAAACGCATACCGACACCCTCGCCAAATACTCATCGGTTTTTGAAACGCTTACCTCATCCAACAAGTATAAAGTGTATACCGGCCCACTGCACAAAAGGTTGTGTTCTTTCGCGTAATGAGCCATTCTTTGCGGCAAATCCCCAAATTCGCCGTAGTAACCTCTCGCATACCCGACAAGATACTTTCCTGCACTGCGTTTGCAGTTTCCGAGCGGGTCTAATGAGAAGAACTTGTCGGGCTGACCCGGTGCGTTCATAAAAGAATCTATGTCATAGTGATACCCGCCTATCGGGTAGCGCAGATTGATTCTGAAGTCGCCTGCCGAGTTGCAAAATTTCATAAACGGCTCATAGAATGTTCCGTTTTCCTTAAATTCGTTGACAGCACCTAAAATGAAATGAGCGTCCTCCATATCTTCAACCCGTATTTCACCGACAGGCGCGAAAAGTCCGCTTTGTATGTTCTTGCGAAAAGTATGAATAATTGAATACGCAGTCTGAATCTCGTTCAGTTTACGGTCTAAAATTGTTTCTTGTCGTGAAAGCAGCTCAATTACACCTTCGGGAGTTCTGCCGTCAGACATTTCTTTAATATCAGTCAACGAAACACCGAGGTCGATTAAAACATTTATGAAGCTCAACGTCATGCTTTGGCTGGGTCTGTAATATCTGTAATTGTTTTCTTCGCCGCGTTCGACCGGCTTAATCAAGCCGATTTCATCATAATACCTAAGTGTAGATTGATTCACCCCTGTATATTTGGAAAACGCTTTGATTGACAGCAATGTTGGGTCATTCATGAGCTTTTCACCTCCGTTATTTTTATTATTATTATTATATCACATCCATGTTTAATATTCAACACAAAAGTTTAAAGTAACTATAAGAAAAAACAGTGTTAAATCGAAAATTTAATGCTGTTTTCTTTATGCTGCGATGAATCTTTTATACATAACATGAAATTTCATCAAACTCATAAACCCCTTTGTACAAAGGTGTTCAGCAGGTTCATTCGGAACTGTGTAGAAAAATATTCAAAAATTTTTGAAAAACCTATTGACCTTAAAGCGTCTTCATCATTTATACTGATGACAGTTAAACGAGAGCTTGCATGAAGGAGGGGGTTCATATGAGTATTGGTGAAAAATTGAAAGACCTGCGGTTATCAGCCAAACGAACATTAAAACAACAGAGCGAAATCTTTGGAGTGACATTGAACACCGTATACCGATGGGAGCATGACCTAACCAAGCCGCGAAAGCCAACATTAATGCAAATAGCCGGATTTTACGATGTCACGGTTGAGTATCTGTCAGACAAAGACAGCAAAGAAAAGCCGAAAAGCAAGCAAACCCCGGAAATAGAACAACAGCTTCTGATGATGTTTCAAAAGTTGCCCGCCGACAAGAAGTATAAGGTTTTGGGGTATGTTGAACGTATATTTTTAGAGCATACCGTTCCTAACGTATAAGTAAATCGAAACAAAAATAACTGAAAAGGAGAATCGTTATGAAAGGTTTTAAAAATTTGAAAGTCCGCCGAAAACTACTTTTGTCATTTTCGTTTATTACTCTGATTGCCGTAGCAATAGGCGTTACAGGACTTACAGCTACATTAACGCTCGACAATATAACAACAGAATTAAAGGAATTGCAGGACGAAAGTGTAAGCATTTCCGGTATTCTGAACGCTCACTATGTTTGGAAACAAGCTCTTACCGAATCGGTTTTGGACGGCAGTGAGTTCAAAGGCTCGCTTGACCCGCACACCTGTGCGCTCGGTCAGTGGCATGACAGTGACCAAGCCAAAAACATGAAAGACCCCGAATTGTTGGAGTTACTTAAAAATCTTGATGAACCTCACGCTTTTATTCACAACGAAGCGAATGTCGTAGCAGAACATATACAAAACGGAAATTTTGACAAAGCGCGGTTATATTTCGAGGACGAAATCATCGTCAAAACAGAGGAGGTCATCTCTGTTTTAAGCCAAATGCAGGCACGGTATGCCGATATTGTCAGCGAAAAAGACCAAGAAAGTATACGCATTTCCAAAACGATGGAAATTGCCGATATTGTTATGATTATTGCTGCTGTAATCATATGCCTGTTTTTATCACTGTACATCTCCGGAATGATTAGCAAACCGCTCACCGCACTTGCAGCTTTTATGAATAAAGCGAGTTCAACGGGTGATATTACGTTAAGCTCCGAGGATATAAAAGTTATAGGTGAGTTTGCTCAAGCAAAAGACGAAATCGGACAAGCTATAGGCGGTTGTGCCGGATTTGTACAGCAAATTACCAATATTGCCTCCGAACTTGAAACAATTGCCAACGGTGATTTGACATCAGAGATTAAGGTGCTTTCCGAAAACGATACGATGGGGCAATCATTAAAACACATGATTGACAGCCTTAACAGATTATTCGGGGAAATCAATACTGCGTCAACGCAGGTAAATTCAGGGTCTGAGCAATTCGCAGAGGGGTCGCAGACACTCGCACAGGGGTCTACCGAACAGGCTTCGGTTGTCGAGGAGTTGTCTGCCGAAATTTCCGAAATATCCAAGAACACAAAGGACAATGCAGTTTTGGCGAAGCAAGCCGCAAATCTTGCCGATGTTATTAAGAGCAAAGCTGAAAAAGGCAGCCGCCAAATGGACGAAATGATGAGGGCTGTCGAGGACATAAATCAAGCAAGTCAAAGCATAGGAAAAGTCATTAAAGTTATAGATGATATTGCGTTTCAGACAAATATTTTAGCACTTAACGCCGCAGTAGAAGCAGCTCGCGCAGGTCAGCACGGTAAAGGCTTTGCGGTAGTCGCCGAGGAAGTCCGAAACCTCGCGGGTAAGAGTGCGGAGGCGGCAAAGGAAACAAGCTACTTGATTGCCGATTCAACCCAAAAAGCAGAGTTAGGCTCACGGATTGCGGGCGAAACCTCCGCAAGTTTGACTGAAATAGTAGAGGGAATTAACGAGAGCAATCAGATTGTTAATAAAATCGCCGTTTCCTCCGACCAACAATCAAGCGGGATTGAACAAATCAACAGCGGAATTGAACAGGTCGCACAAGTTATTCAGCGCAATTCGGCGACTGCCGAGCAATCGGCGGCGGCTTCACAGGAAATGAGCGGTCAATCTCATATGCTTGAAGATTTGATTGCACAGTTTAAGCTGAAAGCATAGGAGCGTTTCCACAGCGGCAATTTATTTGTCCGACATGAGTTTATATAGTGGTTATAAAACAGAAAAAGCCGGAAGGATAGATTCCTTCCGGCACGTTTATGACGCTTTGATTTGCTATATGTGTTCTTACACTTTCACATCTAAATGCCCTTTACCCGAAACAGCGGCTTTGAGAACGTCAGGTGAAATCGCTTGCCCGGGTCTCCAATCGGGGACGTTAGCCCTTACATAATCGAACAATCGTTGATTTTCTTCTCGCATAATTTGACGGAGGGTATAAGTAAAGGCTAATCGTTCGCTTGGAGCAATATTCTTGCGAAATTCTTTGTATAAAGCACCGATTTCATCGCCGTCACGGTAATCCCCCATTCCGTTTCCGTTCGTTAAAAATTGTCTTCTCACAACTTCAATGAGTTTATTTTTAACTTCGTCCGAAACGGGTACGATTCTATGATGACTCGTATCGCCATCTCCAACATACATTCCCTCCTCTAAACCCATTTTAGCCGCAGTAGCCATTCGTGCTTCGTGAGAATGGTCAAATTCCGCCTCGGCTTGCTCTTTAGTTTTGCCGCCAGTAAGCTTGTCAAGATTTGTTGTATCTTTTACACCGAGTATTTTTAACATTTGTCCATAGTTTTCAGTGTTTACTTCGCCAATACGCATGATATTTCCCTCCGTGAATTGAATTTGTTATAACTTTCTTATTATATCGGCAGATTTTATCATAACTTTAGTAAATCGGAATCCTTACGTGCCAATTATATAGCAATTATATAGCACGTAGGGATTCGCGATGCAGTTATGGAACGTTAGGTAGACTATCGCTTTCACCGCCGCTCTCGTTAGTTGCTGTGTAAAATGTTAAAATATAGACAACAACAGCAAATAAAACACCTAAACCAGTAAAAACAACAGAAATTTTAATGTTCTTCATTTTTTTTCTAATAATACACGACAACTGTTGCATTTGATTTAAATAATCAAGTAAAAGTGTTTCACCATTTGTAAATACCCCTTCAAACTCAACTAATTTGTAAATGTCCATAAAATAGAACACTGATTCTTTAGGCACGTTTTTTAATTTTGACTTATATTTGCTATAACGCGGAAATATAGCAATAAATGAAAACAGAGAAGAAAGCGAAAATGACAAAAATGTTAGCGTCGGTAACAGTTTATAGAATATATTACTTGAGCCTATGTCGTGTGAAATAAATATCATGCTTCCCAATATTACTATTGAAAAGCATAACAGAAAATTCGCTTTATTATCGGCATCAGAGATAATTTTATCTAAGCGAGACATCGCATATTGCAATGTCTCCAATTTAATGTCCGACTCTATACTAATGTTTTGTTGATTTGGCATAAGTATAACAACTCCTTTATTCTTTGTCAACAAAATAGTCAACAACAACTCGGTCGGTGCGAATTTTTTTTACAAATTCTGACACCTTCTTATGGCTTGGATGATTTTGATAAACCTCCAAATCTTCTGGTGAATTAAATAAACTGTACAATACAGCATCATAGCCACTCGTATTGAAATTAGTGCCTACTTCAAGCGAGTATATTTCGGGAATTTCGTCTCTTAGACTTTCAAGTTTAGTTCTAATTAGTTTAATGTTATTGCTTTTCGAGTTACCTTCAGCAAAATCTAAGAGTTTCCACATAACAATGTGTTTAACCATTTATATTTTCCTTTCTGTTTGTTATATTTTTCTATGAATGAAAACACGGAAACCTTTCCTTGATTGTAGGGAGGTTCTCGAACAAATACCTTGTTGCTAAGCACCATTCGTCAGACGGGGTATACAAATCGTTAGATATAACTATGGTTTTACCGATGCAACCGCCCGCACAATTGCGTAATGCAACGCAGTCTTTACAAGCCCCTTTTTCGAGTGTAGAGACACACCTGTTGCGTATTGCTTTCATTTTGTCAGCACTATATATAATGCTTTTCTTTTGTTTGTCATACTTACCGTAAATAAGTTGCTCTAATGCGCCGGGTAAATAATCCGAACCCAACAATGCCCAATCACAGCAACTTACAAATCCATCGGTGGTTATGTGTGGTGACGGCAAGCAAGCACGACAATACACATCGACCTCTTCATCAAAATTTACGATTAAATGAGTTTGATAAAACATACCCAGTTTTTTAGCGTAATGATATGCTTCTATAAAGTGTTTTGAAAACTCTAATATTTGCGGAGTTGAAACGCTCTCATTAGCGGTGGAAGAGTAACTTGGACTTCCGCATACATACTTAATACCTAAGA
>Ga0082212_10013122_pt1 | contig 10379 bp, 11 predicted proteins | sample TergutNt197P3_FD_71548 | JGI IMG/M metagenome (GOLD analysis project Ga0082212, IMG submission 71548) | Neocapritermes taracua P3 segment gut microbial communities from Petit-Saut dam, French Guiana - Nt197 P3 | ecosystem: Host-associated > Arthropoda: Insects > Digestive system > Gut ...
GGCGTCGCCTATGTACTCCTGCTTGTTGTGGATCACAATGTCCGCAATCTTCTGGTCGAGCACCGTGCCGACGATGTTTTGCCCATCCCGAATGATGGTCGTGGCGATCCGCTCGTCGCCTAAAAAGACAGTGACTTCGGCATGAAGGAGGGCCTTCAGATCCCTGACCGCCTCTGCTGTGTCCAACCGGACGCCCGCCGAAATGACGCCGATCAGCGCGCCGTCCGCGGCATAGACCGGCGCTCCGGTGCGGACGGACACTCTCACCGCCGTCCCTTTCTCGAAGTAGGTCGATACCCTTCCGTCAAGCGCATCCCTTATGTTTTGCTGATTCAAGACCGAATCACCATGATTTTCCGGCTCATGCGTCCGGGCCAATACGATGCCCTCATGGTCGGTGATGGTGTAGTAGTTTACGCGATACAGGTCATATGTAGGGGTAAAAATCCGCAGCAATCCCTCGGTGTCGCGCTGTTGTATAGCTCTGACGGCAGCCGGGTTGATTGCCATAGAAACGGCCGCCGATTTTGCATAGGCTCCGCTTTCGTTCAGGCGGAGTTTCAGCCCGTTGATGTTGGCCATCAGTTTTTCGTTGATAAGGGAATCGCTGAACTCCACAAAACTTTTCGATAGAAAAGCGACTTGAGCGGCAATAACGACAATCAGGATTGCCGTCAGCATAATATTCCCTTTCCCCTTAAAGAACCTGATGATTCTCATTTCGATTTTCCCTTATTGCCAGAGTGCTCAGTAGATGGTGTAATCATTTTGGCACGAACCTTCGATTTAGTGGCATAAATTTATCAAAAGACCAAGCCCATAGGCGAGTCTTTCTTGCCCGGTCGAGCGGGATTGACAAAGCCCCCGGAGAATCTTAATTGCAAATCAATATATTCTGGAAACGCATATTTGGGCAGTGCCGGCCGGATTGTTTGGGCGGCGCGCTGTGCGGGGCAAATCAGGAGAAGGCGATGTTTGCAATTACACCGGACGCGCTCAAAGAGCTTGAGGCGTATTTTGAAGGCAAGGAAAAGTCTCCGATCCGCATCTATCACGCGGCCGGCGGCTGAAGCGGGCCGCGCCTAGCATTGGCTCTGGACGAGCCGACGGAAACGGATCAGGTATTTGCGGAAGGCGGATTCACCTTTTGTCTTGAAAAGGATTTGCTGGCCACGCTGGAGTCTGTGCGCGTGAGCATGGGCTATATGGGCTTTCAGGTGGACTCGGGCAAGCCGTTGCCCGAAGGCGATGCCGTGGGCGGTTGCTCCGGCTGCGGTGGCAGTTGCGCCACCGCATAGGCATTAACGCTGCGACTATAGGCGGGATTGACGGCAAACAGCCCGGAGGGACATTCTCCGGGCTGTATTTTTTTACGAATCAGGCGCGGCCCCGCAGTTTCACGCGGGCGACGACGGCACAGTGAACCTGGGCGGCGCCAGCCGCAAGCAGGCAGCGGACGGCCTGTCCCATGGTCGTGCCGGTGGTGAGAACATCGTCCAGCAGCAGGATGTGCCGTCCGGCTACGGTGGGGCCGGCTTCAAAGGCGTGGAGTACGTTACGCAGGCGTTCCCGCCGGGAAAGACCGCGTTGCTGCGGCGTGGCCCAAATACGGGAAAGGCCGTGCCCGTCCGTTGGCGGGTGGATCGGGGGCAGGCGCAAGGCGCGCGCCAACTCCATGCACTGGTTGCCCCCGCGCTGTGCGAGGCGTTTGGGGTGTAGAGGCATGGGGATGATCAGCGCGCCCTTGCGCGCGGGATCCGGCCAGCTTGCCAGTGCGGGCGCCAGGCGGCCAGCCAGCAGGCCGGCCAGCAGACGAGCGGCTGTTGGGTCTTGCCGGAATTTGCAGCGCAGGATGAGATCGCGTAGCGTTCCCGCATATTCACCGTGGAAGGTCAGACTCTGCCACGGCGGCGGTTCTTTCAGGCAGCGGCCGCACAGGGTGGGCGGCAGGGACTCGTCCGCGTATAGTTCGCCGCAGGCAGGGCAGAAACCGCCCAGCCGCTGCGGAAGAAGGCTGAGACAGCCGGAACAGGCCGGCAGACCGTCGGCGCGGCAGACGTGTATGCGGCCGCAGACAACGCAGCGCCGTTCGTTTGCGCCGAACAAGGCGGCCAGCAGGGCGTTGATCCGGCCCCCTGAACCGGCGGAAAGAGCCGTGTCCTTCACGGCTTGTTTATGTCCCGCATGGTCTGAGCCGCTTGCGCGCCGAAGCGGCGCACATGTTCCAGGGCGGGCGGCGTGCGCGCCAGGTCCGTGAGCCCGTCAAAGCCGGGCAAAAGCAGCGGCTTCTGCAGTTTGAAATTGAACAGTTCGCAGAAATGCCTGAGCGTGAGCAAAGCGCCTTCAAACATCCGTTCCCCGCGCGGCTGGCCGGCCGTGAGCGCCACCCAGGCCGGGCGCTCGGGCAGGGATGTGATCGCCGGTTCCTGGTGAGAGCGCAGCATCCAGAAGGTCTGCCCCCGATCGATGAACCCCTTGAGCTGCGCCGGCAGATGGCAGAAATAGATGGGCGAGGCGATGAACAAGGCCTGCGCCGTATACAGGCGGACGAACAGTTCGGTGCTGTCGTCCTGCGCGGCCAAGGGACAGATGCGGGTGGCATGCCCGGCCAGAACCGCTGGGCCGGCTTCCTCCTGCCGGGCCACATACATGGGCGCGAAACGCGCACAGGCGTCGCAGGCAGTGCACGGCAGAACCCGTTGCTCACGCAGGCGGATCAGATCAATCCGTCCGCCCTCGGCCGTGAAGCCCTGGCAGAAGGCTTGGGCGGCCGCATCCGTATTGCCTCCCTCGCGCTGGCTGCAAGCTAGGGCGAAAGCGGCGTGCAGGCGCGGCGGGGCTGCTTGCATGGGACTCTCCTTTGTATCAGCAGGCGCGAAGCACAAAAGCAAAGGCGCCATCGCACGGATCGCGCCTTTGAGGAGCCGGACACCCGGCACTACCGTTACCGTTGCTGCCTTTCGGCCCTGGCGGGGTTGGCGGCGTTACCGCCGCCCGGCTCACGTCACCGAATACTCCACAGGCGCGCAAATGTAAACGCTTAAAATGCCCCAGGCTGTGCTTGCAAATAAGCAATTCTGACGCAACCGGAGGGCAAAAGAGCTATTTGTCAGCATAGCCTGATCACGGTCAATCCGTCCATATAGGGAATCAGGGCTTTCGGCACGGTCACGGAACCGTCTTCCTGTTGGTAGTTTTCCAGAATGGCGACGAGGGTACGGCCGATGGGCAGCCCGGAGCCGTTGAGAGTGTGGAGGAATTGCGCTTTGCCGCCGTTTGCCGGGCGGTATTTGATGTTGGCGCGGCGGGCCTGGAAGTCCCCGCAATTGGAGCAGGAAGAGATTTCGCGGTAGGCGTTCTGGGCGGGGAGCCACACTTCGATGTCGTAGGTTTTGCAGGAGGCGAAGCCCATGTCGCCGGTACACAGGGTGACGACGCGGTAGGGCAGTTCAAGGCGCTCAAGCAGGGCCTCGGCGTGTTTGCGCATGATTTCGAGCTCCTGAAAGGAGTGCTCGGGGTGGGCGAAGCGGACCATTTCGACTTTGGTGAACTGGTGCATGCGGATGAGCCCGCGCGTATCCTTGCCCGCTGCGCCGGCTTCAGAGCGGAAGCACAGGGTCTGGGCGGTATAGGCGAGGGGCAGATCGGCTTCGTTGAGGACTTCGCCGGCGTGCAGGTTGGTGAGGGGCACTTCGGCGGTGGGAATGAGGAAGTAGTCCCAGCCTTCGAGCTTGAAGAGATCTCCGGCGAATTTGGGCAAATTGCCGGTGCCGGTGAGGGTTTTACGGTTGGCGATCACGGGGGGGTGCGCTTCGGTGTAGCCGTGTTCGCGGGTTTGGATGTCGAGGAAGAAGTTGCCGATGGCGCGCTCCAGGCGCGCGGCCCAGCCGAGAGTGACGGCAAAGCGGGCGCCGGCCAAGCTGCTGGCGCGTTCGAAATCAAGACCGTTCATGGCTGCGCCGATATCCCAGTGCGCGCGCGGAGTGAAGGAAAAGGCGGGGGGAGCCCCCCAGCGGCGCACTTCCACGTTGTCGGCCTCGCTTTTGCCGACAGGAACGCTTCTATCCGGCATGTTGGGGACATTGAGCATCCATTGCCCGACCGCATCTTTCACGGCCTGGGTTTCGTCGTCCAGTTCCTTGATCTGATCGGAAACGCCGGAGAGACGCGCAAGCAGAGGAGCTGCATCCTGGCCGGCGCGCTTGGCTTTGGCCACTTCGGCCGAGGCAGCGTTGCGTTCGGCCTGCAGAGCCTCAAGGCGGGTGATCAGAGCGCGGCGGCGCGCGTCGAGATCGATGAATTCCTGTATATTGATGCCGCTGTTACGGTCGCGCAGGCTTTGGGCGACGCGTTCGGGGTCGTGTTGCAGGACTTTCAGATCCAGCATGGAGAGGCTCCTTTGCTTACGCAATACGGTTAGAAGATATCCTCAGTTGATCGGCGATGGCGCGCCAGTCACATCCGCGCATGAGGCGGCCGATGTATTGGAGCTGGCGGCGCCTGGCCTCACGGCTCCGGATGGCTCGGCATTCGGTGATGGCTGCGAGAAGGACCGGCGGCAGATCCATTGTTTTGAGCACGGGCAAGGCCTCGTGGGCAAGGGCTTCGCCCAGCTCCTGTATGGCCGTGCTTTCCCGCTTTTTCTGCGAACGGCTGCGTTCCGGTGCGGGATCGGTTTCGGGCAGGGCTGGGGCGATGCGTTTGCGGCTCATGGCGCGGTATGGGTCAGGCGTCCGACTCGCCGCAGTCGGCCGGTGAACCGGCCAGCTTGTCCAGAAGGTGCGGGAGCGCGGGCAGGATGCTCTCGAGATGTTCCACGACGGCCCTGCGGCTGCCGGGCAAATTTACGATAAGCGACGTTCCCAGGGTGCCGGCAATGCCCCGGGAAATCACGGCATGGGGCGTTTTGGCGAGGCTTGCTGCCAGCATGGCCTGCTCAAGGCCGGGAAGGCGTTGCTCAATAACGGCCAAGGTGGCTTGTGGAGTGACGTCACGTGGGGAAACGCCCGTGCCGCCTGTGGTGAGGATGAGGTCGTAACCCTGGACACAGGCGCAATCAATAAGCAAGGCACGGATTTGCGCGGCTTCGTCCGGCAGGATGAAACCTTGGGAGCATCGTAAGAGCAGGCGCTCGCGTACTGTATCGGCAATAAGTGGACCACTCAAATCGTCACGCAGGCCGGCTGCCCCTTTGTCCGACAGGGTGAGCCAGGCCAGGGCGTATCCATCGCGCTTTACGGCGCAGGAAAGGGCGCGGCCGCCCGGTTCGTCGCGCAGGGCTTCGAGAAAAACGCCGCGTCGCGCATGTGCGCCTCCGGGCTGAGGAAAAAGAGTGAGGTTGAGTACGCGAAAAGCTGGGATTGTATCCGGGGGGACAAGCACGTCGCCGGCCTTCAGGCGGGCAAGCGCGGCGTCGTCCACTACCGGGATAAAGGGCAGGCCGGGCCGGACCGGGCCGGCGGCAAGGCCGATCATCTCGCCTCTGCGCGCGGGGGGGGAGGGGAACTCTACGTGCGGAAAATCAGGCATGGGGGCTCGCTTTGCCTGCTGGTCAGGACAAGGAAGCAAACCGGGTCATGGCATATCGGAAACGCATAGGGTTTCCGCCACGGCCCCGTAAAAAGCATTGCCCGCCTCGTTACAGCCGGCGCGGCGATCTTCACCCGCCCAGATGTCCTGGCAGCGTGTTTCCAGGCGCGCCAACTCTGCGGCCTTGTTCAGACCCCGAACGGCCTCAAGGCAGTTTTGGCTGGTGGCATAATGGCTGCCGCGCAGGGAGAACTGTTCGAGCGCGAGTTCGCAACTCCGGCGGCAGCCGTCACGCATAAAGGCGCTCTGGGCATCGAGTGCGGCGCAACGTTGTAGGCAGGCGTTGTAAGGAGAAACAGTGCTGATCCTGGCCGGGCTTACGGAAGTGCTTGCGCAGCCGGGGATCAGGGCAAGCGCGAGCAGAATGCCCAAGGCGGGCGCAAGGCGCTGCCAAAAGATCCTTAGTGGGCTGACGGCAGATGTGATGTGTGCGAACGGCATGGCGACTCCGTGAAAAAATGTCGTCCTTCTTTTTGTACCCGTGTACCGCCTGAAAGTACAGCCTTTCCGGGGAATTTTTCCGGCCTCGTCCACCGCTAAAACTGCGACGTGCAGTGCGGACAGCGCATCGCCTTGACGGGAATGGCGGTGCAGCAGTACGGGCAGTCTTTCGTCGTCGGCGCGGGGGCGGGGGCGGGCGCGGGCTGCTCCATGCTCCGGCGCAGGGTGTTCAGGCCTTTGACCAGCAGAAAGACCGAGAAGGAGATGATGATGAAGCTGATCAGCACATTGATGAACAAGCCTAGGTTCAGGGTCACGGCGCCGGCGTTCCTTGCGGCCTCCAGGGTCGGGTAGGGCCCGGCCTCCGTGCCGTCGTGCAGCGCCACGAAGAGATTGCTGAAATCCACCTTGCCGAGCAGGATGCCGATAGGCGGCATGATGATGTCTTTCACCAAAGAATCCACGATTTTGCCGAAGGCCGCGCCGATCACGATGCCCACGGCCATGTCCACCGCATTACCCTTGACGGCGAATTCCTTGAATTCCTGTACCAGTCTCATATTTTTTTTCCTTCGGATTTCCGCTCCCGGATGCGGGTCCAGTGTTTTTGCGACAGATCGTTAAAGATGAATTCCGGATTCACCAGGAGGGCGGGAAAGACCAGGCCTTCCCTGGTCTGTTCGAGCATGCCCAGGCGCGCCAGGTGGTTGAGCAGCAGCGTGGTGGTCACCCTCGTTGCGCTGATGATATCCCCCAGCCGCTCGTGCGTGAGTTTGAGCGGCAGGCGGATGCGGCCGTCCGCCCCGGGGCTGGCCTTGACGCAGGTGGCGTAGGCGTGCAGAAAATTGGCCAAGCGTTGCGGCAGGTTGATGGATATCTGAAAAAGCAGGGTGTCATACAAGGTGCCGCAAGATTTGAGCAAATGCTCAAGGGTTTCGGCATATAAGGCCGGATTGGGTGGCACGTGCCTGTTGAACATCTCCGCGTCCAGACTTAAGGCGGCCACGGCATCGAGGCACTTGACGCCGATCAGGGGTCTGCGCTGCTGTACGATCGGGGCGTAACCGCACATGCCGCCGGGCGGCAGGATGCCGCAGGAATAGCTTAATCCTTTGGCATCCATGTGGATGAAGCAGCCGTGCCCTTGCGTAATCAGATAAATACGCTGGGGCGGGGCGCCTGCCTTGATCAGGAGGTCGCCCGCCTCGCGCACTTCCTTTTCCCCGGCCGCGCTGAACAGATCGTACAACGACGAAGGGGCGGCGGCATGGACGAACACGGGCATCTGCCGCATGGGCTTCCTTCTCCAAAAGTAAAAAGCGCGCGGCTCTCTGAACGGAGAACCGCGCACCCAAGGTATCCTTTCGCGCTGAAAGGCGCAACAGTCTGTTTCGGCTACAGGTTATACTTGTACAGTTCAGGCCACTCCAGCCACCATTTGAACTCTTCTATCTGCTCGGTTCCGTACCCGAAGATGTCGTCAATATCACGCAGAACCGGGCCCAGGGAGGGGAAGCGGCTGACCATCTGCACGCCGGCCGAGTGGAACCAGCTATCTTCCTTGTTGTTCCAGGGGCAGACCGTCATGCAGCGGCCGCACGAGGAGCCTTCCTCGTTGCCGATGCGGAACATGGTGCATTTGATCATTTCGCTGGACCAGCGCATGTAGCCGTTGTGCTCGTTCTGATCCTTGTTCGTGGAAACGGCATTGACGGGGCAGTGTTCCGCGCACTTCATGCAGGAGCGGCAGAATTCCATGCCGCCGAAGTCAATGGGCGTGTCCGTCGCCAGGGGCAGATCCGTGGAAACGACGGCCGCCTTGAAGCGGAAGCCCAGGCGCGGGTGCAGGACGGAATCCTGCATGCGCGACATTTCGCCCATGCCTGCGGAAATGAGGTTGGGCGCCAGGATCATGTTGTAGTTGCGCGCGTGGTGCGCCCGGGCGCTGTAGCCCAGCCGGCGGATGTAGTTGGCCATGACCACGGCGATGAAGCCCGAGATGGAATACGAGCGGAAGCTCTGTGAGGCGCTGATGCCGTCGTAGCCGTTCGAGGCCAAGGTTGTGCGCAGATCCTGGTCAATCAGAATGGCGATCACGTACTTGTGGTGCGAATTGTCCTCAGGCTTGCCGCTGAAGTCGTACCATTTGGTCTCGGCGTTGGGCGTGGAGTAAAACCGCTCCGAATAGCTGGCGTGATGGCGCATCACGCCTATGCCGATTTCGTCCGCGCGCAGGAAGCGCCCTAGCTCCTTGATATGCTTGGACATGCGTTGGGGGTCGGGAATGGGCAGCTTGTTCTCGGCCGGAGGGACATTGGCGCCCACGGCGGCGTCCGAGCCATAGAGCATCAAGGTTGAGCTCAAGGCGGCGCCCAGGGGATGCTTGCCCACGAACCGCAGGCGCTTGATGGCCTCGTTCCTGCCGAATTCGCCGACCTGCGCCCGGTTGAAGCCGGCTTCAAATTCGCTGGATTGCTTGATGGGGCCGACGATGCGCGAGGTGCCGAGGTTTTTTTCGGTGGTGGGCACGTATCTCACGGCCGCCGAACCGTGCGGGTTATGCATCTGCGCGATGATGGGATCTTCAGCGGCTTTGGCCTTGCCCGGCGTGGTCAGAACCGCCGCGGTCGCCGCCATCACGCCCAATCCCGCCGCAGCGCCGCCCAGGAAGGTGCGGCGGCTCATTTCCAGTTTGTTGTGGAACTGCTCTTTTCTTTTTTTTCTGCTGTTCATACGAACCTCCCGGACGCGAGTCTGGAATTCGCGAAGCGGTACACGACAAAGCCGAGCACCACGGCCACGATAATCGTGCCGATGAAGCCCACCCATGTGGCCTGGCTGTGGTTGCCTGCGCAGTTGATGATGGAAAAGGACAGGCCCGTGCCCACAATCACATACCAGATGAACAGGACAATCCAGGAGATCAAGGCCGGCCTACCGCCGCGTTTTTTGGCGCGGCTTATAAGCCAGTAGACGCACAGCGCGCCGAACACGGCATAAATGAATCCAAACATGCTGCATCCTCCTTTTACGGTTAATAAACGCTGAATGATCAGGACGGCGTTTCCCCACCGGTTCTCCGGCCCGGCGCGAGCCGCACAGAGAGCGCCTTGCGCGGGCAGTGCTCAACGCAGCGCAGGCATTTCGTGCAGGTAAAGGTGGATAGTTCTTTGGCCGGGTACAGGCCGGCCGGACAGATGGAGCGGCAGGCGGCGCATTCGTTGCACGGTTTTTCCGGCGCAAGCGACAGGGCCGGAACCACGGTACGGTTGGCAGTGGAGATTGCCCCGTGGATCAGTCCGACCGGGCAGGCGCATTTCCAGCCGAAACGGAACAGAAACATGACAAGGACCGGCAGGATGAGAAAAACGATGTCCCAGCGCAGGCTCAGGTGCGCGCCGCCCTCAATCAGCGTGCGCGAAACCACGCCCAACGGGCAGATAATGCTCCAGAGCGGGTACCGGAATATCCAGGCGCCGATCAGCAGGCCGGCCACAACGCCCAGCATGTGCTCCGTGCCCAGACGCCCGGCAATTCTCGCCGCCGCTTTGTTCCTGCCGGTTTTCACCGCGTTGGCCGCGCCGGGCGCGATGAAGGAGCAGGCATTGCCCAGGGCGTGCCCGGCCAAGTGCGCCGGGCAAACCCAGCCGCACCACATGCGCCCCAGAAACGCCATAAGCAGGCAGAGCGCAACGAAGCCCGGCGCCAGGTTCCAGATCAGCCCGCGTCCGGCCAAGGTAACCTCCAGCGTGCCCAGAGGGCAGGCCAGAATGACAGGGTCAAGCCGCAGAAACACGCAGGGCGAGAAGGGCACGTGCAGACGCGAGGCGGCCACGATGCCGATGAGCACCAGCGCGCCGATGAGGCCGCGCGCCCGGTTGTACCAGGGGCTGCGCCCTGTGCTGTTCCTGCGCGGGAAAGAGGCTTTGTCTGTCATGTTCCGCCTCCGGCCGGTTCCCCCCAGGGCGCGAGATGCATGATTTTGGGAATGCAGTGCGCCACGCACAAGCCGCAGCCCACACACAGAGCCTCGTCAATGATCGGCTTGATCGGCGAGTGGAGGGATTTCAAGGGCGCCGGAATTTTGGCTTCCTGTTCCCTGTGCCAGGGCGCCCCGCCTTCGGGATTGGGGAAATACACGGCATGCTCCACTGGGCAGCGGCGCAGGCAGACCATGCAGTTCGTGCAGTCCGACGGCGCAAAACGGGCCACGGCGAGGTGCAGGCCGGCCAACTCCGTAGCCGGATCCAGGGCTTTGCTCGGGCATACATCGGCGCAAATGCGGCAACCTCCGTCATTCCAGGCTATGCAGCCGCCGAGCCGGGCCTGGAGGTAGGGAGCGCCAATGT
>Ga0082212_10013123_pt1 | contig 10379 bp, 9 predicted proteins | sample TergutNt197P3_FD_71548 | JGI IMG/M metagenome (GOLD analysis project Ga0082212, IMG submission 71548) | Neocapritermes taracua P3 segment gut microbial communities from Petit-Saut dam, French Guiana - Nt197 P3 | ecosystem: Host-associated > Arthropoda: Insects > Digestive system > Gut ...
GCTTCTCATGGCTATTGCCACAGCATTGGACTCAATTACCCCCGAAGACATCAGGGGCTGGATTCGGCACTGTGGCTATGAACTACCATAAATTGAACCGCTATAGGTTGCGTTTGACCGGGATTAAACGCAACCTAGTATAAGCCCCTTCGTCAGGACTTGAGCGGAATGATAGGGCATGATTACCGAGTGAGGACAATGTTAAGTGAAACCGCTATAAAGCTGGAAATTTGTAGATTCCAAGAGCCATCGTTGCTACTACATGAATCTCTATGCCTATAATTCAGCCTTTTTCTGAGCGGCCTGTAAGTCTTCCCAGACTGCCTGTCTGGCTTCTTTTGAATAGTTGCGCAACAGATAGGCCGGATGTAAAGTGGGCATGTAGGGAACTTCCAATTCACCTGCCTTTGCAACCTGCCAAGTTCCTCTAATTTTTGTTATGCCAGAGGGAATTCCGATCAAGTCTCTCAGGGGCGTGGCTCCTAATCCAACAAGCACCGCGGGCTTTATCAATTCAATTTGGCGAATCAAGTAGCGGATGCAGGTCTGTGCTTCCAAAGGATGTGGCGTACGGTTATCAGGTGGGCGACATTTTACAATATTGGCAATATATACCTCGCTACGAGTGAGCTTTAGGGCAAGGATCATTTTGTCAAGCAAGGCACCAGCTCTACCAACAAAGGGTCGCCCCATAATATCCTCGTCGCTACCTGGCCCTTCGCCAACAAACATCATTCTGGCCTCTGGTGAACCTTCTCCGAACACAAATTTTATTCTCCCAGCACCTAGGGGACATGCTTCGCAACGACAAATACAGGCGTTAAGTGCGTCTAAATTGTTGCAATTTGCAACCAATTGCGAAGAAGGATTTTTCTCAGGGTCAGTAGGGGCTTTCCAAGGCGCAGGCTCTTTTACTCTGGTGGCAGACTGTCGTCGTGGAGTAATAGCTACATCTGGACTTTTTGGTGCTTGTTGATGTATTGTTACATTGTTGGGTAAAACTTGTAGGGATGCGGGCGGTTCAGGAACAAGCCCCATCACTCCAAGGTCTTCTAGTGTTTCTTTCCAGTCGTTCAATGATTTTGACATTCTAATAGATTACTCCTTTCTGGGCAAATTTCCTTATTCCGAAGATTATTTGGAACTATTTGCGTTTTGGCAACATCTTTCATGTGGGGCAGGGAATGCAGACCACAGCACATGAACAGTTTGACTTTGAAAGTATCGATTTTTTTGATGCCTTTGCCTCGCTATATCCCAGGCTAATAAATTACGCCAGACGGTATGGAGCCACATATCCTGAAGATATTACCCAAGAAGCCTTTGTTATACTAATGCAACGCGAAAACCCTGTTGAACACCCTGTGGCCTTTCTCTATGGAACTGTTCGTACACTATCGCTGACTGAAAGACGACCATTGAAAAACCAAAATATCAGCCTTGATGCTATCCTTTTGGACCCCAGCCTCGCACCTGATGCTGAGGATAGACTCCTCAGTAGAGAGGTCAGGGAGCACATGCGCTCTTTGACCCCCACATTTAGAGAGGCACTTTGGTTGTTTGTTGTCGAGGGATTATCAATAAAAGAAATTGCAATAGCTATTGACATCCCTGAAGCAACTGTTAAAACCCGCATTTTTAGGGCAAAAGCTCAACTCCGCGAGCTACTAAACCCCACTGGAGGTATCCATGTCGTGGCATGATGCCATAAATATTACCGATGAATTAGATGAAGACCGCACCCTCCGGGATGAGCTTCAACACATGCTGGGCTTACCACCCGTTAAGCATCCTGATATCGCCTCTACACCCGATACTGTGGCTCTGGCGCAATCGCTCCATCGCGAGGCTATGCGCCGTCGACGCACAGCCTCTGGCATTTTGCCCCAAAAAGGTAAGCGACCCTTTATTTTGATTGCCGCTACTACGATACCTGTATTATTTACAGTAATAGCCCTTGGAACATGGAGCATTAAATTAAAACGCCAGGCGGCAACTCTGGCGGCTGAAGCGTTGGAATTAGAGTCGAAAACTTTGGAACTGGAATCAAGGCAAAACAGGATGGATAACACCAAAGATGGGCCAAGGAGTAGGGAAAACGCGCCAATCTTGCAGGCATCGGAAAATAACCAAGCGGCTACACCGGAATCGGGGGAGGGTAAGACTCCACATAATACTGGCGAACTAGTTAAACCCGAAGAAAGACCCTCTCGCTTAAATAGTCAGCCCGATCAGTATAGAGTAAATGACAGACGATAGGTGTTTGGCTTGTTTTGTACTTGATGCAAATTTTTTATTAGCAAACCCCTCATAGCAGGTAGGATAGTACTTGGAGATTTTTTTATGCCTACCTCTGTTGGGATTGTGATTCTTCTGGTATCAACTATATCTGCGATTCTAGCAGGCATAGCTGTTTTTACAAATGTTCGCCCGGAAAGGCCGGATGATCCTAGAGTTGGTCTTGTATTTGACAGCTTGGAGGAAACCAAAGGAATGGTAAACCAAGTTCAAAAGTCTCTGCTTACCATCGAGCATAGACTAGAGAAAGACCTCAAAGACTTCCGGAGTGAAGTAAATGAACAATTCCTCAAGGTCTACGAGGCCATCGACAGAGCCTTGCGTGAGCCACCTGCGTAGCCAAATTTCGAGCAGATAGAGAAGTGGGAAAACCGCTATAGGCGGGTATCTTCTAAAAGCTGTTGCCAAACAGTAGGCTCGCTTAATTTTCCATTAGAATCTATGTGCCGGCTCTCTACTAGATACCTATATCCCTGCTCAGTCAAAAACAATTGTCTATTTTGGGCAAATTCCTGTTCATTTGTCTCTCTGGAGACCAGACTGTAAAAATATGAGATATTGCGCACTCCTTTAGGGCGCAAAATTCTTCCAAGACGTTGGGCTTCTTCTTGCCTACTACCAAAGGTGCCACTGACTTGTATGGCCATGCTTGCATCCGGCAAATCGATTGCGAAATTTGCTACCTTGCTGACTATCAATACTCCTAACTCACCTTGCTTAAATCGACTATAGAGATTTTCGCGCTCTCTTTCTGGCGTTTTGCCAGTGATGATTGGCACTTGGAGTCTATTTGCAATTACCCGCAATTGGTCTAGATACTGACCAATAATAAGCACATTGTCATTTTTATGCTTTGAAAGTAACTCATCAACAATGGCTAATTTCAGACTATTTTCTGAGGCAATCCTAAAACGGGCGCGGTTATTAGCAACTGCGTATTCCATACGCTCATCGGTGGGCAAGGGTATGCGGATTTCCAAACAATATGCAGTGGCAATAAACCCATCTTTTTCCAATACCTTCCACGGTACGTCAACCCTCTTTGGCCCTATTAGACTAAATACATCTTCCTCTTTACCGTCCTCTCTCACCAGGGTAGCAGTCAAACCCAGACGACGCTTCGCCTGCAACTCTGCTACTGCTCGAAATATTGGAGCAGGTAGCATATGCACCTCGTCATAAATAACTAGTCCCCAATTGGCGGATTCAAATAGCTTAAAGTGTTCAAAGGGAGCGGTTTTTGATCTGCGATATGTAAGTATTTGGTATGTTGCTATCGTTACTGGTCGTATTTCTTTGGTGTCTCCCATATATAGGCCAATTTGTTCACTTGTAAGAGTTGTTTTATCAATCAGCTCCTGCTTCCACTGTTTTACCGCAGTAACGTTTGTTGTTAACACTAGTGTATGAGTTTGTAGCCTTGCCATACAGCCGATGCCAATTATCGTTTTGCCGGCTCCGCAGGGCAATACGAGTACACCAGCTCCTCCATCTGACCCACCCCCTGCATGAAAGACATCTACTGCTTCTTTTTGATACTTTCTAAAAGCAAAAATCTTGTTATTGCTTAGTAGCGTATCTCTGATGCCGAATCCCAAGGAATCGCCAACCTTAAACCCAGCCATGTCCTTAACCGGATGCCCCAAGCGGATTAGCCGTAGTTTAACTTCGCCTCTGCTACCTTCTCTAAGAAAAATACCTCGCTGGTCGGCATAAGGTTCTGCAAGGAATTCCTGCAGACTCTTTTGATGCTCAATCTCCCAAAATAAACCCCTGTCATCCATCTCCAAAGCCAGACGTCCATTGTTTGATACCAATTTGAGTCGCCCATACCTAGTTCCATGATCATTAATTTCTTGAAGTAGGTTTTGAGGTAATTGGAATTTCGACCATCGTTCTAAAATAGCAATAATTTCATTGCTATCAACTCCTGAAGCAGAAGCATTCCAGAGCGATAGAGGGGAAACCTTAAAAGTGTGTATGTGTTCCGGACTTTTTACCAGTTCGGCAAAACGAGCAAGTTCATCTCTTGCCCTCTCAAAATCAGGATGAGCTACCTCCAGCAGAAGAGTTCTGTCGCTTTGAACGATTAGGGGGTTAGTTGGGCGATAGGTGTCCACGTAAATCCATTGGCCTAACCTTTCAGCCTATCGAATCATGGCAGGTTGGTCAAATATAGGTACTACCCAAGCAGTGCCGATGAATAACTATTTTACATCCACAATATAAGCGTTATGAACCTGCTTTGACTCCTTGTCTTGGACAAAGACAACGGCTTTTAGGTTGGTGCGATTTATTGTGTTGTTTTGCTGTGGCCACTTAGAGCCTGAAATCCTTGCTGGAGGTGCTGTCTTCCCCCATTCGGTGATGTAGGTTGAGGCAAGCTCTTCTGATTCGGGAATAACAAACCTAACGCTCGCACTTGCTGTGGGTGCAAATGTTTGAATATCTCGCACGACCATCTTATGGTTATTTATCCCATTAAAGCCTTTGAACTCTTCTTCTGTTTGAGCCAGAACAACATGATAATCTGCTTTGTCAACAATCTTGGAAAATTCACAGTTTACAGAAACATTATCACCTTCAATGGTTGCGGTAGCCTTGATAGTAATGTCCACAGGGTTAGTTAGAAGTGTATCTATTTCATCTTTTGCCCTCGTGAAGGTATTGAAAGAGGCGGTGCGCCCACCACTTGCCAATAATGGCTTAACCCCATCAAGTATTGCAGTAGGGGTACTCCTAATTGCGTAGTAGTCCTGCCTCCTCTTTGTGGCGGGGTTCATCATGGGGTCATAGCGGGGAATCGGTAAATGATATTTCAAAACCACTAGGTATTGAGATGGATAGTATTCTTTTAGGCCATCAAACCCAAAACCAGCGGCGACACATGGAGGACACTCAGAGCCAGTAAACACTTCTGCCAACACAGTCTTGCCTTTCCAATTTTTTGGTGCCTTGAATTCAGGGGGGCTAAATGGCCGCGTTTCCATGATTTTTTCTAGTGTTGGCGTAAAGCCATTAAAGGTTCCATGTACTTTGAGATAGAGATCTTTAGCTCTCTCTCTTGCAGGGAGGTTGCCCTCGGCGGCAACTTGCAAGAAAGCATCGAGGGCTTCTTTAGTTCTATTCTGCTCCAAAAGTGCTTCGCCCAAAGTCAGATAGTAAGGTGCATTACGTGAATTTTCGCTATGCTTCTCTAAGGTGGCAATTGCAAGCTTTCCATTTCCGTTTAGCAAATGTGCCTTTGCAACATGTACTTCAAATGCGTCCTTGTAGGCCACCGGTAGTAAGTAATTGCGTGATTGTGGAGGCCGCGACATTTCGTCCTTAGAGCTAAGAATTTTTAGTGCCTTTGCTTTATAGTCCTGAACAGCCTTGAGAAGTGTCGGTTTGGAAAACTCTGCCATCTTAGGATGCGATACCAATATATCGCTAGAATCTAGCAGGAGCCAAAATCGATCTTGTGGCTTGGCCGCATTCACTACTTCGTTGTGAGCGACTATTAGGCTATCTAGGTCTCCAATTGTCAGGCTTGCTGTGACGATTATTCCCAAATCAATGCTGTAGCTAATATTGCTGTTGGGATAGGCAATTTTAATGCGCTGAATCTCTCTTAGCCGGGCAGGGATATCGGTGATTTTTCTGGCGGCCTCCAATTCGGCCTGCTCTGGCGGGACCTGTTGCTGAGGAGCTTGAGCGTATAAGTTCAAACCGAGACACATTGCCAAGACTGTTGGGGTGACGAGGAAGGGCATTTTCATAAATACTCCCTATCAAAATTGAATGATGTATCTATTTCACATCCACGATAAAGGCGTTGTGAACCTGCTTTGACTCTTTATCTTGGACAAATACTACTGCTTGTAAGTCACTACGGTTTATCTTGCTAATAGTCATAGGCCAACTAGTGGCTGGGGGGCCGATTCTTCGCAAGTCAGCGGCGGTTTTGCCCCACTCGGCAATGTGTGCATCTGTCGCTTTTTCATTGTTTGGCAAGTTAAATGTGATACTGGCCGTTGTATTAGGAGCTACAGTAGCAATGTCTCTAACGACCATCTTGTGGTGAACGATTCCGTTATAGCCGGCAAATTCTTGAACCCTCTGCACCAGAACCACATTGTAATCTGCTCCTTCTACTACCTTGGAAAATTCACAGTTGACAGTTACAGTTTGGTCAGAAAGTTTGGCACTGGCTCTAATAGCGACAGGGGTGGCTGAGCCCATGATTGGATCAATTACGTCCTTATACCTGTTAAAAGTCGCTTCAGAAGCGGCTCGGCCTCCGCCTCCACTGGCAGGGGTGGCTCCATCTATAATTACGGTTGGGGTGCTAGAGACTTTGTAATAATCCTGCCTTGCTTTGGTAGCAGGGTTCATCATGGGGTCATAGCGGGGGATTGGCAGATGGTACTCAAGTATAACCAAATGCTTGGCTGGATAGCTTTCGATCAGGCCATCAAAGGCAAAGTCAGCGGCAACGCATGGTGGACACTCAGAGCCGGTGAATAGCTCTGCCAAAACTGCCTTGCCTTGCCAGTTTTCCGGAGCCTTGAAGGGGGGTGGATGGAATGGGAGCGATGTTTGGAGAGCCTTTAGCCTATCAGTAAAACCGGCTTCACTGCCATGTACCTTTTCATATGCGGCCTTAGCACTAGCTGTCGCCGCCGGCATACCATTCACAGAGGCATCTAAAAATGCCTCCAATGCTTCGCTGTGTCGATTCAAATTGGTGTATGACTGACCCAATAAGTTGTAAAAAACAGGGCTTGCTTGGCCAGTTTTTTTATATTCTTCAAGGATGGTCAGGGCAGATTGTGCATTCCCATTCATCAAATGAGCATTGGCCATTGAAAGCTCAAAAGCCGTCTTGTTGGTATTTATCGAGGCCTCGCGTCTGTTTTCGGGGATAGTAGAAATGAAATCAGGATTGGATAGTAGTTGCATTGCAGAATTTTTGTAATCTTGTACAGCTTCCAGCACAGCGGACTTGGAAAAATTAGCGGCCTTTGAATGGCTAAAAAGTATACTGGTCGCGGTAGTCATCAGCGAAAAACGATCCTGGAGCTTAGCAGAGCTAATAACTTCCTTTTGAGCTACGAGTAGCTTTTCGAGGGTATCTGCGGACTGAGAAACAGTCCGCAGTATGGAACTCTTTATTTCCCTAAATATCCTGCTCTCAGGATATGCGGCCATTATTCGCTGTAATTCTTTTAAGCGGGCATTCAAATCTGTAATATTCATTGCCGCATTAAGTTCTGCCTGTTCAGGGGGTGGCGCAGTTCGCGCCTGCTGAGTTTGGGCAGAAAGGCTAAGTCCAAGACATAGAGCCAAAGCAGTGGGGGTGAGGATTGATGGCAATTGCATAGATACTCCTAGGTAAAAGGTTTGATGTTGCCGTTATTTTACATCCGCGACAAAGGCATTCAATACTTGTTTTGATTCCTTATGCTGGATAAATACAACTGCTTTAAGGTCTTTGCGGTCTATCTTAAAATTTATTTGTGGCCACTTAGACCCTGAGAATATCCCTTGATTGATAGTCTTGCTCCACTCGGTTACATGGTCTTCTGTAGCCTTTTCTGACTCTGGGATATTGAAGGAAACTGTAGCACTAGTGGCAGGAGAGATGGTTGTCATTTCCCTTACAACCATCTTGTGATGTATGATGCCGTTGCCGCCTTCAAATTCCTCCATACCCTGAACCAAAATAACGTTGTAATCAGCATTTTCAATAACACTGGAAAACTCACAGTCCACCTTTACTTCGTCGCCAGACAGGGTTGCCTTGGCAGTTATGGTGACTTCTGCCACATGATTTATAAGTGGGTCTATCCCTTCTTTTAGCCTGTTGAAGCTACCCAAGGCCGCACCCCTGCCTCCGCCAGCAGGGATAGAATGCACCCCATTGATAACGATGGTAGGAGTACCTCCGATGACGTTACGACCATAGTAGCTCTGTCGCTTAATTGCAGTGGGGTTCATCATGGGGTCGTAGAGGGGAATTGGTAAGTGGTATTCCAGAATGACCAGATATTTTGTTGGGTAGCTCTCAATAAAGCCATCAAAGGCAAAGTCTGCGGCCACGCAGGGTGGACATTCTGAACCAGTGAAAAGTTCTGCCAGAACTGCTTTACCCTGCCAGTTTTCAGGCGCTTTGAATGGTGGCGGATGGAAGGGAAGCTGTGTCCGCAGTGCTTTCAGAGCAACCTCAAACCCGTCCTCGCTACCTTTTACCTTGGCGTAAGCTTTTTTTGCATTTTCAAGCGCAGAAGAATTGCCTTCTGTCACGGCAGACATAAGGGCATTCATCGCTCCGTCAAATCGCTCCAGACTAAAAAGAACTTCGCCTAAAGCCGTATAGTAACCAGCATTCAAGGTTCCAGTTGTTTTATATTTTTCTAAAATATCTAGGGCAACCTTGTTATTTCCAGCCTTCATTTGGGCATTTGCCAACGGAATCTCAAATGCAGTTTTATATGAATTAAGAGCTTGTTCTCTGTAATTTTCTGGTATTGTGGCCATAAAATCTGGATTAGCAATAAGTTCGTTTCCTTTTGCTTTGTACCCTTGGACAGCCTTTAACAATTCATCCCCCGAAAAATCGTCAACTTTGGAGTGTCCAATAAGCATACTGGTTGCATTTACAAATGCGGAGAACTTATATTGCAACTTTATTTCGTCTAAGATTTCCTTTTGATCTGCAAGAGCCTTTTCAAGGCTATCCGCACTTTCTGTGAGAGCACTGAGCAGGTTCATGTCGATTTGAAAGATAAGGGTGCTTGATGGATAGGCGGCTTTAATGCGTTTAAGCTCCTTGACTCGAGCAGGTGCATCCAATGACTGGATGGCGGCTCGTAATTCTGCATATTCTGGTGGAGCTTGTTGTTGTTGAGCAAAGATGCCTGTACAGAAGCACATAGTCAAGGCGGCAGATAGTAGTGGGAACTTCATTGAAAACTCCTAGCAAGCAGCAGAAAGAAAACTATAGACACTCTATAGACATATTCTAATGTAGTTTGTTGAAAATTAAGGCGAAATTAAAAATAATGATCAAAGAAGCATCACGCCTTCCATAATTTTAACAGCCTTGCCGGCTATGTGGACGCGATCATCCAAATCACGACAACGAAGCACTCCCCCCCGCTGGGAAACTTGTAGGGCAATGAGGTTTTTTTTGTTAAGGCGAGTAGACCAATACGGAATTAAGGTACTGTGAGCACTTCCGGTGACTGGGTCTTCAGGAATTCCATCCCTAGGGAAAAAACACCTGCTTACAAAATCTGCTTCATTCCCTTTTGCAGTTGCAAGAACGCCAAACCCAGGAAGCGAGGCCATTATCGAAAAATCAGGTTTAAGGCTCCGGACTTGATCTTCGGTATCTAGCACAGCCACTAAGTCTCGTGATAGCAACGCTTCAGAAGGGGTAATTCCCAGTGCGCTTTCAAGTGCAGGAATATGTTCCGGGGTAGGTACACCCGGTCGCCTTGGGAAGTCTAAAACAAGCCAGTCGCCATCTTTGGATACTTTCAAGAATCCGCTCATGGATTGAAACTCTATCGAAGGCCAGTCGGGGTGCAATTCATTCAGTATCAACCAAGCACTCGCCAGTGTTGCATGGCCACATAAATCAACCTCATTGGCCGGCGTAAACCAGCGAATCCTGTAGCCATCGGCCTCTTGGACAAAAAAGGCAGTTTCGGATAACTGGTTTTCCATGGCGATGGACTGCATGAGATCATCTGGCAACCATTTTTCCAGAGGCATTACTGCGGCCTGATTCCCTTCAAAGGGTCTCTCAGCGAAGGCATCTATTTGGTAGATTGGTAGTCTCATTGGCATACCCTCATTATAGCATTTTATATTAGTTTCCAGTTGTCAGTTATAGTCGTTTAACTCCCTAGGTAAGCCCCAAGCTTTGCTTGGGGACTCACAGAGTTTGACAGATACGGGAATATAAGCAAGCCTCCTAAAAGTGAGCCGGTCAAAGTTCAAAAGAGAGGAGGCTGAATGCCATCTAACGAAAACAGGTTATCCCATAGTGTGTGGGAGTGCAAGTATCACATAGTGTGGATTCCAAAATA
>Ga0082212_10013124_pt1 | contig 10378 bp, 2 predicted proteins | sample TergutNt197P3_FD_71548 | JGI IMG/M metagenome (GOLD analysis project Ga0082212, IMG submission 71548) | Neocapritermes taracua P3 segment gut microbial communities from Petit-Saut dam, French Guiana - Nt197 P3 | ecosystem: Host-associated > Arthropoda: Insects > Digestive system > Gut ...
TACGAGGTTTATCCGGCACCGTCCGGGGACAAGCTTTTTGAGATTCTTGAAAAGGTCCTGCCTGACCTTGTGCTGCTTGATATTGAGATGCCGGATATGAACGGGTACGAGGTTATTAAACGCCTTAAGGCGGACGAGCGATTCGAGGATATTCCCGTTATATTCCTGACTTCGAAGGGCGATGAGGACAGCGAGATGGAAGGGTTTGATCTTGGGGCTATGGATTATGTTTCAAAGCCTTTTTCCGGACCATTGCTTTTGAGGCGGATTGCGAACCAGCTTTTGATAAAACGTCAGAAGGAGGGGCTTCAGGATTATGCGGACAACCTGGAGGATAAGGTCAGGGAGAAGACGGCGGAGATATTTGAATTGCAGAATGCCGTACTGACTACTGTTGCTGACCTTGTCGAATTCCGCGACGAACAGACGGGGGGTCATATAAGCCGTACCCAGCTTTACTTGCGCACTTTGATTGACGAGCTTATTAAAGAAGGACTGTACAAAGAAATGATTGCGGACTGGGATATGGATTTTGTTATCCCTTCGGCGCAGCTTCATGATGTTGGGAAGATAGGGATTTCTGATGTGATACTCAATAAACCGGGGAAGCTTACGGTTGACGAGTTTGGGGTTATGAAGACGCATGTTGAGGTTGGGGAGGAAGCGATAAAGCGGATCATCAGCAAGACGTCAGAGCACGCGTTTTTGGAGTATGCTCTTTTATTTGCGGCTACGCATCATGAGAAATGGGACGGGTCTGGATATCCTAAGGGGCTTAAGGGTGAGGAGATTCCGATAGAGGGGCGGCTTATGGCGATTGCGGATGTTTATGACGCTCTGGTTTCGGTGCGCCCGTATAAGAAAGCTTTTACGCATGAGGAAGCTTGCCGTATAATCGAAGAAGGTGCGGGCACGCATTTTGACCCTGTGATCGTTGGGGTATTTGATAATATTAAGGATGAGTTTGAGAGGATTGTTCGGGAGCATGAGTAAGGGGCGGGGCTGTTTCGCAGACTCGCAATCACGGAGGGTGAAATGAAGAAAGGTATTCGGAACAGGTTTTTTAGAAGCGGTCTTGCGTTTGTGCTTGCGGCTCTGCTTGCGCTTTCGCTCAGCGTTCCGGTTTATGGGGCGGAGCTGGGGGAGGATCCTGATTTCGGATATGAAGACGGGGATGCCATGGGGGATGATTTTCCCGGCGAGGATGATGATTCCGGCGGGGTGGTTGAATCTGACCTTGAGGACGAGGGCGATGAAGGCGACGGGGTGGAGGAATCTGACCCTGAGGATTTAGATGACCCGGAAGGAGAGGATCCTGAGGGAGAGGACGACGGCGTTCATAAGAGCGATGAGTTTGTTGAAATTGACTTGGGGGATTTTCCGGACGGTGAGATTACTATAGACCTGGACGACCTGTTTGACTTGGAAGAAGAGGAAATCGAGGCGGCGGACGAGGATGAGATAACGGGGGTGCCGTTCGGGTTTGAGCTTTCTGAGAGGCAGAAGGAAATGAAGCGGATGCTGCACTCGGAGGGAGTTGTTAAGAATCTGGGGAAGATGCGTTCGGGCATCGACTATGTTGAGGGTGAGTTTATTTTTGCAGCCGATGATGAGGCTGAGGCGGAACTGATTGCGGATGCCTATGACGGGGAGCTACTTGAGTTCAGCGGGGATATCGGGGTTGGGAAGATTGACGAGGATAGCGAGATTTCGCTGGAGAGTTTGATTTTGCTCAGCGCGGATCCGAATAATAATTTGCCGCCGATTGAGCCGAATATTATTTACAGGCCTTATGGGGATGTATTTACCGATCCGTTTCTTGATCCGGATAATGTATTTGGCGATTATCAGTGGCATCACGACGCAATTTATTCGCGGGCGGCTTGGGGGGTGACTTCAGGAATTTCAGACGTTAGGGTTCTTGTGTTGGATACCGGGGTATATGGCGCACATGAGGATTTGAGCCTTAGCGGGGTACCTGGTTGTGCTTATGAATATATTGGTATTGGCGACACAACCGGTCATGGCACGCATGTTGCGGGGATCATAGGTGCGACCGGGAATAATGGAAAGGGAGGCGTCGGGATTGCGCCGGGTGTTTCGCTTTATTCATTTAACGCGCTCTATTATGACGCCCTTTATAGCGGTTATTATTTTAATACTTACACTGTTATTAAAGGCATCGAATACGCAGAAGATAATGGAATACATATTATTAATATGAGTTTAGGAGGTCCGTATTCCAGTCCGTCTTATAAAACTAAGGTGCTTGAGGCATTGAAAAAGGGCATCGCCATTGTTGCGGCTGCGGGGAACGACGGGACTACTCAGGTAAATTATCCTGCGGGTTATTCTAAGGATATCATCGTTGTCGCTAACTCAAACCGGCAGAATGTATTGGACCAGAGTTCTACGACTAGCAGCATTGTCGATTTATCGGCTCCGGGGACAGACATTCTATCGACTTCAAAGAATGGCGCAGGCGAATATGAGTATATGACGGGGACGTCTATGGCGGCACCGGTTGTGACAGGGGTTGCAGCGCTGGTGCTTTCGGTCTATTCAAAAGGCGCCATAGGTGATTTAAACGGCGACGGGAAGCGTACTCTTAAAGATGTGCAGCAGCTTGAGAGCATACTTAAAGCTGCCGTGAACAAGGGCAATGGCGCCGGTATGGGCAAGGGGGTTATCGATGCCAGCAAGGCTGTTGGGGCTTCGGCGCCCGCGCCGCTTGCGCCAAAGGCGACTTGGACGGTAAATGGCAACGCTTCTACGAGCAAGACGGTCGTATTGCAGGTCGATAAGGTGACTCTGACTTCTACTAACCCGAATGATTCGATATGGTATTCGGTTGACGGTAAGGCTCCGAAGGTTGGAGCGGCAAATACGACTTTATATACCGGGCCTTTTAATTTCCCGAAAGCGGGGAGCGTGACGGTCAAGGCAATCTCAGTCGGGCTGAATGGGAAGGTGAGTAAGGCGCTTTCGGTTAAGTTTACTGTCAAGGTAAAGGTAACCGGGATAAATGTGACCAGTCCGGAAAAGAGCGCGTATGGGGTGAATTATCAGCTCAAGGCTGTGCCGACGAATATTTCCCCGGCGGCTTCAAACAAGAAGTTTACATGGGCTTTTGACGGGCCGAAGCCGGCAGGTTTTTCTCTCACGTCCGCCGGGAAGCTTACGATACCGAAGAAGAGTAAGACTGGGCTCACCGAAGTCAAGGTTAAGGCGACGGCGGCGGATAAGTACGGCGCCACAATAGGCTTTACTTTAGAGCTGACTGATGAGGTTTATGAAATAGCCGGGAATTTCCGGTATCTGATCGGCGGTAAATCTGCAACGCTTACGCCTGCGTATAAACCGGCTAATGCAAGCGCAACGGCGAAGAAGATTAAAGAGTGGGAGATAATCAGCCATGACACAATTCCTTCCGGCGGTCATTCATATAATATTGATGACTATATAACGCTCAATGGAACAACGGGAAAGGTTACGGCAAAGAAAGTGGCTTCGGGGCCTCCGATCGAAGTTACGATAAAAGCGACCCTGAATGCGGATGATTTGGTTACTACAAAAGATCCGAATCATTTTAAAGTCAGGATCTATCCGGCAGCGGTTACTAAGGTAACTATCGCTAAGAAGTGTACGTTGTTCTATGATTCCGAATACGTAACATGGCCGAAGTGCCCGAATACAGTGACGCTGCTGACGGCTAATACCGTAAAGGCAGGCGTGGGCGCTTTTACGGAGTTAGATTGGACTACGAGCAATTCCCTTGTCGCGACGGTTGATTCGGACGGTGTTGTATATGCTGTGGGCGCTGGCAAGGCGACGATAACAGCTAAGGCAAAAGACGGCAGCGGAAAGAGCGCTAAGTGTACGGTAACCGTTAAAAATACTGTTACTTCTGTTAGTGTAAACACGCCGGCAATGGGCAATCGCCTGATTGGCAAAAAGAGCATGCAACTTACAGCAACGGTAAACGGTACTGACAAGGGAGTAAAATGGAGTGTGGACGTTCCGAGCATTGCGACGGTGAATTCAAAAGGCAAAGTTACGGCTAAAAATGTCGGCGATGAGACAAACGTTTTGATAACAGCTACATCAAAATCAAATGGGGATGTTTTAGGCAGTAAAGTTATCTACATCGTGCCGAATAAGACGCCGAAGGTAGAATGGGACGGCGCGGTTCCGGCTGCGACGGAGATACTGTATGCCCCGGACACGGGGTATGGTGCAGGTTATTCAACACGGACGTTTAAGGCGAAGACGGATACGAGTATTTATGGTACTGGCATTACTTATTCCTCAAGCAACAGTAGTATTGCCGCTGTTGACAGCACCGGCGTTGTGGTTGCAAAAAATCCAGGGACGGTTACGATTACGGCGGCGGCGGCTGATTACAGCGGAAAGAAATTGACCTACAAGGTGCAGGTTGCCATACCTGCCTCAGGGATTGCAACCGGACCGAAAGAGCCGGGGGTTTATAATGATGTTAGGAGAATAGCTATTGGCAAGAGCGCCGCTTTTATAGGGATGCCGTTTTCGGTTCACGGCAGGCCTGGGGTTTCGCAGGTAAGCTGGGAGCTGACGCAGGGGACGAGCGCCTATGGAGTGACGGCGTTAACCGTACCTGAGTTTACTACTGCGGCCATGAATAACTATATCTCCGTAAACGCATCCGGCGTTGTGAGCATAAAAAGCAGTATTCCGGCTTCGTTAAACAATAAGGCTTTTAAGGTAACGGCTACTACCAGGGATGGGACGGGCAAAAAGGCTTCTTATGATTGCTTGATTGTTTCGCCTGATACGAATATGAGTACTAAAGTTGGTTACTATGTTGATAAATACAACAGGCCTACGGGGTCTTACTGGTTTGACCTGTATTATAAAAACCCGAAACCACATGAAGACTTTAAGGCTACGGTAAGCGGCGACGGTTTTATACTGTACGCCGGGCATTATGGGTATGATTATAAATCGGGTAAAAACGTTTACTCTGCCGAGGTAGCTTCTAAGAAAAAGAATGGGTCCGCTTCGGTTACGTTTAAGTCTTATTCGACGGGGACTTCGAAAAAAAGCGCTAACTATAAAATGCCATGGGCGTATTAGGTAATAAAAGAAACCGGGTTATTCTGATTGTATGCGTTGCCGCTGTTGCTGTTTTCTTGATTTTGGGGGCGGTTATGGGGCTATTTACAAAACGGATAGACGTTAATGCGACGCGGGAGTCTGAGGGCGGCGCCGGGTCGGGAGCGGCGGTCCAGCAGCCGGGGGCGGATCCCGGGGTTTTGCCGGGGATGCCTGAGGGGTATAAGCTGACGAGGGAGCAGGTTCAGCAGAAGAAGGCGATCGCGGAGGGGGTTTTGCCTGCTTTCGGCGTCATGCGTGCCGGGGCGGACTATGTAGACGGGGAGTTTTTGTTTTCTGCGGCTGACGATGCCGAGGCTGAGCTTATTGTTGCGGCGTATGACGGGGAGCTTTTGAGCTTCGATTACGGATTCGGGGTTGGAAAGCTTCGCGACGGTTCCTTATTTACGCTCGGGGATTTGCTTGAGGCAAGCGCCGATACGGGCAATAACCTTCCACCAATCGAACTGAATATTATAATGAAGCCGTTTTAGCGTCAGGCGGACGCTTCGGGCCGGTTATGAAAGACCGACCGCTCGCGCCCGGGTTCAGCATAAGCTTTCAAGCCTTTCAGATTTTAAAGGGTAAAACTGCAGATTTTTTTCACTTATAGGTGTGGCCAGATGTGAATTCAGCCGTTGTGTGTTCCATAAAAGGTCATATATACCATTATTGGGTGACATTCCGGTGTATTTTGAGGTTAAAACTAAAGGCAGTCACACACAACTGCAAAAAATCTGCAAAACACGAGGATAAAATCTGAAGGATGGATCCGCCAAAGCCAAAATATGGAATTCGAAATCTGCTTGAATACCGAACCAGCTTTCCTTCGTAGTCGTGTATTCGAGACGGGCAGAGTTTAAGCCTTATACGCTCTCAAACGGAGATGCGTAATAGAACCGGGTTTACAATTCCAAATCGCTCCCATTTCGAGCTTTCCATTATACTCCCAGCGATTTTTAAAGCGGGCGGACAACGCTGATAGTGACGATAAGGGCGAGCCAGATGAACCGTCCCCTTGGTTGGTGTTTTTTTGTTTGAATTTCCGGGGATTGGGGTATATATGTAGTAAGTGTAAATTGAGATGCTGGGGTAAAGTTTTATTTTGGCGAAGATATGCCGGTTGGGGTTGAAATTTCAATCGAAATCGGGTATAATGGGTCTAAGCTGAAATAAAACTGTAAAAGAAATTATACCAGATTTTACTATTTATCGGGTAGGTAATCTGGGATAATTATAGTACGTATGGGCGGGGAAGACCTGTACGTGATGATAGGGTTCTAATGTAAAGGGGCGCTGCTGGATATGAGAAGATATCTCGCCATCTTTATAACGGTACTTATGACGCTATCCCTGATGACACCGGGGGTGGCTTTTGGCGCGTCTGAGGACCCGGGGCGGGACGCCGAGGGCGGCATCACATACGAAGAGGGTATAGGTAATCCGGGGCGGGACGCCGAGGGCGGCGTCCCCTACGAAGAGGGTATAGGTAATCCGGGGCGGGATGCAGGCGCGGGAGCTCCGTTTGGGAAACATAGGGGAAACCGGAACCGGGAAGAGGATCTTGCCGCTATTGAGGAGCTGACTACGGCGCCTGCGGCGGGTTCGGAGTTTGATGGGTACCTCGTTGTAATAAAACCGGAAGAATTTAGTGAAGAGATGATTGAAGCGGCGCCTTATGAGCCGATTGCTGGTGAGTTCTTTGTTGTTGACGAGCCTGAGGAAGCGCTTGAGTTTGCGGTTCCTGAACAGATAGAGCTTATTGAGCCGAACTATTTACTTTCACCGTTTGATCTTACTGCGATTCCGCCGAGCGATTACTATTATAGCCTGCAATGGAATCTGCTGGAACGTAAAACCATATCGCCGGTCTCATACGGGGTTAATGCGGAGGGCGCATGGGGGCGTGCGCTTTCAGGCGAAGGGGTGCGCGTTGCCGTACTGGACTCGGGTTATACTCCGCACGCGGATATGCCGGCGGTCAATGACGGGTTCAGGATTGGCTCAAAGGGAGCTTTGCTGAGATCTATTAAGAATTACGGGATAGCGGAAATACACGATGAGCTTACGCACGGTACTTTTGCCAGTTCAATTATTGCGGCAAAAACGAACAACGATATCGGTATTGCGGGGCTTGCGTATAACGCAGAGATTGTACCTTTTAAAGTATTTGAACCGGGTCAGAATTTGACTGACATGGCAAATGTCGTTGCGGCTCTATTATATATATACGAGCATAACGACACTCTTGGAATAGACGTAATCAACATGAGCCTGGGCGGACCGTCGAATACTGCGTCGCTTCAGAACGTCATTGACGCACTGACGCAGCAGGGGGTCATTATCGTCGCTTCTGCAGGGAATGGTTACCGGGCGACTGAGTTTAGTCCGATAGATTATTTGTGCAAGATGTACCCGGCTAGCTGCGATGGTGTGATAAGCGTTGCGTCGATTGACAAGACCGGGACCAGGTCATATTTCTCTCAGATGAATAACGCTGTTGCGGTTACAGCTCCAGGAAGCGGGATATACGGGATTGACGGGACGGGCGTTGCCCAAAAAAGCGGGACGTCGTTTTCCGCGCCGCTTGTTGCTGCTGCAGCGGCTCTAGTGAAGGAGATGGATCCTGAGGCGAACGGGGAAGATTTTCTGGATTTGCTCGGGCGGTCGAGCTTTACGGTTGGGGATGGAGATACGCTTAAATACGGGCAGGGGCTTTTAGACGCTGCGGCGCTTGTGAAGGAGTACAACCGTTATTCAGTTATGTACTCATATGGCGGCGTTGTTGATGAGGGGCTGACCGAGACGGGGTTTGCGAAGACCGATGAGCTTTCATTAACGTCTTATGTTTCACTGCCAGATTATTTACTAAACGAAAAAGAAAACTATATATTCTCCGGTTACTCTCTGGGCGCGGTTCCTTTAGCTTCAGGGCTGAGCCGGGTTCTGGTAAGCGACGGGGATATTCTGTATGTGAATTACGAGCCCGATTTAAGCCAGGTTGTCAATTATTATGTTGAGCATAAGTACGGGGATATTGTTGACGAGGAGCTTACTGACGCGCAGACGGTTTGGGGCGGGGAACCTATTGTCACATCCGGGGATATTCTGTTCAAGGCGCGTGACGGGTATTCCGGCGGGGTGGTTGACAGGGAATTACCGGCTGCGGTGAGCGAAGATCAGGTTATTACGGTTGTGTATGATTACGATTTTACGCAGCGGGTTGACTATACGGTGCGGTATTTTTACGAGGGGGCTGAGGCGGAGGAGCTGAGCGAGGGTTTTGACGTTTGGGCGGGGGATCCGTACCTTTCTGTCCAGGATATACTTTTGAAGTCACGGACCGGATACGGGCTTAGCGGGTACAGCGTGAATGGGGAGCCTGTTTCTTTGGAAAGTTTTCCGGTGCTGGTTGGCGGGGAAGCCTTGCCGGCTGTTGTTGACGTTTTTTATGAGCCGCTTGGGCTGACTTACGAGAACAGGGTTTGGCTGCTTTACGGGGAAGGCGGGGAGCCGGTTACGGGCTGGGTTGGGAACTGCTATTACTTTACGGAGGATGACGAGGGGGTCACGGGCGCCCGGGCGATTGGGCTTGTTTATATTGAGGGGCCGGACGGGGAGCCCGGCTGGTTTTATTTTGATTCGGAGACGGGCGAGGCTGTGACAGGGCTGGTGCAGATTGGCGGGTACACTTATTACTTTGACGGGCTTTCCGGGATGTTTGATAAGGGCGAGAAGCTGGTTGACGGGCGGTATTATTTCTTTGATGCGAACGGGCGGAACCGCACCGGCTGGTTTACGCTTGAGAATGGGAAAAAGACTTATTACGATAAGGACGGGCGTGCTGAGGGGGCTAAGAAAATCGGAAGTTACTTCTATTATTTCTCGCGTAAAGACGGGGTGATGACCGACAAGATTGGGATGATTGAGGACGTTTCGATTGTTGATGAGGAAGCTGTTAAGGCTTACTATTATTGCTACTCTGTGAAGGGCTATCTCAAGACGGGGAAATTTACGGCGACGCTGAAGGGCGCGGATGATATCGGGCAGAGCTGGTACTCTACGGCGGCGAGGACGTATTACGCGGATAAGAAGACGGCGGCGCTTTATACGGGGCAGATCAAGGATGGGAGCAGCTATTTCTATTACGGGGCGGAGCTTGGGCGCCTGAAGAACGTTGAGAGGGAATGGGGCGGCAAAGACTGGTTTTACGGGTCGGACGGGAAGCGTAAGAGCGGCTGGGTTACTTTTAATAACAAGGTCTTTACTGCGGCTTATAGTGATGAATATACTCTTTTGCGGCATAATTTGGATGATAAGGTTTATTACCATAAGAGCTCGGGGCTTCTGAAGGGGGCGTATAAAATCGGGAGCTATTATTACTGGCTCAGCACGGATAACGGAGCGCTTTGGACGAAGATTGGGTTTGTGCCGGATGAGGAGACGGGGCCTTATTATTGCTACTCGGACAAGGGTTATCTCAGGGTTGGTAAGGAGCAGGCGACGGCGGACGGGAAGCTCTATTTTGATAAGTACGGGAAGCTTGCTAATGGGCCGGTTAAGGTTGGGAGTTACTTATACTATTTCGTTAATGGGCTGAAAGTTGTGCCGGGGACGGGCGAGGCGCCTGAGGGCAGCTTCTGGCTTGAGGGTGACGGTAAATGGTTTTATGTCACCGCGCCGGCAGGGAAGCTTAAGACGGGGAAATTTACCGCGCCTGAGACTGAGGTGAGCGGGGCGCCTGTGCCGGGAACACTACTCTATTTGAGTACTGGCAGCGGCGAGGTGGTTCAAGGAAGGGTAAAGATTGGCAGTTACCATTATTATTACGACGGGCTCTGCGGGCTTGTCACAGAGGTTGATTGGCTCGAGGGGGCGGACGGGAAGACTTACTTTGTTGGGAATGCGGCAAACGGGCGGCTGAAGACGGGCAGGTTTGCTGACGCGGAGACGGGGCTTGTGCACTTTTTTGACAAGAAGAATGCTTCGCTTTATACGGGGCAGGTCAAGATTGGCAAGTATTATTTCTACTTTGAGGCTGAGGGGCGTGCCGGGCTTGTTAAGGGCGAGGAGCGGGTTGTCTTTAATAGCAAGGGCGTTCCTTTGACGTATTTTTACAGGCCGGGCGACGGACGGCGGATGACGGGCTGGGTTACGTTTGGCGTGCCGGCTGCGGCGGGCGGGGCTGCGACTATGGCTTTGCCTGAGGACGGGAAGTATAAGGACGGCGATAAGGTTTATTACCACA
>Ga0082212_10013125_pt1 | contig 10378 bp, 12 predicted proteins | sample TergutNt197P3_FD_71548 | JGI IMG/M metagenome (GOLD analysis project Ga0082212, IMG submission 71548) | Neocapritermes taracua P3 segment gut microbial communities from Petit-Saut dam, French Guiana - Nt197 P3 | ecosystem: Host-associated > Arthropoda: Insects > Digestive system > Gut ...
CACCCGCCATGTGGCCTGCCAGGCGGGCTTCGCACGATAAAAAAGTCTCGTCCATCCAAAAACTCCTGATCGCGCGCATTGTACCACGGGGGCGGGGTTTTGCGCGAACTTTTTTTCCAGTGTCGAGGTGAAAAGGGTGTAGGGGATTTTATTTTACGTCTCATGCGGCGTTCATCCGTCTCCGTTTTTCAAGGATATATTCCCAAAGCGCGTCCATTCTTTCGGAAAGGAGCGCGGCGCGGAAGGGCAGCAGGGCCTTGACGCCCGCGCGCGACCAACGCATCCCGGCTTGCTTGAAACGCGCGCCAATCAAGGTCTTACACGCGGCCTCTACCACCCCCGAGCCTATGAACCACCCCTTGGCCAGGTATTCGTCGTATTTCATGCGTCCGCGGTTGGCCTCGTAATACCCAAGGGCTTTCGCCCACGATTGGGCCGCGTCTGCCCCGGCGCCCGCAGCAAGGGCCCGACACACGTCAATCAATTTGCCCACCTTCCCTTCCTTCAGCCACCGCCGCCATTTACGGCGCATGGCGTGTTGCGTCTTGCCTGCGTAACCCGCCAGTTCCAGCAGGGGCGTGAGGTGCTCGGCGGCGTGGTAGAAGTCGAGGATTTCGACGGCGTGGGGGAAGTGGGTGCGGCGCAGGCCGCGCAGCCATGCCGCGCCGTCGCTGATGAAGAGCGTGAGCTCGGGCGCGCGCGGGAAACGCCGCCGGTATTCGGCGCGCATGAGCTCGGCGAAGGGCGCCTTGCGTTCGAGCGTGGCGACGTGGGTGGTGGAGTGGGGCGCGCGTTTGGCGGGTTGGCCCGGGACGGGGGTGGTCTCGAAGAACGCGGCGAGCTTGGCCTCGCGGGTCTTGGGCTTGCCGTCCGGGCCGCGGCCCTTCACGCCGCGCAGGTGTTTGCGGCGCAGGGGGACGCCCGTGCCGTCGGCCATGACCACGGCGCACGCGGGGTGCTCCGTCTGCGGCGGGCAAGACGCGCTCGGCGGGGTGGACGCGCCCGGCGGGGTTTTGAAGAAGCCCGCGGCGAGGCGTCCGGCGTCGCGCACGAGGTGTTTGAGGAGGTCGGGGGTCATCTCGGGGGTGAGGGTTTTGCGGAGGGTTTCAGCGGCCTTGTCGAAGGGTTCCTTCGCGGCGCATTCGAGGGCGCGCCGGGCCAGCGCGGGCGTGGCGCCGTTGACGAGGCGCAGCGCGTCGTCGAACGGGAAGCGGCCCTTTTTGGCGTGTTTGTTGTAAAGGTAGGCGCGGTTTTCGACGCGGGCGTGGCCGAAGCGCGTGAACACGTCGCACGCGCGCGTGCCGGCGCGGACCTCGCCTTGGCGCGGGGCGCTTTCGGGCACGCGCAACCCGGGCAGGTTGAGCAGCAGGGACATGAGGCGCAGCCCGGCCTTGTTGAACGCCTCGCCGAGGGTGTCCTCGAGGTCAAGCGGGCCGTCGAGTCCTTTTTGTTTCACCTGCAGGAGGGTGGCGCCGACGGCTTCGCGGACTTCTTGGGCGAGGCCGTGGAGGATGTCTTCCGTTTTTTTTTAGCCTCCGTGGCAGGGTTGGCGTGTTGTTGCGTTCTGGGCGCGAGCGCGGCGAGGGTGTCGGCGGCGAGGAGTTCCTCCATGAGGCGTTCGAGGCGTTTACGGTTTTCGATTCCTTTTTTGACGGCCTCGACCTGGCTGGCATGGATTTGCGTGGTGATGTTTTTTTTGTTTTCCCAGGATTGGAGTTGGTAATAGAGGGACGTTTCACCGTTGGCTCGTTTCCGTTTTTTCACGGTGAGTGTTCCTTTGACGGTGTTTTGGATGGCGTTGATGTCGGAGAAGATTTCCGATCTGGCCCTGTGGGGAGTGGGGTGTGAATTCATAATTTCCCTAATATACTAGGAAATTTCATTAAAATCAAGTGAAAAATGGCGGTCTCTAAAATAAAATCCCCTACACCCTTGCGCCCCCGGCGGGATAGAACCATTGGAAGCCGCGCCCGCGGCGTTCACCGGTATATAGCAAGTCCATGCCAAAGTTTCCAAAGTCCTTGTAAGGAGGCGGCAGTTTTTTTATCGCAAAAGGCTTGCATTGCCTGATGTGATATGGGACAATGACATTTCATCCATCAACACGAAGCGCGAAGAAAAAAACATGGTCACAGCGACACTCAACCCTCACCTCACGTTCAACGGCGACTGCGAGGCCGCGTTCAACTTCTACAAGTCCGTGTTCGGCGGCGAGTTTGCCTCGTTTTTGCGTTACGGGGTCACCGCGTCGTTCCAGGACATCCCTGGCGCGGAAAAGGAGCGGGTCATGCACGTCTCGCTGCGGCTCACGGAGCACGTCTGTTTGGGAGGTTGCGACGCGCCGCTGTCCGATCCGCCCGCGCAATCCGGCGACAACATCTCGCTGCTGCTCTCATTCGCGGACGACGCGGAAACGCGCCGCGTCCACGACGCCCTGTCCGCCGGTGGCGCCATCCGCATACCGCTGGAAAAAACCTTTTTCGCAAGCCTTTACGGCACGTTCACCGATGCGTTCGGAATCAACTGGGGATTGATTTCAACGGCGCCGTTTAACTGTCCAATCACCGGGGAGCCGATGAAGGGGGCGGGGCAATGATTCGGACGAGGAAGCAATGAAAAAATTTACTTAACCCGAAATTTTACGCCATGCCAACCATTTCATTTTTTTACGGGGTGTTGATCAAAATGTTTTTCAAGGACATTGAAAAACACCGCCTTCCACACATCCACGTTGAATACCAAGACACGGTTGCGGTTTACGCCATCAAGACGGGAAAAGTGATCTCCGGAAAAATACCGCTTGCCAAACACAAGTTGGTCGTGGCTTGGATGGAAATCCACAAGGACGCCCTGTTGGCTAATTGGAAACTTGCGGTGGCGGGCGAGGAACTTTTCACCATCAAGGGGCTCGATTCATGAAAATCACAACTGTGGAGCCGCTTCCCAATCATATGCTCAGGATTAAATCGGGCAGGCGTGCCGCCGTTTTTTTTGATGTGAAACCCTACCTTGACGCGCCCGTGTTTCGTCCGCTCAAAGACCCCGCCGAGTTCGCCAAAATCCGCAACGGCGGTTATTATGTCGAATGGGAGTGTGGCGCCGACCTGTGCGCCGACACCATCAAGGCCAACATGCTTAAAACACTTGACCCACGCCACGCGCCAAAGACATGATCCACCTCCTTGACGACCCTTGGCTCGCGCCTTTCCGCGACGCCATCGAAAACCGCGCCGCCCGCGTCAACGAACGCGAGCGCGAACTTGCCGCTGGCCCCGGTTCGCTCGCGGAGTTCGCCAACGCCCACGAATTTTACGGGCTACACCTCCGCAATAATGGCTGGGTCTTCCGCGAATGGGCGCCCAACGCCACAGCGATGTGGATGGTCGGCGATTTTTCCAACTGGCAAATTCAACCCCGCTTCCAACTCACCCGCGTCGCGAACGGCGCGTGGGAGATTCACCTCCCCGCCGACGCGCTCCACCACGGCCAGCACTACCATCTCGAAGTCCACTGGGACGGCGGACGCGGCGAACGCATCCCCGCCTACGCCCGCCGCGTCGTGCAAGACCCCGCGACCAAACTTTTTTCCGCGCAGGTGTGGCATCCCGAAAAACTTTACGAATGGAAACATTCCTGCGGCTCGCGAGGACGCTCGCCCTCCATGCGCGCGCCACTCATCTACGAGTGCCACATCGGCATGGCGCAGGAGGAGCCGCGCGTGGGGACATACGGTGAGTTCCGCGAAAAAATCCTGCCGCGCATCGCGGAAGCCGGTTACAACACGCTCCAAATCATGGCCGTCATGGAACATCCCTATTACGGCTCCTTCGGTTATCAGGTCTCCAGTTTTTTCGCCGCCAGTTCGCGCTTCGGCACGCCCGAGGAGTTCAAGCGCCTGGTGGACGACGCGCACGGGCTCGGCCTCGCGGTCATCATGGACCTCGTGCATTCTCACGCGGTCAAAAACGAGCGCGACGGCCTCTCCCTCTTCGACGGCACGGACCACCAATACTTCCACCACGGCTCGCGCGGCTGGCACGACGCATGGGATTCGCGCTGCTTCGACTACGGCAAGACCGACGTCCTGCACTTCCTTCTTTCCAACTGCCGCTTCTGGCTCGACGAATACCACCTCGACGGATTCCGTTTCGACGGCGTCACCTCCATGCTCTACCTCCACAACGGCATCGGCGCGGACTTCACGCGCTACGAGCAATACTTTGACGAAACCGTTGACGCCGCCGCGTGGGTTTACCTCGGCCTCGCCAACCGCGTCATCCACGCCGTCCGGCCCGGCGCCATCACCATCGCCGAGGACGTTTCCGGCATGCCCGGCCTCGCCGCGCCCGCGGCGGACGGCGGCGCGGGCTTCGATTACCGCATGGCCATGGGCGTGCCCGACTGCTGGTTCAAACTCGTGCGCGACACACGCGACGAGGACTGGTCCATCGGCTACCTCTGGCACGAACTCACCAACCACCGCGACGACGAATGCACCATCAACTACGTCGAATCCCACGACCAGGCGATGGTCGGAGGCAAGACCCTTCTCTTCGAGATGATGGACGCCGCCGTGTACGACGCCATGCACCGCGGCGCGCAAAACCCCGCCACCGGCCGCGCCGTCGCGCTCCACAAGATGGCCCGCCTCGCCACCCTCGCCGCGTGCGGCCACGGCTATTTGAACTTCATGGGCAACGAGTTCGGGCACCCCGAATGGATTGACTTCCCGCGCGAGGGCAACGGTTTTTCCCACGACAAGGCGCGCCGCCGCTGGTCCCTGCGCGACGATCCCGGCCTGCTCTTCTCCGCGCTCGCCGACTTCGACCGCGCGATGCTCCAACTTTTTACAGGAGTCCAGAAGTTTGGGAGTCCGGGAGTTCAGAATGGGGGGACGGCCCCGTTGAAAAAAATCCCTGTTGAAACTTCCCTGTTGGACATTGGACATTTTTCTCCCTTGCGATTGTATCTCGACGAACCCCGAAAAATCCTCGCGTTCCAGCGCGGACCTTATGTGTTCATCTTCAATTTCCACTCGACCGAATCCGTCGCGGACCATCCCATCCCCGTGCCGCCTGGCGCGTACCGCGGCGTGCTCAACACTGATTCGCCGCGCTTCGGCGGGCAGGGCCGCGTCGAGGAAAACCAGCCGTATCCCGTCGTCCAACAAACCCTGGCGAACGAGTGCGTTTTTCACGTGAACGTGTATTTGCCCTGCCGCGTGGCGTTGGTGCTGGCGCGCGAACCTTAGGACGGGCGCCGCCCAAGCCATTCCACAATACGTTCCGCGACCTCTGATTTTCGCATCAGCGGCAAGTGTTCCGGTGGATTTCCGGGCGTGAAAAAAATGACGCGGTTGGTTTCGACTTCAAATCCGGAATCGTGGCAAGAGACGTCGTTTGCCACAAGCAAGTCCAATTTTTTTTCAACGAGTTTGCGTTGCGCCTCGGCCAGAAGGTTTTCGGTTTCGGCCGCGAAACCGACGAAGATTTTTTTGCCCTTGCGCGGGGCGATGGTTTTCAGGATGTCGGGGTTGGGTTCCAACTCAATCACAGGCGACATCGTCCCCTTCTTTAACTTCTGCGCGTTCTCGTGGCAAGGCCGCCAATCCGCCACGGCCGCGGTCATGACAAGTGCGTCGCACCCGTCCAAATTTTTTTCGACCGCGGCAAGCATGTCGCGCGCGCTGATGACGTCTATGCGTTCCACGCCCTCCGGTGTCGCCAACGCGACAGGTCCCGCGATAAGACGGACATTATGCCCGTGGCAAGCCGCCACGCTTGCCACGGCGAAACCCATCTTGCCTGTTGAGCGGTTGCTGAAAAAACGCACGGGGTCGAGCATCTCGCGCGTGGGGCCGGCGGTGACGAGGAGGTTCATGGGGTGTGTTCTGAGGTGGGCGGTTGTGATTGTTCAATGGATTGCAGGAGACCCATAAGCGGGGGAAAAACAACAAACACCATCGCGCAAGCGGCCACGCAAAGGAGGCCGCAAAAACCGAAAAGAATCGCGCACCCGCCCACGGCTTTTAACCAACGGCGTTGAAGAAGGTGGCGGATGAGGGCGGCGAAAAAACACACGCCAAAAAGGATGGCCGCTCCTTTGATGAAGAGGTCATTGGGAAGGAGCGGAGGCAGCCAAGCGAGCCGTGGGGGGGCCAACAACTCGGCGTCTATTTCGCATAACCTGTTTGCGTGACGCATGAGAATGGCGATGAAGGCGAACGCCCCGAAAAGAAGGGCGGGAAGCCACCACGTTTCGAGGTAAAATGTGGCGAGGCGTTTTATCGCAGGTTTCATGGCGCGGCATTTCAAAAAATAGGCGGGGAATCATTCATCATAATGGAAACGGCATGAAAAAATGTGGATGGTATCTTTGTCAATCGTATAGACGAGGCGGTGTTCGTCATCAATGCGGCGGCTCCAATAACCTTGACGCTTGTATTTCAACGGCTCGGGCTTTCCCAGTCCATCATGGCCGTTGCGGTCAATGTCCTTGATCAACTGGTTGATGCGTCTCAAGGTTTTCCGGTCTTGCATCTGCCAATACAGGTAGTCGTCAAAACCATCGCCATCAAAAACAAGTTTTTTATTCATTGGCCATCGCTTCCAATTCATCCATTGTTTTGGTGATGCCAGGCTCGCCGGATTCAAAGGCGCGAATCCCTTTCATGACATGCCGCCAGTTGGCCCCGCGATAAAAAGGGTCGTCAGACTGTGCGATTTCAAACGGAATTTTGCGTTGCGTCAAAATCGCCTTGAAATACATGTTGACGGCGGTGGAGATGTTCATCCCCACCGACTCGCAAAATTCTTCGATTCCCTGTTTGACATTCGCGTCCACGCGAACGTTCACTGTTGTGTGCGCCATAAAAAACCTATCTCCTTTTGGTTAAAAAGAAGCACAGTATATCACATCGCCATCACGCCGTCAATGGGGCGTCAAATGATTTGCACACGCGAAACGGGACGGGCCAGGCCTTTGAATCCGCTGTTGGTGACGCGGAAGAACGCGCCGGCGTGGGGGTCGTTTTTGGCGGCGCGCTCGTGACCGCCCGCGGTGGTGACGTACATCGTGTCCAGCGCGTCGCCGCCAAAGCACACGGAACTGACGCAAATGGCGGGGATGTCAATCTTCGCCACGACCGAGCCGTCCTTCGGCGAATGGCGCAGCACGCCGCGGCCGCCCCAGCGCGCGATCCACAGGAACCCCTCGGCGTCCACGCACATGCCGTCGGGCGCGCCGGGATGCCCGGTGGTCTTGGCCTCGTTGAAAACCGTGTCGTTGGAGATGGCGCCGGTGGCGATGTCGTACGCCCAGCGGTACGTGCGGCCGGGGTTGGAATCGTTGTAGTACATCCATTTGTTGTCGGGCGTGAAGCCCATGCCGTTGGGGCAGCCGTAGCCGTCGCGGACGAGTTTGATTTTGCCGTTGGGCGCGAGGTAATACAAATGGCCGTGCATGGTGCCGCAGTGCACGCCGCCGACGTGGTTGGCGCACACGTCGTTGAAGCGCGTGCTTTCGTGGCCGGGCATGGACTCGACGACGGTCCTTTCGATTTTGCCGCCGCGCCAGACCACGATGTTGCCCTTGTCGCGGAAGAGCAGGAGCGAGCCGTCGGCCTGCAGCGTGAAGCCGCCGATGGGGCGGTCTCGCATGACGCAGGCGTGGCCGCCGGTGGCGGGGTCGTAACGGTAGAGGAGGCCGTTGGTGATGTCGGTCCAGTAGGCGGCCCGTTCAACGGGATGCCAGAGCGGGCCTTCGCCCGTGTGGCAGGTGGTGTCGGCGATGAGTTCGACGTTCATTCGGGGTCCTTGGGGTTTTGGGTTTCGAGAAATTCGGCGAGGAGGAAAAGCCAGTCGGCGAGGCGGTTGAGGTGGACGCCGACGAGTTGGAGGCGCGCGGCCGCGTCGTCGGTCTCGGCCATGCGAAGGAGCGAGGTGAGGGTGCGCTCGACGCGTCGGCAGACCGTCCGCGCGACGTGCGCGAAGGCGGTGGCGGGCCGGCCGCCCTGGATGACGAAGCCGCGCAGGCGCGGGAGGGAGGCCTCAAACTCGCGCACCCAGGCGTCGAGCCGCGCGGTGTCGAAGGTGCGGTTGCCAAAGAGGTCGAAGCCCGCGGCCTGGAGGACCGCGCCGACGGCGAAGAGTTCGCGCTGGACGAGTTCGATGCGGTCGCGCTGCCCAGCGTGTTGGGCGGGCATGAAGGAGGCCACGACGCCGAGCCAGGAGCCGAGTTCGTCGAGTTCGCCGCACGCCGCGACGCGCGGGTCGTCCTTCCAGACGCGGCCGCCGGTGATGACCTGCGTCTTGCCGTCGTCGCCGAGTTGTGTGGAGATGGTCATGAAAAGCCGCGTAGTTTAACACAAACCCGCGGACAAGACAACGATGGCATCCGCGGTGGCATCAACCGCCCTTGGGAATAACGGCCCGGGGGAAAACCATTTTAATCCGTTTTTTTTGACACCGCGCCTCAAACATGGTATCATGCCTTCCCTTTCACAGGAGCACACCGAAATGCCGTCTTTCCTCTTAAAGGGCCGTGACGCCCTCCCCCAATTCCGCATTGATACGTTGACAAACGCGCTCGCCAAGGCGTTGCCCGGCGCCGCGCCGCGCCGCCTCTCCATCCAACGCGCCTACCTGGTCGAGTCCGACGCGCTGCCCGGCTCCGCGATCCTTGCCCGCGCGCTTGAATGTCTCAACGCCGCGCCCTGCGATTGCATGCCGCAAAACGCCGTTTTCACCGCCCCGCGCAAGGGCACGATCTCCCCGTGGTCGTCCCGCGTCGCGGAGGTCTTCAACCGCCTGGGCCTCGCGGCCGTCACGCGCGTCGAGCGCGTCCTCGCGTTCGACTTCACGCCCGCGCTCACGCCGGAACAACTCGCCTCCGTCGCGCCCCTGATCCACGACCGCATGACCGAGGGCGTCTACACGCGGCCGGAACTCGACGCGCTCTTCGACAAAAAACCGCCCGCCCGTGGCAAGGCCTACGACGTGCCACAACGCGGCCGCGCCGCCATCGAGGAGGCCAACGCCAGCCTGAACCTCGCGCTCTCCGACGACGAGATGGACTACCTCGCCGCCGCGTACACGCAGGCCAACCGCGCGCCCACGGACACCGAACTGCTCATGTTCGGCCAGGTCAACTCCGAGCACTGCCGCCACAAGATCTTCAACGCCAACTGGGTCATTGACGGCGAGCCGCAGGACGCCACGCTCTTCAAGATGATCAAGCACACCCACGCCGCGCAGCCCAAGGGCACGCTCGGCGCGTACAAGGACAACGCCAGCGTGCTCGAGGGCGGCCCCGCGAAAATCCTCGAAATCAACCCCGCCACGCGCGTGTACGGCTTCCACGAAGGCGCGCAGGACATGGTCGTCAAGGCCGAGACGCACAACCACCCGACCGCCATTTCGCCCTCGCCCGGCGCGGCCACCGGCGTCGGCGGCGAAATCCGCGACGAGGCCGCCACCGGCACCGGCGCGAACAGCAAGGCCGGCATGAGCGGCTTCATCGTCTCGCACCTGCGCGTCCCGGGCTGGCCCATGCCGTGGGAAACCGCGCCCGCCGCGCTCCCGCAACGCCTCGCGCCGCCGCTCGCCATCACGCTCGAGGGCTCCTCCGGCGCGGCGGAATGCGGCAACGAATCCGGCCGCCCGCAAATCAACGGCTTCTTCCGCTCGTGCGAAATCACCGCCGCCGAAACCCGTTGGGGCTTCCACAAGCCCATCCTCATGGCCGGCGGCATGGGCAACATCCGCCGCGGGCACAACGCCAAAAAAACCGTCACGCCCGGCGCGCTCGTCGCCCAACTCGGCGGCCCGGCCATGCGCATCGGCCTCGGCGGTGGCGCGGCCTCCTCCCTCGCCACCAACGCCGCGTTGCAGGGCCTCGACTTCGACTCCGTGCAACGCAGCAACCCCGGCGTGCAACTCAACGCCCAGCGCGTCATTGACGCCTGCGTCGCGATGGGCGAGGCCAACCCCATCCTCTCCATCCACGACATCGGCGCGGGCGGCCTTTCCAACGCCTGCCCCGAACTCATCGAGGCCACCGGCGCCACGTTCCGCCTGCGCGACGTCCACAACGCCGACCCCTCGCTCAGCCCCATGGAAATCTGGTGTTGCGAGGCGCAGGAGCGTTACGTTCTCGCCATCCGTCCCGAGTCCCGGCCGCTCCTCGAATCCCTTTGCGAGCGCGAGCGTTGCGCCATCGCCTTCATCGGCGTCGCGCGCGACGACCAGCGCCTCGCGCTCGAGGACGCCCATTTCAACGACACGCCCATTGACATGGACATCCGCGTGTTATTGGGCAAACCCCCGCGCATGACGCGGAGCGTCATGCGAATGTCCAATGTCCCACAGGGAAGGTCCAA
>Ga0082212_10013126_pt1 | contig 10378 bp, 4 predicted proteins | sample TergutNt197P3_FD_71548 | JGI IMG/M metagenome (GOLD analysis project Ga0082212, IMG submission 71548) | Neocapritermes taracua P3 segment gut microbial communities from Petit-Saut dam, French Guiana - Nt197 P3 | ecosystem: Host-associated > Arthropoda: Insects > Digestive system > Gut ...
TGAGTTTGTTGCATTTGTATTTATAGTCAAAGTTTGACTATATGCTCCAATTTCAGTGGGCGAGAGGGTGAGGTTAAAGTACTGGCTCATATTAGCGGGGATAGTGATAGTTTGTGGGCTAACCGTGACTTCTGCAGGAGCGATGAAAGAAGTGACCTCCAGTGGCAGACTACCTACATTTTGCAGTTGTAAAGTTTTGGTCAAAGAGCTGTTTTGATTTATATTACCATAACTTAAATTCCCGAGCAGACTGTAATAGACACCTGGTTCCGCATCAGTGATTAAAAGCTGGATATTTGCTAGGTAATTCATCGGGTGCTCAATATTAAATGGCACAGGGATATCATTACTCTCATCGAAAAATTCCTGGAGTGAGCCATTGTGCCAGCCCAGTGACCTGTTAGTGCTGACTTGGCTGGCGTAAAAGCCAGCATTATAATTGCCATAAGATACTGGATTTGCTCTTTTATACACAGCTATGACGAGATTGTCACCTCTATAATAAAAAGGATAATCTAGAACTATTTCCACCCAACCAGCAGTTCCTATCACAAAATTAACTCGTCCTTCGTAAACCTGCTCCAAGCTCGACATAGGTATAAAGTCCAAGCTATGTGTCATGGTGGTCGCTTCGGTGTTCCCCATCCAAATCTTCCAGTTCCGACTATACTCATTATTTATTGAGTTATTCCCATTAAAATGATAACTGATACTGGTCAACATCCCATTTCCGGTGCTTATCTCTTCTGATAGATAGATAGATTGCGTGTAACTATTGACATCAAACATACTAATAGGTAACTCACGGGAGCTATTTCCTGTTCCAGAGCCGATGATGATCAACCCTTCGGGGTAAACAATAGCCTGTATATTCACTTCTTTCTGTGGTGCATTTGCAGCGTTTGAATATATTATCAAGCTTTCATTATAAGCACCTTCGACAGTTGGTGACATAGTGACAGTAAAGGTGTGGCTTTCACCAGGGAGAATAGTGGCAGTCAGGGGGTTAATCTCGATGTCTGCAGGAGTGGTGAAGGAAGTGATGACAAGTGGTAAGCTACCCGAATTACGGACTGTCAGTGGTCTGTCGTAAGTACTATTTATATAAACCTCTTGAAAGTTTAAAGTATTTAACACATTGACATAAGGTGCGGGTTCTACGGGTGTCATCAATATATGGATATTTGGAGTCATATTTATAGGGTTATAAGCGTTCGAAGGCACAGGTATGGGGTTACTCTCATCGAAGGGTGATACAAGTTCGTTGTTGAACCAGCGTAGTGTCCTTCTGACACCTCTTTCTGATGCATAAAAGCCAGAACCATCATGACCGCCCCAAACGGTGTTTATTTCTTTATATACAGCTATGACTAAGTTGTCCCCATTATATACAAAAGGAGTATCGAGGTTTATCTGCACCCAACCGGGCGTGCCAAACACAAAATCTACGCGACCATCAAATACTTCGACCATTTCAGTAAGCAGTAAAAAGTCCATAGAGTTTGCAAATTCCGTAGCAGTAGTGACACCCATCCAGATTTTCCAATCTCTGCTTTGCTCATCCCAAATAGAGTCTGCACCATTGTAATCATAAAATATCTCTGTGATAACTCCATTATCGGTGTTCATCTCCTCTTCTGTATAGATAGATTGGGTGTAAGTATTGCGATGATCAAAGCTTATAGGTAACCCTAAATAGTCAAAGCTCGTGCCAGAGCCTATGATGATCATACCTTCGGGATATACTTCAGCATTAATAGTTACTGTCCTTGCTGAGGTATATACAGCATTTGAATTTATTATCAGATTTTCAGTAAAAACACCGAGAACAGTGGGGGATAGCGTGACAGTAAAGGTGTGGCTTTCTCCCGCAGGGATAGTGGCAGTTTGGGAATCGACTGTCACACCCTCAGGAGTAGTAAAAGAGTTGATGATCAATGGCTGGTCGCCGACATTTCGAACCTCCAAGGGACTGCTATAAGTTTGATTTAAGTTCACTACTGCGTAGTTAATGTTGTTTGGGGTTGATATATAAGCACCTGGGTCACCTTCTGAAAAAGCAAGTTTAGTATTTGATCTGATAGAGTGGGGAGGGAGTGGATTTGATGGCACGGGTATGGGATTGCTGTCGTCGAAAGCTGGGGGGGTGTCGTCATTATTCCAAAGCAATGTCCTATTTGCTGTAATAAAGCTATTATAAAAACCTGTATGATTATAACCATCTTCGGGGTAAGCAGTCTTATAAATAGCTATCACTATGTTTTCACCTTCATAAACAAAGGGAATATCCAGCTCTATATCCACCCAACCTGCTGTGCCTAATATAAAACCAACTGGACCGTGATAAACCTCGACCATCTCTGTCAAAGGTATAAAGTCCATATTGTGTGTGAAAGTGCTCTTATAAGTGTTCCCCAACCATATTCGCCAGTTTCTACTATTTTCAGCATTTGGGTCACTACCTCCGTTGTAGTGGTAATATATATTTGTCACTATTCTATTAGTTGTGTTTATCTCATCACTCATGTAGATAGATTGGCAGAAACTATTATTATAAAACATCGTGACGGGAAACCCATAATTATCATTATTTGTTCCGCTACCGATAGTTACAGTGCCTTCAGGTTCTGTGGTAAAAGACCATACAGGGCAGTCTGCGGCATCGCCAAAAGAGTTAAAAGGTATCACTTGCCAAAAGATAGTTGTATTGCTTGGCAGAAGTGCCGGTGGAGTGTAAAAGTTGACATAGCCGACATTTACTTCTGAGTCAGCTGGCGGTGGATTGGTCGTGCCATATCTGATTTTAAAGCCAGAGGGGGTGGCACTTTCATAAGGATGTGCCCATTGAAAGGAAGTATCTGCAGTCACCATGCCGAAACCATTTGTAGGAGATACACAAGTGGAAGGGAAAGGTACCTCTGGCGCTAGCTCATAAGTGATCATGACATTGTCGATACCAATAGGTGGATTGGTAAGTCCATTAAAAGTATTCCGCCAAGTGAATTGCAACCTTTTGGTCTGTCCTGCTGCCATAGAAGCAGGTATATTGATAGTGACAGGTGTCCAAGTGCTAGCGCTTAAGCCATTATTAGCATTCCAAAAGTCTCGATGACCTATTGCACCGACTTGGTCTTCATCTGCCGCCCAATAAAAAGAATCGTAACATCCCACCACAGGCACAGGGACAAAATCAGCTGGTTTTAAGTAAACTCTCATATAATCGTAGGAATAATACCCTCCACAGATCGCATCAAATGTCAGCCTGATGTTGATGGCATTGGCTGGAAATTCGTGCAAGGTTGTGTAAACATGGGTTCTGTTACCAGTATAGCTAAAGTAGTGGTGCGTGGCACCGTTTGTATCCGATACATAAAGTGCACCTGTGGTATTCGCGGTTGCGTTTGTCCCATGAACCCACTTATTTTGAGCTTCACCATTTACAAATGTCCAGTGCTCTGAACCTTCGTTCAGGTTATCATAAAAGTGGATTATCTGCCCGAACACCCCTTTGAAAATAAAAAAAGCTAGCAGTAAAACCAGATACTTTTTCATATAAACTTTCCTCCTGTTTACTATAGAATGTCATTTTCCGTTTTTGATATATTTTTGTCAAGATTTTTTTGATAACTCAACATCCTGATAAACTCCGATAGCTACTATTTAAAACTTGACAAAAATCCGACCCTAAAAAAATTGTCAAATCTGAGAATATACAATGATAAAGCGACAAATAGCCTATAAAAATAACGAATGGTTTGGATTATTTGCCCAGCAGATAATTACGGGCAAGCTATTAATATGGGCATTCATGTTTATGTGCCCTGTCGTAACTATATATGCTGATGATATAGATATTTTTACCACAGAAGCAGATTCGCTTAACTTTAATTTCGCTGAAACAGTAGAGATGGATTCCCTATATTATGAATCAGATTTTCTGGATTATTTAGTCGAAAAAGAGACTATTTTTTTAAAAGGCAGTGCCAAAGTCACTTATGGCACATCTATCATCACAGCTGATTCCATAGCTATCGATTTTTCCACAAATCAAGCCACTGCTTATGGGCATATAGTGATGGAAGACCTTGACCAGCTATTTCTCGGGTCGTCTGCATATTATGATATCCAGTCACAGAAAGGCATAGTCACAGATGGGGCAAGCCGTTTTGAGCTTGGCTATTATTATGGGGATGAGATACGCAAGGTGGGTGACAATGTCTTTGATGTAGATGACGGACGCTTTACCACCTGCGATGCAAAGCATCCCCACTTTGATTTTCGGTCGCACACTATGAGGGTATATCGTGATCACATGGTGGTGGCAAAGCCTATCATTTTCTATGTCAATGATTTCCCTATTTTTGCTCTACCTTATGGTTCTTTTAGCATAAAAAGAGGACGCGTAAGCGGTTTTCTGATGCCTTCGCCGGGTTGGAGTCAAGGTGATGGCAAATATCTCGATGGTATCGGCTACTTTTATGTGATAAATGACTATGCAGATATGACTGCGAGCATGGATTTAAAAGAAAAAACAGGATATAATTACCGCTTTGAATTGCTATATTTGGATAGGTATAAATACAGGGGAAATCTCGATGTGCAGTATCGCTATAGGTTGCGGGATAGTTACCCAGATGTGCATTATGACGACTGGTCAGTCCGGTATCGGCACTTTCAAAACCTGCCCGAAAAAGCTACCTTTGATGTCGATATAGACTACAAAACCAGCCGAGAGGTATCTTCGAGTGAGGCAGATCCAAACAAACGATTGCAAGAGTATATCCGCTCTTCTGTTTCATATCGAAAACCCTTTAAAACAAGCAGTTTTGCCTCGTCAGGCTCATACACAGAAAACCTTATCACAGACGAAAAGAATATTGTGTTGCCCAGCTTTTCGTATAGTATGCCCTCGAAGCCTGTTCACGAGTTTTTCCCCGCAATACCCGACTCCGTTCGGCGACAAAACCACTGGTGGAAGACCTTTTCTTTCAACTGGGGCACAGCAGGTATTCACACAGGACGAATCACAGACCACAGCCCTTCGTGGGAACAGATTATCTACAAAAATGAAAAAGATAGCTTGGACAGATATGTGAGTGAACATCATGCCGGTATGCGACAAAATGCTACTCTCTCGTGGAATTACACAGCCTTGCGATTTTTAAAGCTCAATAACTCACTCAGCTACCAAGACGCAGTGATGGATAGAGACAAAACCGGCAAAACGCTGGTGCACGGCTATTCGTATAGCACCAATAGCTCTGCTTCTTTCACTTTATACGGCATGAGCAGACACCCCTCATTGCCTATTACAGCGGTACGACACATAGTTACGCCCTCTGCCAGCTTTCGTTTTAGCCCAGATTTTTCTGACCAAAATAAGAATTTTTATAGCTTTGGCGGGATAGGAGTGTCAGCTGCCAGAAAGACCCGTATGATAGGGCTGTCCCTTGACCAGAGGTGGCAATTCCGTTTAAAACCTGATTCCGAAGGGAACGTAAAGACTATCAATGACCTTTTGTCGCTACGCACCTCGTCAGGATACAACTTAGAAGCAGAAAAGAGACCTTGGAGTGATATATCACAGTCTGCCACCTTCAATCCTGGAAACTACGATGTCGGACTGTTTAAATTTCAGCTTTCTCAAAACTACTCTGCTACCCAGCAAGCATACAACCACCTAAATGTGTCCTCCTGGAGAGTCAGCACGACAGGGTCAATCTCCGGAGACGCAGTTTATCACGATTATTTCCCCTTGCTACAAAATGATTTTATCACCGGAAATTACTTTCCGCTCGAAGATTCCCTCTCTATCATGGATCAACAAATTCGCACTATAAATGACATGGAGAAGCTCGATAAGCCGGGCAACTGGTCTCTCACACCCTCACACGAATACAGCTATGACCGTATACGTAAGCAAAAATCGCAAAGGCTGAATACTTCCACTTCCGCAAAGCTGACCACCCACTGGACAGTGTCACATAGCCTGTATTACGACCTGCAAGACAAAAGACTGATGTCCCAAAATTACAATATCACCCGTGATTTGCACTGCTGGAAAATCCTTTTTACTTACACCACAGCACCACATTTTTGGCAGTATTCACTGCTTCTTTACAATATAAAGCTCCCTGAACTAAAGGTGAAAAATGACGATAATTCCCGGTGATATGACTATTTTTAACTTCCTAGAGAAGGATTACCTAAGCCTTCCTAAATATTCTCCGAAGGAACAGGGATAAGTATGAAAGCGATGTTTTTAGACAGAGACGGAACTATAAACCACGATGATCACGGGTATATAAAGTCCCTTACTGGATTTCGGCTCTTTGATTTTACGGCTACTGCCATCAAAATATTCAATGAATTAGATTACAAAACAATAGTTGTCTCAAACCAAGCAGGTGTAGCAAAAGGCTTTTATACTATACCCGAAGTCGATGCCGTAAACAGATATATGTGCGAGCAGCTGGAGAAGGAAAATGCTTTTCTCGATATGATCCTTTATAGCCCTTATCACCCAGAAGGCTCTGTGCCACCATACAACGTCCCTCATATCTCTCGTAAACCACTGCCGGGTATGTTTTTTACTGCCCTGCATACCTTTCCTATAAAAGCTAGTCTATCCTATATGATAGGCGACAAAGATACTGACATTGAGTTCGGTAAGAAGGTGGGACTTACTACGATTTTGGTAAAAACAGGAAACGGTGCCGACACCTGGAACAATAGAAAAAGCTGCAAAGTGATGCCCGATTTTGTGGTAGAAAATTTGCTTTCAGCTGCTATTTTGATAAAAACTCATTTACAGACAAAGTAAAAAAGCAACCCCTACCTTGATACGAAAAAATAAAGCTTTTTAGTGAAATAATAACTTTATGAAAATATTCCACAACGGTGGTTTGTAACGTCATATATTATATTATGTTTGAGCAGAGACCAAGCAAGGGGCATCGGAGAAGGTCAGACCTAGTCCGATGCCCCTTGCTTGTTACTTCCTTTATTTCCTTATTTTATAGGCAGTTGTGAAAACTCATATTTATAAAAGTTATTACACTATATAAAATATGTCTTTAGGTGAAAATATCAATGATTTTTTACAGTCCACCCTTCCTAATTGTAGGGGAATTTATATCCGTGCGGAACACACCACATTTCTAATTTCTAATTTCTAATTTCTAATTTATCTTATACCCCTTCCCTTTGCGATGAAATCTGAGAAATATTCTATTAAAAACCTTTTTAAAGTCTATAGTCATTTGCTTTGTGGCATTGCTCCGATACAAAAGAGATGACAGAAAATGTGTCAAGTAGGTTTTATCATTGTCGTTTTTAAATGCTGTCATACTATCTAGCACCTCTATCGAATATTCTATCGCCTCGTCTATAACAGATTTTTCCGCAAGGTCCGCTGTTTGCTGGGGTTCGGCTGTATATATCTCATAGAGAATCACTACAACAGCTTGAGCTAAGTTTAGTGACGGAAACTGCTCGTTTGCAGGGATATAGCATCGTAAGTCGGACTGCTCTACTTCAGTATCCAGAAGCCCGAAAGTCTCTCTGCCAAACACCAATCCATAGTTCAGCGGTGACCCTGGGTTGCCTTTATCACAAACATAGTTTGCCAGCTGACGTGGGGAGAAGTCGGGCTTTTTGGTGTTTCCAACCCTGCGAGAGAGCACTATCACCCTGTCGATATCGGATAAAGCACTTTCGAGCGTGTCATATAGCTGTGCTTTATGCAAGATATCTTCGGAATGCACCCCCACCACAAAATCTTCTTTTTGAGGGATAGCTCCCACTATTCGCAGCTGTGTAAACTCGAAATTGTTCATGATACGAGCCACAGAACCGACATTTCCCCTGTAAACAGGCTCGATCAAGATGACCTTTATGTTTCCAAACTTGTCATCTTTTGTTAGGTTTTCTGGCATTTGTTCGCCTCACTGCAGGGAATCAAAGCTTTTTATCGATAGAGTTAAACACCTTTTTCGCTAATTTTTCGACTTTATCCTTTAAATTGCTTGCTTTGTTTAGTATATCAGTGCAAAAGTCTTTGTCTATCACGCCGCTGAGGTTTATTTTTACATTTAGATAGGCTGCAGCAGCACCTGTTTGGGCTGTCAGAGCACCCACACCGGCGTCGCTCAGAGCGTTTTTATTGCCGATTTTAGCTATTTGCTCCGCTAGCTGAACGGCTTGAAGTGACAGCTCTATCGTGTGGAAAGGAACGAGTATCGCCTTTTTGGTGGCAAGCTGTATCTGCTCATTGCGGTGCGCTATTTCTTTTTCGGTCTTTTTGGGTAACTTCATAGCGTCCATCATAGCATAAAAGGCTGCTGTGTCTTCATCTATGGCATGCAGGCAATTGTTTTTTATTTCTTGGGCTTGGGTGGCAATCGATTTTGCTTTTTTCCAGTTGGTTTCATAGCCTTTTTTGCCGATGGTCAGGTTTGCTACCATTGCCGAAAGAGCCGCTGACATAGCACTGCATAAAGCAGCCACACTGCCACCGCCGGGGGCGGGAGAGTCTGTGGAAAGTTCGTCACAAAAGCCTTCGAGGGTCATAGCGGTGAGCCGCTGGCTGTCCTCGATAGAGTATTCTATGATTTTCTTTTCTATGTCAAAGGGTGCCAGCTCGGCTAATCCCATTGACTGCACTGCTGTCTCGATGATTCTTCTGTCGGGCAGACCTGAGGTCTCTCCCAATCTCTCTAAATAATATTTCCCGCAGGCTATGATAGCCTCTTTGGGGATAAGTCCGACCAGTTCGCTGCCTGTGATAACTATGCCTCTTTTGGTGGCAAGCTCTCTGATCTTTTCCAGAACGATATGAGGAGGTGTGACCTTGTAGTTGGTCAGGTTCATGCTGATTTGTGCCCTGTGAAAAGAGTCTATATACCAGCCAACCGCCTTGCATTGCTTGAAAAGTCCCTCTTCAAAGACTTTGTTGCCGTCTTTGTCTTTTATTATTTTCCCGTCTTTATCTTTCTTTACAGCACCTTTTTCCCGTATGATATTCGCTATTTCTGTTGCCTTTTTCATATCACGAGTGTTTAGATTTACATTAAATGCTACCAAAAATTCTCTCGCCCCTATCACTGTAGCCCCTGATTTGGCATTAAAGGCGTGAGGACCAAAGTCTGGTTTCCACTCTGCTTTGGTCATCTTTTCTGGCAATGCCTCATATTCTCCTGCTCGGACATCAGCTAAGTTCTGTCTCTCAGGTTTGCTGGCGGAATATTCGTATAAATACACAGGTATGCCCAGCTCTTTGCCAACCCTTTCGCCAAGCTTCTTTGATAGAGCCACACACTCGTCCATAGTCATATCAGACACAGGTATAAACGGGCAAACATCGGTCGCACCCATACGAGCATGAGCCCCTGTATGCTTGCTCATATCTATCAGCTCGCTCGCTTTCTTGATAGCCAAAAAAGCAGCCTCGACAACAGCCTCTGGCTCGCCAACCATCGTGACCACTGTCCGATTTGTATCGGCACCGGGGTCCACATCGAGCAGCGAAACATTTCGCACACCCTTTATCTCGGCTGCGATAGCGTCTAATACAGACATATCACGACCTTCACTAAAATTTGGAACACATTCTACTAATTTCATTTATATCTCCTATATAATTTTTTGGGTTGAGGCACCCAAGCGTGCGTTGAGGACAAACTTCGTTTGTCGCCGGCGGAGCTTCGCTCGTTGAGGTAAAGATAAACACATCCTTCACATTTTACGAAGCAGACATATCATCGACATCAATGCTCCCTCTCTCCGTCATTCAGAGCGAAGCGAAGAATCCAGATTTATATCGTGAGCAGCACTCCTTCTTTTCCCCGCTCCTGTGGAGAGGGGTGGCAGGCGCTAGCCTGACGGGGTGTGGGCGCAATATCCGTGCGAAGCACACCACATTTCTACTTTCTAATTTCTAATTTCTAATTTCCTTCAGCAGTCCGCAGGACTCCGCACCGTGTCCACATCATTCATATCAGTTCTTTTGATGACGCATTTATTTTTCCAGCGCCCTGTTTTATAATACAAGTAAGTCATGATAAAGCCGGCTACCCAGCCGATAGGTTGCCCCCACCAGATACCACGACTACCCAACTCAAACGCTTCACTGGACAAAAAATACGCTATGGGGACTCGCACAAACACGAGTGAAGTGGCGACTAGCAGCATAGGTATCAAAGAATCCCCTGCTCCTCGAAGCAAGCCATTTGTCATAAACATCGCAGCTAAAAATACGAAAAACCCACCTATCGTGGCTAAATATTGCGAGCTAGCCGTGATGACTTTTATATTCTCTGCGGTGCTGATATCATCTACAAAAAAGCTCGACATAAAGCGTCCACCAAACACAAATAGC
>Ga0082212_10013127_pt1 | contig 10378 bp, 12 predicted proteins | sample TergutNt197P3_FD_71548 | JGI IMG/M metagenome (GOLD analysis project Ga0082212, IMG submission 71548) | Neocapritermes taracua P3 segment gut microbial communities from Petit-Saut dam, French Guiana - Nt197 P3 | ecosystem: Host-associated > Arthropoda: Insects > Digestive system > Gut ...
TTCAACGATTTGCTTGCGAAGGTCGCAATAAGCGTGATTATAATGGTGTTGAATTATCTTATTTCAAGGTTTTTGGTTTTTAAGAAAAAGCAAGGCAGGGATTGACTTGTACACACTCGTCAAAACTTTTCTAAATTCCTATTGACAAAGCAAACCGCGTGTTGTAAAATACGATATGTAAAGCAACAAGACTTTACAAGGGGGCGGCAAACATGAAAGACAATCCCGTAACTATGGCTTTGCTGCTGGATTTTTACGGCGGCAGCCTTACGGAAAAGCAGCGCGATTACTTTGAGCAGTATCACTGCGCCGACCTTTCGCTCTCTGAGATTTCGGAGAACGAAGGGATTACGCGCCAAGGTGTGCGCGATGTCATCTCGCGGACCGAAGCTATACTTAAAGAAATGGAATTAAATCTCGGGCTTGTGGATAAACATAAAAAGCTCTATGAAATTTCCGAAAAACTGGTCGCCGCCGTCACAGAGATTTATGAGGTCAACAGCAAGCGCAACAACAACGCCGTCATCAATCAGCGCGCCGAGGAAATTCTGGAACTGGCGCAGTCATTAAATGATATATAAGGTGAGTTATGGCTTTTGAAGGTCTTTCCGATAAACTGTCCAAGGTTTTTTCAAAACTGCGCGGCAAAGGCCGCCTGTCCGAAGCTGATGTAAAAGAGGCAATGCGCGAAGTGCGTCTGGCTCTTTTGGAGGCGGACGTTAACTATAAGGTTGTTAAAGACCTTGTGGCGAGCATTACGGCGCGTTGCACAGGCTCGAATGTTTTAGAAAGCCTCTCCCCGTCCCAGACGATTATTAAGGTCGTTAACGAGGAGCTGACCGCCCTGATGGGCGGTACGCACGTTAAACTGAATATGGCGGGAAGTCCTCCAACGGTTGTTATGATGGTCGGACTGCAAGGCGCGGGTAAAACGACAAACGGCGCGAAGCTCGCGGGACTGATGAAAAAGCAGGGCAAACGCCCGCTGTTGGTTGCGTGTGATGTGTACCGCCCTGCCGCCATCAAACAGTTGGAAGTAGTCGGCGGTCAGTTGGGTGTTCCCGTGTTCCAAATGGGGCAGGGCGACCCCGTAAAAATCGCGAAAGCCGCCGTTGAACACGCGAAAGCTCACGGCAACGATATAGTTTTCATCGACACCGCCGGACGGCTTCATATAGACGAAACCCTCATGGACGAACTTAAAAACATCAAGTCCGCCGTTAAACCTAGTGAAATTTTACTGGTGGTTGACGCTATGACGGGTCAGGACGCGGTTAACGCCGCGTCGGCGTTTAACGAGGCGTTGTCAATAGACGGCGTTCTTCTGTCAAAGCTGGACGGTGACGCGCGTGGAGGCGCGGCGTTGTCGGTCAGGGCGGTCACGGGCAAACCCATACGCTTTGCGGGCGTTGGCGAAAAACTCGATGCTATAGAGCCGTTCCACCCGGAACGTATGGCTTCGCGCATATTAGGCATGGGTGACGTGCTTACTCTTATTGAGAAAGCCGAACAGAGCCTTGACGAGAAAAAAGCCCTTGAGCTGGAAAAGAAGCTCCGCGCCAATAAATTTACGCTGACAGATTTTCTCGACCAGTTAGGGCAGTTAAAAAACATGGGGTCTATGCAGGACATCATGGGCATGATGCCGGGTATGGACAGACGCGCAATGAAAGACGCGACCATTGACGAAAAGGCAATGGTACGCATAGAGGCGATTATACTCTCGATGACACAGCGCGAGCGTGAAAACCCGGAAATGCTCAACTCATCGCGCAAACGGCGTATAGCCAAAGGCAGCGGCACAAAAGTCGAGGATATAAACAAACTGCTCAAACAGTTCGACATGATGCGCCAGCTTGTCAAGCAGATGTCATCCGGACGAATGCCAAAGGGCATGAAAGGCAAAATCCCGGGATTCATGTAGGGACACGATATATCGTGTCCGTGGATGCGGCATTCGTGTCTGCGGATGCCATATATGGCATCCCTACGAAATATCGAAATAAAACATTTATGTTTTATATATCTATCTTATGAGGTGAACAAAGAAAATGGTAAAAATCAGACTGCGCCGCATGGGCGCGAAAAAAGCTCCGTTTTACCGCGTTGTAGTCGCCGACTCGCGCTTTCCGCGTGACGGGCGTTTCATCGAGGAAATCGGCACATACGACCCCATGAAAGACCCCGCCGAAATTAAAATTAACGGCGAACGCGCCCTTGAGTGGATCAAGACCGGCGCGCAGCCCACCGACACGGTAAAGAACCTGCTTAAAAAATCAGGAGTTCTGTCATGAAGGATGTAGTCCTGCACATAGCCAACGGGCTTGTAACAAAACCCGAGAACATGACCGTTACCGCCGATGAAACCGAAGGTGAACTGCGTCTTAAACTCGCCGTTGACCCCGATGATATGGGCAAGGTCATAGGGCGCGGAGGTCGCACGGCTCGCGATATAAGGACTATACTTCGCGCCGTTGGCGGTTACAGAGGTACTCCGGTCAATCTTGAAATCACCGAGAATGTCAAAGATTCTTGAACTCGGTGTTATCGCAAACACCCATGGCATAATCGGCGAACTCAAGATAGACTGCCGCTGCGACACACCTGATTTTGTCCGGCAATTCGACAAATTATCCATCGGCGGCGTTGAATACGCCGTCGAGCGTTGCCGAACTCATAAACATTTTGCCATAGTCAAACTGCGCGGCGTTGACACTGTTCAAGACGCGCAGGCACTAAAGGGCAAATCCGTCAGCGCGGATGTATCGGGCGTTATTTTGCCCGAGGGTCGGCATTTTATCGCCGATTTAATCGGGCTTCCCGTTATTGAGAGCGGTAAAACAATAGGAACACTTGCCGATGTGCTGACAATGCCCGCGCATGACGTTTATGTGCTGAGTGACGGGCGCATGATTCCCAATGTTCCGGCGTTTGTTAAGCGAATAGACAACGGAATATATGTAGAGCTAATAGAAGGCTTGTAAATAAGTGCTAAGTGCTAAGTGTTAAGTGCTAAGTTAATAGGAGGAAAATATATATGTCTTACAATCCGTTTGAGAACGCGCAAAAACAATTCGATGGGGTAGCCGAATACCTTAACTTGGACGCGGGTGCGCGCGCCCTGCTCCGCGAACCCATGAAAGAGTTCCACTTCACCATTCCCGTAAAGATGGACGATGGTACAACAAAAGTTTTTAAGGCATTCAGAATTAAACACAACGATGCCAGAGGTCCCGCAAAGGGCGGTATCCGTTTTCACCCGCATGAAACAGCCGACACCGTCCGCGCTTTGTCCACATGGATGACGTGGAAATGCGCTGTTGTTGATATACCTCTGGGCGGCGGCAAGGGCGGCATAGTCTGCGACCCGCGCGAGATGTCGCTCGGCGAACAGGAGCGTATGTGCCGCGGCTATATACGCCAGTTATACAATCAGGTGGGACCGAATGTTGATGTGCCCGCGCCGGACGTAATGTCAAACGGACAGCATATGCTGTGGATGATGGATGAGTATGAAACGCTGATGGGCGAACGCCTGCCGGGTGTCATCACCGGAAAACCCCTTGGCATGGGCGGCTCGCTCGGACGTACCGAAGCAACGGGTTACGGTACTGTCTACACGTTAGTAGACCTGCTGAATGCCGAAAATATTGATATAAAAACCACGGCGGCAAGCATACAAGGCTTCGGCAACGTGGCGGAATACGCCGCGCGGCTCTATACCGAGCTTGGCGGCAAGGTAATATGCGTGTCGTGCTGGAATCAGGCTGATAAAACGGCGTATACGTTCCGCAAGAAAGACGGCTGCAATATCGAGGAATTAGTCGGTATTAAAGACACTTTCGGCAGTATTGACAAGGATAAAGCAGTGGCACTCGGCTATGAGGTTCTTTCGGGTGACGCTTGGCTGAGCGAGGATGTGGACATTCTTATCCCCGCCGCTTTGGAAAATCAAATCACGCCCGCCGTGTTCCTGAACATATCAAAGAGAGTTAAGGTTATCTGTGAGGCGGCAAACGGCCCGACAACGCCCGACTGCGACCCGCTGATAAAAGAACGCGGTATCATGCTCATCCCCGACTTTCTTTGCAACGCCGGGGGGGTAACGTGCAGTTACTTTGAGCAGGTGCAGTGCAATATGAACTATTTCTGGAGCCGCGAAGAGGTCTTGGAGAAATTAAACTTTGCCATGTCAAAGGCGTTCCGCGCCGTTTACGAACTGGGCAAGGAAAAGAATCTCTATATGCGCGATGCGGCATATGTGATTGCCATCGAGCGGGTAGTCAAAGCGGTTAAGCTGAGAGGATGGATTTCGTGACAAATCCATCGGGTTCTCTCTTAAACGCGGCGAAAATGAGGTTGGTAGTAAAAGTCGGAACATCGACCTTGACATACCCGAACGGCAGGCTTAACCTAAAACGCATAGACGAACTGTGCCGCACACTGTCGGACTTGAAGAACAGCGGCGCGGAAATTGCGCTCGTCACATCGGGAGCTATCGGTATCGGCGCGGCGAAGCTGGGATTGCCGGAGCGTCCGCGCGAGACACGCGGCAGACAGGCGGCGGCGGCGGTCGGACAGTGCGAGCTGATGAACATCTATCAAAAATTGTTCGGAGAATACGGGCATACAGCCGCGCAAATGCTGCTGACACGCGATATTTTTGATAACGGAAGCCGCCGTATCAACGCTGAAAACGCGATAAACACTATATTTGAGTATGGCGCGATTCCGGTCGTTAATGAAAATGACAGTGTTTCCGTTGCTGAAATTGAGGGCGAGAGATTCGGCGATAACGATACCTTATCCGCCTATGTGGCGCGGTTATGCGGCGCGGATTTGCTCGTTATACTGACCGACACGGACGGACTTTACGACAGAGACCCCAATGAATCCGGCGCGAAATTGATTCCCGAAGTGACGGAAATTACACCCGAAATGGAACGCGCGGCAGGCGGCGCGGGCAGTTCGCGCGGCACGGGCGGGATGGCAACTAAACTACAGGCGGCGCGGGTTGCCATGGATTCCGGCATAGATATGGTGATAAGTAACGGTAATATTATTGATAATTTATACAAAATAGTAGAGGGTGAGCAGATTGGCACACATTTCCGAAAAGTATGATATAACCGCTATCGCTCTGGCGGCAAAAGCCGCGTCGAGCGTAACGGCGGTATTGCCGGAGTCGCGGCTGAACGCCGCGCTCGAGGCGATGGCAAACGCTTTGATTGACAACGCCGATGCGATAATCGCCGTAAACGTTAAGGATGTCGAGGCGGCAAGAGCCGCCGGGATGACCGTCATGCTGGACAGACTGATGCTTAACGAAGCGCGTATTGAGGGCATAGCGAACGGTATACGCAAAGTCGCCGCGTTGCCCACGCCTGTGGGAAGCGGCAGCTTCACACGCCGTCCCAACGGTCTGGTTATTGAGCGTTTGCGTGTGCCGCTCGGGCTTGTGGGTGTTATCTACGAGTCGCGCCCGAATGTTACAAGCGATGTTGCCGCTTTATGCCTGAAAACAGGCAACGCCTGTCTTCTGCGCGGAGGCAAAGAGGCGTTTAGTTCCAACAGTGTCATTATTTCGATTCTGAGGGAAGCGATAGAAAAAGAAGGCGTTCCGGCGGACGCAATATCGTTCGTAAGCGACACCTCACGCGAGATTGCCGCCGAAATGATGAAACTGCACGGCATTATTGACGTGCTTATACCGCGCGGGGGAGCTGACCTTATCAATACGGTTGTCGAACAGTCGAATATCCCAGTTATCGAAACGGGCGCGGGTAACTGCCACGTATACGCCCACAGTGACTGTGACTTTGACATGGCGTTGAGCATTATAAAGAACGCGAAATGCTCACGCCCTTCGGTCTGCAATGCAGCAGAGACACTTCTAATACACCGCGATATAGCAAAAAAGTTATTGCCGCTTGTTAAAGACACGCTTGATAACATTGAACTGCGCGGCTGTGATGAAACCGCTAAAATTATAGACGTTATAGCCGAGGATAACTGGTACACGGAGTATAACGACTACATTCTCGCCATAAAGATTGTCGGCTCTTTAGACGAGGCAATCGAACACATCAATAAATACTCAACCAAACACAGCGATTGTATTATAACGCGGGATATGACCGCCGCGAGGCGTTTCGCGGAGGGAGTTGACTCCGCCGCCGTGTATATCAACGCTTCCACACGTTATACTGACGGCGAGGAGTTCGGGCTTGGCGCGGAAATCGGCATATCGACCGCAAAGCTCCACGCTCGCGGACCTATGGGTCTGGATGCCCTTACCTGCGAAAAGTTTGTAATTACAGGAAACGGGCATATTCGCTGACACGGCGATGAAATTTTCAAATTTTCGTCCCCCTGTAGGGCGCGCCCTCCGGTCGCGCCGTGTGTAATAAAACGGTACATTATAAATCCAACGGAACGCCGAGGGCGCGTCTATCCGGAACGCCGAGGGCGGCGTTCCCTACTTGACAATGTTCATTTATAATGCTATACTTCATATGCAGTTGCGGGTGTGATTCAATGGCAGAATGCGAGCTTCCCAAGCTCGACGCGAGGGTTCGATTCCCTTCACCCGCTCCATGGGGAAGATTGCTGAATCATCAATAGAGGTGTTGTTTGTGTCACTGTCATCCATTACTGTCCGTGTAGACAATGAAACGAAATCGCAATATGAATCCATCTGTGCTGAACTCGGGCTGTCGTCATCGGCTGCCATCAACACATTTATCCGTGCCGTAGTACGGCAGCAAGGGTTGCCTTTTTTATTGAATATCAGGCAAGAACTCTCGCGTGAAGAACGGTTGAAGAAAGCTCTTGAGAATATTCCAATATATACTCCAAAGTTTGATATGGAAGGAAATATCATCATAGATGGGGATACACCGCCGTCCTTTGCCGATTGGGTGGTGAACGGATAATGAACCCCTATGATTTGCACATCGCTTTTGTCAAGTGGGGCAGCGATGGAAAATCCCGCCCCGTTGTGGTATTATCTCTAACATCCGAAATTGTAACGGTTCTGAGCATTACATCACAGTATGAAAGCAAAAGTGAAACCATCCGGGCTAAATATTTACCAATTATGGATTGGCAGCAAGCCGGGTTGCACAAGCAGTCGTATATTGACATCGCCTCAAGAAATGTGTTGCCGATTACTTTACTGCACTCTCCAAGAATAGGTAAGCTCTCGCAAAGGGATATTTTGTCTCTTATTGAAGCCTTGGAAGCTATTAAACCTTGATTTACATATAAAAGAATCCTATGAGATTATACCAAAAACCCGGTATCTTTCGATACCGGGTTTCAGATTGCAGATAAACTATATCCGCCCCTACGTAATTTGTTTACGCTTTGATTTTGCGGATAACCAGTACTGCCGCTCCCGAGAGAACCAACAGAACCAACGCAATACCTATGAAAATATTATCGCCTGTTTTGGGGCTAGTGGCAGCGGTTTCGCCGCCATCGGAAGCACCGGAGGCAGCCGGGTCGGGCACTATGAACGTGATTTCAATGCTTGAAAACGGAATCATGCCTTTAAGGTTATATGCGTCATAGTCTCCGCCCCACTGGCGAGCTATGTCGATTGTAAGGAATCCGCTGTTGTCGCGGTCAATAAGGGGTACGGCCTTTGAACCAAGTTCTTTTCCGTCAACCTTAAAGGAGGTGATTTTCGCGCCTGTTGCTTCGGCGGCATCATCTCCGCTGACCGGAAGATCAGTCGAGATTCCTGTCCAGTTGCCGGAGAACTTAACCGGACTGTCAAATTTCATTGAGATAGTTGCCTCTGAACCTAATGAGAAGCTAACCGATGCTTCGGGAAGGTCGCCGAGTCCCCATTCGTCAACGGCATCGCTGACATCCACGTCCATTTGTCCCATCAATGTCGCCTTGTACTCGCCCGCCGCGAGAGCCGGGGTGAACATCGCAAAAGAGAGCGCGAAGATTAAAACCAGCGAGAGAACCAAGATACGTTTCTTCATCATTTACAACCTCTTTCATAAATTTTTTACGAAAACGATTTCGTAATAGGGCGCGTTTTACACCTTTGTACATTTAGTATAGCATTATAAATATAGCCTGTCAACTGTTTGTGCAATATTTTTTTCAGCGATTATTTTTGCGGCATTATTTGACAAACGTTTGTTCTTTAACTATAATAACTATAGCGGTCATATAAATATGCCGCGTAATGGTAAAGGCTAATAGTATCGGAGAGTTATTGCTCATGAAAAAACCGCTGAAATGAAAATTGACCGTCTGCTCGGTATACTCACCGTCCTCTTGCAGAACGACAGGATTACCGCGCCTGAACTCGCTGAAAAATTCGAGGTCAACCGCCGCACCATAGGGCGCGATATTGACGCGCTGTGTCAGGCGGGCATACCCGTTGTTACGCATCAGGGCGGAGGCGGCGGAATCTCGATTGCCGAGGGCTTTAGACTGGACAAGAGCGTTCTTACCGTAGACGAATTGTCCGGTATCATTGCCGCGCTTAAAGGGCTTGGCAGTGTGTCGGAGCAGGCTCGTATCGAGCGTACTCTGGACAAGTTGGGGGCGAATACCGATACGGTAGTATCCCTGCGCGAACCGGTTATCATTGAGCTTGCTTCACATTATAAGGAGCAGCTTACAGAGAAAATCGAACTCATAAAACGCGCCGTAAGGGAACAGCGGCTGATTGAGTTCGATTACTATTACCATAAGGGCAAAACACACAGGAGTATCGAGCCGTATTTTGTCATCTTTCAGTCAACAGCGTGGTATGTGTTCGGTTTTTGTCTGGAGCGTCTGGACTGGCGGATGTTCAAGTTAACGCGGCTGTGGAATTTAGACCTCGTAGGGCGCGACGACCCCGGCGCGCCGCGTTTTACCCCACGCGATATACCGCCGGATAAGCGGAATTTCAGCGCGGCGTTTCCTGATAACAAGAAATTAATCGCGGTATTTGACCCTTCGGAACGCTATAAACTCATCGAGACTTACGGCTTGAACTGCTATACCGAAACGAATGAGGGGCTGCGCTTGGAAATCGGTTTTACCAACAATGGATTTTTAATAGGATGGCTTCTGAGTTTCGGCAGTAAAGTTAAAGTGCTTGAGCCTCAAGATGTTGCCGATATTATTCGGAAAAACGCCGAAGAAATAATTGAAAAATATAAAGGGACATGACATACAGTTGTCGTGTTAAGTGTGATATTATTGACTAAATTATACATAGGGAGGCGCGAACATGAGCAATGAAATCATTACAAGAGCGGGAGAGATAGTCGGGCAAAGCACGGTAAACGGAGGGGAATATAACGGGCAGAACTGTGTGCTGTCGTTGATTGACCTTGAGGGGTATCCGACATCATCGGTTATTACGGCGGCGAAATCAGACGGAATCAAATGGCTGACATTCTGCACGGGGCTTGGCGGCAACAAGCCAAAGAGGATCGAAAAGTGCAATCGGGCGAGCGTATGTTTCGGCACGGGGGACTATAATATTTCACTCGTGGGCGAGATTGAGGTTATAACCGATGCCGCCGTAAAAGAGGATACGTGGTACAAGGGCATGGAAAATCATTTCTCGGGGTCGGACGACCCGAATTACTGCGTTTTGAAATTTACCACGAAAAGCTATAACCTCTTGGTTGACTGGCAAGAAGCGTCCGGGAAATTGTAGGGGCGGCATATATGCCGCCCGTAGTTCGTAGGGCGCGGCATCCCTGACGCGCCGGGGTGGTTGCGTTTAATACTTCCCAAATTCTCCGCCGCTTGCTTGATGTGATGTCATTTCCGGCATCGCCAACTGCTTCTTGTGTCCCGAACCTATACCGCGTCCCGTTGCGCCTTTCAGCTTGAACTGAGCGATAAGCTCTTCAAGTATACTCGACTGTCCGCTCATTTCCTCAGAAGCCGCCGCGCTCTCTTCCGCTGTCGCGCTGTTCTGTTGAACAACCTGCGCTACTTGGTCGATACCGTGGTTAATCTGAGTAATTCCCGCAGACTGTTCTTCTGAAGACTGTGCAATCTCAGAGACGATTTGACTGCTTTCATTAATACCGCTGACGATTTCGGCAAGGCTCGCCGCTGTCTCTCCCGCGATACGAGTACCCAGTTCCGCTTTTTCCATCGAGTTAGCAATCAGTCCGCCCGTATCCCTTGCGGCATCCGCGCTCTTCGCGGCAAGACTGCGTACTTCTTCGGCAACGACCGCGAAGCCTTTACCGTGCTGTCCGGCACGCGCCGCTTCAACAGCGGCGTTCAATGCGAGAATATTCGTCTGGAATGCTATATCATCGATAACTTTAATAACCTTCTGTATACTCTGGCTTGCGGTGTTGATTTCTTTGACCGCAACTGTCATTTCATCCAT
>Ga0082212_10013128_pt1 | contig 10377 bp, 6 predicted proteins | sample TergutNt197P3_FD_71548 | JGI IMG/M metagenome (GOLD analysis project Ga0082212, IMG submission 71548) | Neocapritermes taracua P3 segment gut microbial communities from Petit-Saut dam, French Guiana - Nt197 P3 | ecosystem: Host-associated > Arthropoda: Insects > Digestive system > Gut ...
CAAGCCGGGCAAAGTTGATTTCAACGGCAAAACGCATGCCGAATGGCTCGCCAAAGACCCCGGCAGTCTCGTCGCGGATCCCAAGTTCGTCGATGCGAAGAATCGGGACTTCCGATTACAAGAAGATTCTCCCGCGATTAAAATGGGATTCGTGCCGTTCGATTTTTCCAAGGCGGGAGTGTGCGGCAACGAAAGTTGGGTTGCTCGTGCCAAGAGTTTCAAAACGCCGGTACATCCGCATGTTCCGCCGCCGGCACCGTATAAACTTTCCGACGGTTTTGAGTCGCAGCGGCACGAACCTGTCTTGAAAGGCACCGGCAGCGATGAAGGGAAAAATCTCATCCGCTTGACGAAGGAAAATCCGGCGAACGGGGCGCAGTGTTTGGAAGTTGTCTATGCACCGGGTTTGGACAGACCGTGGAATCCGCATCTGTTTTACCAGCCGAACTACACGCAGGGATTTGTGCGGATTGCGTTCAACTTGCGGATGCAGGAGAATGCCGAAGTCGATATTGAACTTCGAGATGGTTCGAATCCGTACAAAGTTGGTCCGCGAATGCGGGTGTCGAAGGGAAAAATCCTTTATGACGGCAAGGAATTGCTCACGGTTCCGGTCAATGAGTGGGTGCATTATGAAATTCATACGCACATTGGCGAGAAGTCCACGGGTGCCTGGTCGCTCATCATCACGTTGCCGGATGGGACAAAGATGGAGACCGACGGTTTAGGTTTTGTTCATGCCGACTGGCGGGCACTGAATTGGTTTGGTTTTACCAGTCCGGCGAAGTCCACGGACAAAACGACGTATTTCCTGGACGATATGGAGATTGAATGTGAGTTGTGAATGGACACTAAGCCGTTGTGTCCGCCGCATCATCAAGGGCAAAGGGCTGATCTTCCATTCGCCACTCGCGTTTGTATAATGCGGTAGTACCTTGTTTTCGTTGTTCCGAACGACTCGTCTGTTTTTGTTCGTTATCCTGCTATGGTCCCACTCCGTTGCCTATCGTTGTTTGTGTGTTTCTGTACCGTATTTTTCATGTCCGAAACATCGGCGCAGCATGTTCCCGGTAAAAAATTTATCGAACTCGGCTGGGATATTCCCCATACGGCATATCTAAAAGAACATCACGAAGAGATGCAACGTACTACTCCGTTCGACGGCATCATGCTCGCTCTGGAAGCAACTGCTCCCGACGGCAAGCATTACACGTCGCAATCACTGATGGATGCGCAATCCTGGGAGCCGGAATGGTTTGCGCCGGCAATCGAAAACCTAAAAATGTGCCGATGGACAACATTTACGGACAATTTCATTCGGCTCAATTTCTTTCCGGGAGACTTCGATTGGGACGACGACAGCGGTTGGAAAATTTTCTGTAGCAAGACGGCACTCTGTGCAAAAATTGCCAAAGAGACGGGTCTGAAGGGTCTTGCCATTGATTTTGAACTTTACGGCAAGGCAATTTTTACGTACAACACCGACTGGGGACGCACCTTTGATGAGATGAAACCACTTGTTCGCAAACGGGGACGCCAATGGATGGAAGCGGTTGCCGCCGAGTATCCCGACATGGTGCTTTTCACATTGTTCATTGCGGATGTCAATTTGTCGGCAGGATACGATGTCCGACCGGATCAGACGTTGAAATTGAATCACTACGGTTTGTTACCGGCATTTTTCGATGGCATGCTCGATGCGGTTCCGCCACAGATGCGAATCATCGACGGTTGCGAAACGGGATACTACAAAAACGGCATCGACGAATTCAGTCGCATGGCACTGGCGATTCAATCCATCGGCGGTCCCGCTATCCGGTTGGTCGCACCAGAAAATCGGCAAAAATACATCAGCCAAGTACAAGTCGGATTCGGATTCTATCTCGACATGTACACGAACCCAGAAGGCAACATTTATTATCGCGGTCCGAAAGAAGGGGGCACCCGGCTTGACCGGCTCGAAGAAAACCTCGTTGCCGCTCGGGACGCAACCGACGAATACGTATGGCTTTACGGCGAGCAACGTCGATGGTGGAAACCGGCTGATCCCGTCACAAAGTGGGAACATTGGGAGGAAGCCATGCCGGGAATGAGTCAGACGATCCGAATCACGAAAAATCCGCAAGAAGCCGCCAAGCAAATATTGGAAACATTGCGGAAAGAAAACCAAACCGCGAATCTTTTGAAAAATTCGGACTTCGCTGAATCGACGGCGAACTGGTCATTTTGGCAGAATGAGCCGCTGGGCACGTTTTCGTGGGACAACGACAGTGGTAAAGTGAGCCAAGTGAAATGGGGTTGTATTTTGCAAAACATTATGCCCGTCAAGTCTGGAGAATACTATTACGTTGCGATGGATGCCAAACAACAGGGAGCCGGACAAATCAGCATGAGAATACGTTGGCAGGATGACGCAGGGAAATATACCAAAGAAACAGAGGATAGGATTTTTCCGTTTGAAGCAACGCTGGATCGAATGGATGGGCGAACGCTCTCGGAGGGTTGGTTGCGTGCCGAGGGCGTTGTCAAGATACCGGAAGGCGTTGCGGTGCTTCAAATTCAGGCGGGAGTGCGGAACCAACCCACCGACGGTGATGCCGCTTGGTTCGACAACGCCGTGGTGATTCGATTGCGAAATAAATAGCAATCGAGAACTTGTGTCCGGTGTGAACGGATTGCATCGTTGTTGAGCGATTCTACTGCAACAAGTTCTTTCGGATCGCGGCAAAGTGTTTACATGCCGATTTCAATTCTTGCTGGGCGTTGAGCAAGCCGTAGTCGCAACCTGCCGCGGGTTTTCCGGGAGCGATCGGGTCTTGAAGACACGACCAGAAGATACCCCGCACCATTCGCTTGCTCAAACATGTCAAGAGGAGTGTCTCTGTCCAGATTCGCTGTTTGTCTTCCGACCATTGCATTTCCGGTGCGAGTTCAGATGTCGTCGCGACGGGACCGCCAGCACTCGGTACAGAAAGGGAGACGTAAATCTGCTTTCCGAGAAAACTCCATTGATCGAGCATATTACCGATACACATGGGATCACGTGGTAATGTCAGATTTTCACCTGAACCGATGTCGATTTCCAGCATAAAAGTATCAATGTCCCGACAGCCTATTAACGTTTCGGCAATTTGCACCTGTTCCCAATTGGGTGTTTGCTGTAGAGCGTACTCCCCCCACGGTTGATTGATACAGACAATCACCGGTGTTTCGATTCCCCGACTCCGCAACTGCTGTGCCAAAATTCGGATGAGTCCCAACGACCGCTCCGGGGGTAGGTCCGGCAACGTCTGGGCGACGAATCGATTTGCCAAAATCCAACTGTGTGCTAAATATCCGTAACGCTCCGCGATGGTATTCACGAACCGAGTGGCGCGGGACTCAAAAAATCCCTCTTCGGAAAGTCGCGGCAACAGCCATTCGGGGAACGTATCCTCGCTGAAAGAAATCAGCGGTCCGAACACAATTTGAAAACCGAATCGGACAGGAATCATCAAGTGTTGTTCCAAGCGTTCCCAGTCGAAACATCCCGGTTGCGGCTCCAATTCCCGCCAGGTCGGTGTGTGCAAGACGACGTGAAACGAATCGTGCAGGAGTTTTGCGTAAGCGTCAAAATCGTACGGGGAGTCAAAATGCCGGGCATTCGTTCCGATTCCAAGAGTGATCGGCAAACGTTCGTCGTTTCGGGTTCGCCAAGAGAGAGATTGCTCAGCGTACTCTTTGTTTGCGTCCACAATGAATAGGGCGATGTCGTCTAAAATCGACACGAATTCTCTTTCGATTTCGGGTGCAGAGGGACCTTGAACGACGGCACTGGAAAAACGTTTGGCAATACTCTTGAGCCGCTCGTCCAGTTCTTGCGGTTGGATAAAGCCGGTCATTTGCCAATCGAACGTCCGCCGGTAACATCGTCCCAATGCGCCGCGCGCGAGTTCCCTAACGAGGAGGTAAGGCTCATGCTGACTCAAGAGCGATTCGGTTGATTCGAGCACAACGCCGAGCGGCGAATGTGCCATAGGAACATGAATTGTTCCACTGCTACAAGAGTCTGTATGAATGAGCAGTTCGTTTTCAAGAACGATCGCGTCCGTCAGACGCGGAATTCTCCCCCAGCCCGCAAAAAAGGCTTTTTCTAGTAAAGGCAAGGGAATAATTCCGTGAGTAATCCGAAAACGCCATTCAAACATGGAGGAATTGTAACGAAAATTTAGTCTTGGTACAAGGTGTCGTGAGCACGCCGTCATGGGTGCGCTCGAATTTTTTCTCTCTGTTTCAGAGGATGTGTTTAATTTAGGCAAATTGGGGTAGCGTGCGACGAGGCAAAACAGCATGCTTCCTTGATTTTTTCTCGTATTCAGAAACATCCCATGGCAGCCGTAGCGGAACGGTGCAAGTATAAGGGCATGAGTGGGACTGCGAACAAAACAAAAAAAACACACCACCATGTGAACGGGTAGAAATTTTTGCACACCCTGTGGTACAATACACGCGCTGTTTCCGTTGCCGTTCCCCATGAAGACATCCGTTACCCGGGAGGGAGTTTTATACCTATTCGTCGTCTTTGCGATTCTCGTGGGGGCGATGGTACGCGAAGTCAACACAATGTTGCTATTCGCTTCGTTTCTATGCGCTCCTGCAATTTTAGCCTTTCGTATGGGACGGCAGGCAATACGAGACATCAACGTCCAACGCATCGTGCCTGCCCGGTTTTTTGCCGGAGAATCCTTCATCGTTGGAATGGAAGTGACCAATTCGAGACTCGCAAAAAAAATGTCTCTCTCCTGCTGGGGACTCGTCGTCATTGACCGAATCCGCAGACTTCGTGAAGATGAATCTGCTCCACAGGAGAAGCCATACGAGCCCGCCGTATATTTCAGTCACGTTCCCAATGGGCAAACCCGACAGCAGTCCTATGCCGGTTGTTTGCCGCAGCGGGGACGCTACCGATTTGAACAAGTCCAAGTTACGTCTCGGTTTCCCTTCGGTTTCTTTCGGAGCAGGTATAATCGAATGCCGAATCAGAAAACGTGCGAATTTTTCGTCTATCCAAAAATTGGCAAATTGACGAACCGATGGAAATTCCTGAGACGAAAGGCGCACGAAAGTTTGCAGCGATTGCGGTATCAACCGAGCCGACATATTGGCGACTTTTTGGGAGTGCGCCCGTGGCAACACGGTGATGCGAAAAAGGAAATCCACTGGCGGGCTTCAGCAAAGCATCAATCTCCGGTCGTTCGGCAGTACGAGTTGCATCAAAACCAGGACTGTACGGTCATTCTTGATCTTTACCACGATGGCGAGTGGACGGATTCTAATCGGGAAAGTTTTGAACTGGCGGTCAGTTTTGTGGCAACACTTGTTTCCGATTTGGCATGGCGCAGTGAGGGGCATCTTTTTTTCGCAACGAACAAGGCACCGGAGGAGTTCGTTTACGCTCCATTGGGTGCTCCAGTCCAGGATCGAGTGTTACGGTATTTAACTTTTGCCGTTCCTAGCAAGCAAGACTATTTAGGGGAGTCATTGTTGCGGATACCGGTTCAGCATCAATCGGAGATCATTTTTGTTACGATCAATCCGGTGGAAGTCCAGACATCGCCGAGGTTCAGAGAACTTCGCGACGATTCCCGGTTTCGAGGATTGTTTAAGCGGTTCCATGTGGTCAATACCTCCGAAGCATCACTCGCAGAGATTTTTAGTGTGTGATTGCCGTAACAGAGGGGACTCAACCGAATCGGCTCGCACACACATCATCGGCAAACTCACACAGACGTTCGCAATTCTGGCAAACCCTTCGTAATCTCTGGCAACTTCTCTCGCTCTTTTGCCGACTCAGGGACATCCTGCCTTCACCGCTAAAATTTGATCGATGAGATCCCGGACGGCACCATATCCACCGGGGCGTTGAGTGATATACTCGGCGGCGTTCTTCAATTCCTGCGGAGCATGCGGGACAGTAACGCCGAGGCCGACCCCCCGGATGGCAGGCAAGTCGGGCAAGTCATCGCCGATATAGGCAATTTCTTCGACGGAGAGATTTTGTTCGGCGGCGATTTCAAGGACTGCCTCCCACTTAGCGAATGTCCCCGCACGGATAATGTCAACGCCGAGGTTTCTTGCTCGATGGTAAATACAAGGACAATCTCTGCCGGTAATGAGTCCGAAGTTGTAGCCCGCCTGCCGCCACATACGGATTCCGTAGCCGTCGAGAGTGCTGAATCGCTTCGATTCGTTGCCGGCATGGTCAATTTCGATGGTGCCATCGGTCAGAACACCATCGACATCCGCGAGGATCAGTCTAATCGGGACGGCACATTGTTCAAGGGACATGGACGAGAGGATACCATTTACGCGGGGAAATTTCAAGAGGTTTTTTATCGTGAATGATGCATGGTTGCATTGAACAAGCCTTCTCAAAATCTCTCTTGCCCCAGCAACCACTTTTCGTTACCCTTTGCGCTACGCTGGCGTACCGGCTAAACGTTTATGGGGCGAACTATTGGAATATCATTGTTGCTACCGCTACTGTTGCTGGGTGGGTGTCTTTCGACATCGCCAGTCGCTCCACAGTTGTCCCATGACACCGATCCCTTTCGATGGGCATTTACTTCGAATGTTGTTACGCCGCCGAAACAAATTTTTTCCGATGCACCGCTCCCCGCAAATGAACTGCCCACCGGTCCGATGGAGCCCGAAGTTGCCGCAGAACCATCGGATGAAGAATTTCAATACGAACAGGAAGTCGTTTCGACCATCACTGTTGCCGAACAAGAAGCCCTGCTTTCGCAAAGTCTTTGGGTACAAAATGTTGCCCTGATCACTATGCTCGATACGGGGAGGAAATTGACTCCTGCTGACACTTCGCCGGAAGAGCGACAACACCGGGCACAACTCCGCTTGCTTAATATGTCCCTCCAAGAGCGGGCAAAGCAGCAGAACCAACAATTCGACTACGCCGATGGCTCTGTTTCCGATTGGCGATGGATGCACAGGGGAGTGGATCGACTCTATGCGGCTCCGCCGGAACAAAGGGAAAACGTCGCAGTCTTTCTGCGAGACCCAAAATACCTGAATGACCCGAAATACCGAACGCTTCGTGCCAATGCCGCAATACTGCTGGGGCGAGACGGTAAATCAAACGTTGCGAATTATTTGCTCCAACTCGTCCAGGACACCCGCGTGGACTACAAAATTCGTTGTGCGGCAGCGGAAGTTTTGGGACATCTGTCCACGGTTACAGTCGATCATCTGGTTCCGCTCCTTGACGCAGTTAAGGAACAAAAGGTCGAAACAGTGGACCGTAAAACTGGCGAAGTGCGGCAACAGCATATCGTCGGCAATACAGAAATCTGGGCAGAACTCCTCATTGCGACTGCCGAAAAAGTTGCCCCCTGGGAGCACGTTTGTTTTTTGGAGCCGTTCTATGCGTCCCATTCGACCATCCGGCATGAAACCGCCAAGATATGGCGTCGGAAGTCCTTGCAGAAACAACCGATCGGTGCGCTTCCCGACAAATTCCTTGACATTGCCCGGCGGGAAAGCAATCCGACGGTGCGCACCGAATTCATCCGCATACTCGGAGCATGGCGGGTTCCCGATTTGTTTCCGATTTTGGAAGCCGATCTCAATCATCCCGTCGCCGATGTCCGAAATGCCGCTATGCAAGCCCTCGCCGATGCTCGGTGTCAGGAAGCAGCTCCGATCATCAAGAATCAACTTCGGGACTCCAACAGCGTCAGCCGGGTTGCTGCCGTAAGTGCACTGCGCAAACTCGGTGCGTTCGACGAAGTGTTTAAGTTGGTGAACGACCCGGATCATCGGGTTCGTGTTGAAGTTGCTGGGGCGTTTTCCGAGCGGTGTAACCCAACAACGGCTACGTTTGCGAAGTCCTATCTTTCGGATCGTGCCGAAGTGCAGTTGGCGACCATCGAAGCCGTCGGCGGTTGGAGCATCGACGAATCGGGTCCGCTGCTCTTGATTTCCATAAAGAGTAATTTCACGAATGTCCGCCGCCGCGCCACCGAGATTCTTGCTCAAAAGGGGATTGAATGCCCTGCGTTCGATCCGGAAGACCGACCGGCAAACCAAACAGCATTGCACGAAGAATTAGTCCACATTTTCCGCGAGTTAGTCGGCGTTGATCCAAACTTGGCGTTAGAAGAGACGGCAGAAGGCAGGAGGCAGGCGGCAGCAGAGGCAGTTCGTCAAGTTTCGACGATGGCTTCGGAAGATTTTGCTCTAAGCGAAGTACGGCGGTGTCTCGACGATTGGCAGGACAGAACGCTGCCGCAGGATGAGCGGCAACTGATTCAACGCCGCCTCGCAGCGCACGGGCAACGATTGATGCCGTTGATGGATCACCTCATGACTGTTGAGAGCCGAACAATTCCTGAATCGTTGGACAAAGTTTTTGCGGAAGTTGAACCAATGTTCAGAGAGATCGAAAAATTGAAGTCGAACGATCTCGCTACGAAACAGCGGGCTGCCAGAGCACTTGCCCAATGGGGAACGGTGAACAGTCCCCCCAAAATTGCGGCGAAGCGGGTGATGGACGTGGTAGCAAAGGAAAGCGATCCAACGGTGTTGACCTCATTGTTGACGGCATTGCGAAAAGCCGATCCAGAATTGGTATGCGAACTTGCTCGACCACTTCTGCATTCAGAGTCGGTGGCGGTGCGCCGATTGGCGTGCGAAATGTTGGCACAGTTCGGAACCGGCGACGATGTTGCCTCGTTGCAGGAAGCGTTGCGCGATCAGAGTCGTGAAGTTGTTCGAGGAGCGTTGCGAGGGATTGATACGTTGGTAATGGATGCTGGTCTGGAAGGACAGCCGCCGGCTCTTATTGAAGCGTTGAAGGGGATGTTGTTGCAAGGAGATCCGGTGTTACAAACGGACACGGCGGCGACGTTGCATCGTCTGGGACGTTCTGAAGGAACGGACGCACTTCGGCGATTGGCGGCTTCCAGTGATACCGGTATCAAATTGTATGTCGCGCGGACAATATCAGCACTGGAAGACCCCGCCTTTGTGCCGCTACTCTTGCGTTTCTTGGATGATGGAAACAACAGTATCCAAACAGCGGCATTAAAAGGGTTGCCGAAGGCAGCAGGGCAGGATATTGGACGTGCCGGTTTGAATCCTCATTCCGAAGTTTCGCAAACGCAGCAACAGATTGAATGCTGGAAGACGTGGGGGCAAGAACGATGAAAAAGAGTGACAGTGTCGCCATCGAGGCAACCGACCCTTTGCGTCACTCATGCTATCTGGTAGAATCAGTTGTATGATGAAAATTCGTACAGGCATTAACGGAGCGGCAGGACGGATGGGACAACGGCTCATCGCGCTGTTAAAAGTAGACTCCGAACTAGAACTTACGGCGGCACTGGACAGAGCCGACCATCCCCAAATAGGAAAGGATGCGGGTGAACAAGCAGGCTTGGGCACTCTCGGTGTACCGCTGACTGCCGGTCTTACAAAGAACGTTGATGTGCTGATCGACTTTTCCTCTCCCAAAGGAATAGACGGACTCCTCACACGCTGCGTCGAATTGCAAATCCCGCTGATCGTCGCAACGACCGGTCTTTTGCCGGAACAACGGACACACATTCGGGACGCCGCCGAAAAGATACCGATCCTCTGGTCGCCAAGCATGAGTATGACCGTTAACCTGGCGATGCGGCTTTGCGAATCGGCAGCCCAAGCGTTGAACGGACATGATGCCGACGTGGAAATTATCGAAAAACATCATCGGTTCAAGGTCGATTCTCCCAGCGGGACGGCATTGAGGTTCGGGCAACTGATCGCCAACAAGATGAACCTTACAGAGCAACAGCATGGTCGGCACGGGGATATTGGTGAGCGGAACCGGAACGAAATCGGCTATCATGCCGTTCGAATCGGGGACAATCCGGGAGAGCACACGATCCTTTTCGGGTTGCTCGGCGAAACGTTGGAGATAACGGTCAAGGCATCGAATCGCGACTGTTACGCCTCGGGTGCCCTCGCCGCCGCCAAGTTTTTGCACGGAAAACCGGCAGGGCTTTATGGGATGAATGATGTGTTGGAATGCCGTCGGTAGCGGAGGAGGAATGCAGGGACATTACGCTATTGTTCATCGAACAACGATTCGTACTTTTTGTTGGGACATTCGCAAACGGGATCCATGCGCGTGCTCACCTCTAATCTAGCGAATCTCCTCACTCCTTTACAGAGCCACTCATTTTTTACAGGGCGCGTTGCAGAGATCATTGCTTTATATCAAACGACTTGATCGGGGCTTTTCCGATGATCTGCGGCGAGTCCGTCTTCACGTGGTACTCCCCCTCACGCCGGACTTCCACACGGCGGAAACGCTCTTCCGGCAACGTTACCGTACTGATG
>Ga0082212_10013130_pt1 | contig 10377 bp, 9 predicted proteins | sample TergutNt197P3_FD_71548 | JGI IMG/M metagenome (GOLD analysis project Ga0082212, IMG submission 71548) | Neocapritermes taracua P3 segment gut microbial communities from Petit-Saut dam, French Guiana - Nt197 P3 | ecosystem: Host-associated > Arthropoda: Insects > Digestive system > Gut ...
GCAAGCGGAGCAAGGATGCGGAGCGCGCGAATATGAGCATGGATGCTCATTTCGCGGAAAGGAACGTGATTGCAGTGGCTGCCTAAGATGGGTGTGAAAAGTAACGACAGGGGTGCCACACTTCACACCTACGGACCCCCTATAGCCTGAAACAAGAACTCTGTCGTGAACTTTATGAACTGCTCCTTATCCGGCTCAAGCGGCTGCGTGAACATATCGCCATAAAGCCGCAGCATGTGGAACAACCCATTTAGCATGATCGTCGAAGAAAACCCAAGCCGCCGCGGGTCTACGTCCGTGCGTATGCTCTTATCGTCATGCGCCGCGACAAACGCCGCGATGATCTCTTTGTGAAGCTGCTCCAGGCAGCTTGTATACTTCTCAAAATACGGGAGATCGCCCGTATTTCTTTTTTGCCGTATCGCCTGCAATTGCGCTATGAGGTCGAACAGCCAGCCGTTCTCGTCAAAAAAACCAAACAGTGCCTGATATGCCATAACTATTTTCTCGCGCCCGGTATTGCCGCTGCCTATCCCTGCCTGAATGATTTCAAGCAGGCGCGAATGTCCCTTGAGCATGACGGCGAAATACAGGTCTTCTTTGCTGACAAAATACCTGTATATCGTCCGTTTCGTGTATTCGCTGTTTATCGCAAGCGCGTCCAGCGTAGTGTTCTCATACCCGTTTTGCCGGAAAAGATCCTCCGCGTTTTGCGTAACAGTCTGAATTAGTTGCAGCCTCTCCCGTTCCTGCCGGGACAACTTCTTTTCCATACTTGCTTTCTTGTAACACTGGTTACACTTCACACCCACGGGCAGTTACTGCAAATTACGTTCCGCAAGCGGAGCAGGATGCGGAGCGCGCGAATTGGCGCATGGAAGAACGGAACCCGACCGCCGCCTGTGGCGGATTAAGGGAGGGCGACGTTACACTGAACGCGAGGTGCGCGTGAACGAAGTGATACGCAAACCCGCAGTGAAGTGAGCTTCGCGGAAAGGAACGTGATTGCAGTGGCTGCCTAAGATGGGTGTGAAAAGAAAAGCGTTACTGCCCGCAAAACATTGACACAAAAGAGTGCGGGATTGTATAATTCAGCAAAACAAAGTGAAAGGATTGTGAAACATGGAAAAAAACTGGGAAGAAATCAAAAAACTGGCGGAACAATACGCCTCGGAAAATATCAATGACCGTTGCATGAATTGCTCGGAATCGGTTTTTGAAGCTCTGATCCGCAGCGGAGCGGTCGACTCCCCTCTTGACGTCACAGCCGTCTCGTTTGTGACAGGATTTGGCGGCGGAGGCGGAGGGGTGGGCTTCACGTGCGGCGCGTTGTCCTCCGGAATCCTAGCTTGCGGTATAATGCATGGCAGAAAAGACCCGGCATCGACAACAAACAGGATGGAACTCAAAGAAACGCTATACAAAAGGTACAACAACCTCGTTAGCGACTTCGTAAAGGTAGCCGGCAGCGGCCTTTGCAGGGAAATCGTCAACGCGTTCCCGGAGGGTTACAAAGACGCGCAAACAAGGCCGAATTGCATCCGCATCGTCACAGCGGCGGCAGGAGTCGCGGTGGATTATATTAAAATGAACGCGGAAGAAGCGGCGAAGCTGGAATACGACCCGAATGTTGTGGGGATGAAAAATTGGATATGAAAGTTATTATTATAGGCGGCGTTGCGGGCGGAGCTTCGTGCGCCGCCCGTTTGCGTAGGCTGGATGAAAAAGCGGAGATAGTCATGATCGAGCGCGGCGGGTACATATCATACGCCAACTGCGGCCTCCCATACTATGTCGGCGGCGAGATCGAGGACAGGGACGAACTCGAACTTCAGACGCCGGACAGCTTCAAAGAGCGCTTCAACGTAGACGTCCGCGTTAATTCTGAAGCGGTAGAGATAGACGCGGCGGGCAGAACCGTAAAAATAAAAGACATGACGACCGGCGAAACCTATACGGAAACATATGACAGGCTTGTCCTGTCCCCGGGGGCGAAACCTGTCTCTATACCCGTCGAGGGCGCGACAAACCCGAAAGTCTTTACTGTCAGGACTATCCCGGACGCCTCCAGGATAAAGGAATTCATAGATAACGAAAAACCGTCGAGCGCCGTTGTCATCGGCGGCGGGTACATAGGCCTTGAAATGGCCGAGAACCTGTGCAGGGCGGGTCTGGGCGTCACTGTAGTCGACGCTGCCGACCACGTCATAACAGCGCTCGATTACGACATGGCTTGCGACGTTCAAAACTACATGCGGGAAATGGGCATCACCCTCATGCTGTCAAACGGGCTTAAAGCGATAGATGAAGCAAACGGCAAACTCATAGTCAAGCTGCAAAACGGCGAGAAAGACGCAGATATGGCGATAATGGCAGTCGGCGTCAAACCGGATACCGCCATAGCGGAAGCCGCAGGCCTCAAACTCAACGCGCGCGGCGCTATAATAGTTGACGAGTTCTTGCGATCCTCCGATGAGTTCATATATGCCATTGGCGACGCCGTGGAGATAAACGAGTTTGTAACGGGCAATCGCGGCGTTATTCCGCTCGCGGGCCCCGCCAACAGGCAAGGGCGTTTAGCCGCCGACAATATTTGCGGGTTTGGCGGAAAATACAAAGGCACGCAGGGCTCGGCCGTCGTTAAGATTTTTGATATGACTGTCGCGGTGACGGGGCTGACCGAATCCGCCGCGACAGCAGGCGGTTACGATTACGACAAAGTATTCACATTCTCGGCGTCACACGCCGGGTACTACCCGGGCGGGAGCAGCATGTCTGTCAAAACTGTTTTTGAAAAGGGCACGGGGCGGATATTGGGGGCGCAGATCGTCGGTTTCGATGGCGTCGACAAAAGGTGCGACGTGATGGCTGCCGCTATCCGCGCGGGTATGACGGCGTTTGAGCTCACTGAACTGGAACTATGTTACGCGCCGCCTTTCTCATCGGCGAAAGACCCGGTGAATTACGCCGGGTTCGTAATAGAAAACTGCCTCACCGGTAAGATGAAGCAGTTTCATTGGCACGACGTAGCAGACCTGCAGCGCTTGCAGCGGGACGGCAGCGTAACGCTGCTTGACGTGCGCACCCCGGCGGAATACGGCGCCGGCCATATAGACGGGACAATAAACATCGAGGTCGACGCGTTGCGCGGGAGCATAGGCAAGCTCGACAAATCAAAGCCTGTTTACGTGAATTGCCGTAGCGGGCAGCGCAGTTATCTGGCTTGCAGGATACTGACGCAAAACGGTTTTGACTGCTACAACCTCAGCGGCGGGTACAGGCTGTACGAATCAATTACCAACTAATCAGTATATATAACGCACCCCGGAAGGGCTGCCTGCAGTTCGGCTATTTGAGCTTCAGTGAGCGGGTTGAGGCCGATACTGAGCTCGGTCAGGCTGGTCAGCCCTTTTAGCGCGCTAATGTCGCTTATGTTGTTGCCGCGCAGATCGAGCCAATCCAGTCTGGTCATCCCCCGCAAGGCGCTTATATCGCTTATATTATTGCTCGCAAGCTGGAGCGTCCTCATTTTGGTCATCCCCGACAGCGCGCTGATATCGCTTACGCGGCAACTGAACAAGTTGAGATAATCAAGGTTGGTAAGATTTCTCAGAGGGCTGAGGCTGCCCAGCGGGTTCGAGTTCAGCGACAGCTTTTGCAGCGTGGTGAGCCCGCTGAGCGGGCTAAGGTCGCTTATGTTGTTTCTGGACAGGTCAATAAACGTCACATCCGTAAGCCCCCGGAGCGCGCTTATATCGCTGATTTCTTTGAGGCTGAGCCGGACTTCCGCGCTATTTGCCGCAAATGTCTCCCCGCCCAGAGTTATTGTGGATGGCGTCGGTGGCGGCGACGGTGACGGCGACGGAGATGGTGACGGCGATGGCGTCGGCGTCGGCGACGGAGATGGTGACGGCGATGGCGTCGGTGATGGCGACGGCGTCGGATCGTCCGGTGGTGGCTCCGGCGTCGCCGGAGTCCCGGGATCGCCGCCTATCTCGTCAAGAAGCATCTGCATATGCTCGAAACTCCACAAACCAGTAGGCTCCCCTCTTGCCAGCGACAATCCGTCGCCCGGCAACGTCATTGTATTACCATCAAAAACAAAATCATATATCTGCGATTCAGTGCCGTCGAATGTCAAATACTCGTCGCTGATAAAACTGTAAAAGACGCCCGAAGAAGTCACAACATGCACGCGGTTCCCATCGACCGTGTATCCGCCCTCCATGACGATAAGCGTATCGTCCGGTATGAGGACCACAAAATAAAACTCGCCGTTTTCGCCCAGCGCCAGTTCGGCAATGGCGCCGCTGTCTTCAACGACTGTCCACGTCCCTACGACGCTAGCGTCAATCTGTGTGCTGCTATCATCATCCTGTGTTTTGCCGCCATCAGGCTGCGTTTTCCCGCCGTCGGATTGAGATTTTTCACCATCATCCTGCGGCTTGCCATCATCATCCTGCGCCTCGCCGGGGAGGATAAATTGGAATCCGCCTTCACCGGTCAAGGGGTTGCGCCCCCTCGCCTTGCTCAAGAAATCCCACATCCCGGACGGTTCTCCCTTTTTAAACACCATCGTAGTGCCGTCGTCGTCTACCATTTTGAACGTATCGTCGTCGAAAGAGATCGCCGACCGCCAAAGCTCGTCTTTCATCTGGCTTGTCTCATATGTGTCGTAGTCGAACTTAGCTTGCCACGTCGGCGTAATGTATATGTATTTTCTCTCTACCTTATACGTCCCTTCGAACACTGTCACGTATGTACTGAGCAGTTGCTCCAGATCGTCGGCCGAGTAAGCCAGCATATAGAACTTACCGCCGTTTAACGCGTACTCATATGAAATGCCGTCGTCGTATACCGTGACCCAAACCCCCTCGAGGGAGTTCATCAAAGACTTATCCTGCGACGTCGCCCACGGCGCGCGGTTGATCACGAAAAAAACAATCGCGGCTATCACTCCCAGTATTATGGTATACAGCCACTTATGCGCCGCCACCCAGTCATTGAAACGGTTTGTTTTTTTAGGTTCCGGCGGCTGCCATTGGTTTGGCCCGCCCGTGCCCGGCTGCCCCGGATTCGGTGGTGGGTAAGGCTGCCCCTGCCCCATATAGTCATTTTGCATTGTATTGACCTCTTTCCGCGATTATTCGTATTCGCAGCAACCATATTACCATAACACCTCCCATAAAACCACAAGAAAATATTGACAATCATAACCGTATAATATACAATGCGAAAAGCGAAACATTAATAAAACAGGAGGATCAAAAATGAAAAAATCATGGTTAGCACTCGCACTTATCCTTGTAATGGCAGCCACCCTGCTCGCCGGATGCGGCGACTCGCAAACCCCGGCAGCGCCACCGGCAGCGTCCCCGTCAGCTCCGGCGCCGGCGCCCTCGGCAGCACCGTCGCTCGCGCCTGCAGCTCCGGCCCCGTCAGCGGCAGCCCCGTCGGCGAATCTCCCGGACAAAGACTCGATAGTGATCGGAATGGCGCGCCCGATATCCGGCGTGTACGAAGTGTTTGAAACCGACGTGTTCGGCCCGATCTACAGGATGTGGGTCAACGACGTCAACGCGGACGGCGGCATCTACGTCGCGGAATACGGCAAGAAGCTGCCGATCGAGCTCATCGTATATGACGACACATCCGACATGGACACGATGATAAGGCTATCGGAAAGGCTCATGCTCGAAGATAAAGTCGACTTTATCTTCCCGTCATGCAGCACAGCGTTCCTTTTCGCCCAGGCGGCTGTCACGAACAACCACGGCTACCTGCTCTTCAGCGCCGAAGGCGGCGCGGCCGAACTTGCGACGCTTTACGACAGGCTCCCGCTGTTCTTCAGCACAGCCAACCACTCCGTGACGCAAGTCCCGGCTATGGCTGAAATGCTTGCCGAACAAGGCGTCAAATCAGCGTACATCACATTCATCAACGACCAGCACGGCATCGAATACTCCGCGGCGTCCGGCCCGGCACTCGCGGGCTTCGGCATAGACATTTTAGGCATGAAAGCCCTGCCGCCTGACATAGCGGATATGACGGCTATACTCAACGACGCGAAAGCAAGCGGTGCGGACGCGTTCCTGCAGTTCGCGTATCCCGACCAGAACTTCCTGGCTGTCGGCCAGGCGATAGGCATAGGCTACAACCCCGACGTCTTCCTGCTTGGCCCCGGCGGCAACATGGACGTCATCCAATGGATCTTCGGCGAAGCGGCTGACGGCATAATGGGCTTCGGCGGCTGGAACGCGAAGAGCAGCCCTGCAACGGCGGCATTTGTCGACAAGTTCTATTCCACAAACCCCGGCGTTGGAATAGACTGGTGGGGCCACATATGCTATCAGGCAGTACTCCAGGTATTCCAGCAGGCAGTCGAAGGAGCCGGCACGCTCGACAACACGGCTGTAGCGGAATACATGAAAACTCACACATTCGACACCGTCATGGGCACGATTTGGTATGAAAACAACGCGATAGCAGCGGCGTGCTACCTCGGGAACGTCGGACAGTGGCAGAACGGCGTGTTCGAAGTACTCGACGTCGACCCGGGCAGAAGGACGGCGGAGCCGGTAGTACCGAAAGCCCCGTGGCCCGCAGGTTAAACCACTCCCCCTCTGACGGCGTCCGGGCGCCGGCAAACGGCCCCGGCAATAAAACGATAATAATTCAGTGAACTAAGCCGTCTGAAAAGGACTGAAATATGAACCCTTTTCAGGCGGCTGTTCTCGACTGATGGGAGCTGATGCGTATTGTCTATGTTTTTTAACGTGATCACATCTTTCGACACGTACCTGATAGGGCTGATAATGGGCGGCATCTACGCGCTTATATCCATGGGCCTTAGTATGCAGTACGGAGTGGCGAAGATACTAAATATATCGCACGGCGAATTCATTATGATCGGCGCTTTCATCACGTGGGTATTTGTCACGACAGGTATCCACCCGGTTTTAGCGCTTGTCATCTGCTGCCCCATAATTTTGATTGTGGGCTTTATCCTTCATAGGACGCTTTTCAAGAGGCTCAACGACGTGTCCAAATCACCCGTAGTATTTGAAAGCAACGCTATGCTTCTCGCGTTCGGGCTCATGTTCATATTACAGAGCATCGGCTCCAGGATTTGGGGCGCCAACCCCCAAGGGTACACATTTATGGCCCGCGCGGTCACTATTGGGAAAAGCCAATACGCCGCTAACAGGCTATTCGTACTTGGGTTCGCGGTAGTCATAAGCGCGGCGTTTTACCTGTTCCTTATGAAAACGCGCCTGGGCAAATCCATCAGGGCAGCCGCGCAAGACCCTGTCGCCGCTGGGCTCATGGGCATAAAAATCAACACAGTCATGGCCATCTGCTTCGGCATAGGCACTATGCTCGCAGGCATAGCGGGCTCGCTTCTGAGTATGATCCTGCCCCTGTATACCACAATGGGCATGGGATATACGGTGACGGCTATTATAGTCGTCGTACTCGGCGGGTTAGGGAGCATACCGGGCAGCATCCTCGGCGGCGTCATCCTAGGGATAGTGGGCACAATAGCGACCACTATCGACCCGGGGCTAACGATGGTCGTGTTCTACGTCATAATCATGGCCCTGCTGATCGTGCGGCCAAAAGGCTTGTTGGGGAGGTAGGGAGATATGCTTACTTTAGAATCCGGAGGGAAATTAGGCGCGAAGCAGATCGTCCCCCTCGCGATCTTTGTGCTGGCAGTGATATGCGCGTTCCTGCTGCCGCAGTACTCGTCAACGATAGTGCTCACAGGCACCGCCATATTGATGTATATAATCCTATCTGTGAGCTGGACCATTTTTTCGGGGCCGTCAGGTTACGTATCGCTCGCGACCGCTGCTTTTTATGGCGTCGGCATATACGCTTCGGCCATACTGAGCGACAAATTCCCGCTTCTGGTCCTCATGCTTATCGGCGGCGCCGCGTCTTTTGTCATAGCGATCATAATGGGCGCAATAACGCTGCGCCTCAGGGGCGTATACTTCACGATTTTCACGTTCGGCCTTGTTGAACTGCTTAAAAACCTGATTCTGTGGACCGAGATACGCTTCACGGGCAGGCGCGGCCGTTTCGTAATATCCACCCCCGTGAACGTAGTGTACTACTACTTGCTCGCGCTAACCGCGATACTCATTATCGTCGCTTTTATTATAAAGCGGACGCGGTTCGGAAAGGCTCTGGCAAGCATCGGTGAAAGCGAGGATGCAGCCTCCCACATAGGCGTGAATACAACGCTTGTCAAACTGATAGCTTTCGCGATAAGTTCGTTCTTTATGGGCGCCGTCGGCGCAGCCATGGCTACGCGCAACGCATATATAGACCCCGGCATAGCGTTCGACACGCTCAAATCATTTTTGCCTGTGCTGATGGTCATATTCGGAGGGACGCGGACGCTCGCCGGCCCCATCATAGGCGCCGCCGTATTTGCGTATCTGCAAGAACTCCTGATAACAGACCAGCTACTATCGTCCTGGTACAGGATATCGATCGGCGCGATAATGATAATCGCCATACTGTTCATGCCAGACGGACTGTTGGGGCTCGGAGAGAAAATATATCACTTCATAATGAAAAAAGTTAGGAGGGCCGGCCGTGCAAATACTTAAAGCCGAAGGCGTCAAGAAAAGCTTTGGCGGGCTCGCCGCCGTAGACAATGTCGATTTTGACGTGGAAAAGGGCGAGATCATGGGGCTCATCGGCCCTAACGGCGCGGGTAAAACGACATTTTTCAACCTGATATCCGGAGCGATCCCCTTGGATTCGGGTACTATAGAGTTTAACGAAATTAAGATCAGCGGGCGTAAGCCACATCAGATATGCAGGTATGGGATAGGCCGCACATTCCAGACAGCTAAAAATTTCCCGGGCATGTCTGTCAGGGATAATGCCGTGATGGGAGCGTTATTCGGCACTAAAGGGACGTCCCGTAAACAGGCTGAAAACGAAGTGATGGAAATCCTGGAATTCGTCGGTCTGTCGGAACTGAGCGACCGGCATATACCGGACCTCACGCTTGCATCGCAAAAAAGGGTCGAGGTCGCAAGGGCGCTGGCTACGAAGCCGACGCTTCTGATGCTCGACGAAACCATGGCGGGGCTCAACCCGACGGAAGTCGAAGAGGCGATGGATCTCGTCAAAAAGATACGGGACTCCGGCATAACGGTTATTATGATCGAGCACGTAATGAGGGCGATCATGACTATTTGCGACAGGATCGTAGTTTTACACCACGGCGCTAAAATAGCCGCCGGTACGCCGGAAGAGATATCCACAAACAGCGCGGTTGTGGAAGTCTACCTGGGCGGGAGTTAGTGAGGGCGATATGGCTATGCTTAGTATTGAAAACCTGAATTGTTATTACGGGAATGTACAAGCCCTGTGGGACATTCAGATGAATATTGAAGAAGGCGAAGTCGTCGCGCTGCTGGGTGCGAACGGCGCCGGAAAAACGACGCTTCTGAATTCTTTGACCGGGCTGGTGAAACCCGCGTCCGGCAAGCTCAGTTTTATGGGCCAACCGCTCGATGGGTTGACCCCCAGCGACATTGTGAGCAGGGGGATATCATACCTGCCGGAGGGCGGAAGGCTTTTCCCCGAGATGACGATACGCGAAAACCTTGAGTTGGGGGCGTACAACCGCGAGAACTGGAAACGCAGGAAAGAAGTCATGGAGCGCGTGTTCGAGCTCCTGCCGAAACTGAGGGAGCGGCAGAAACAGCTCGCGCGCACAATGAGCGGCGGCGAGAGGCAGATGCTGGCTATGGGCAGGGCGCTCATGTCGGAACCGAAACTGCTCCTGCTCGACGAACTTTCTTACGGCCTCGCGCCGATAATCGTCAGCGAGGTGTTCCATATCGTTGAAACGCTGCGCGACCAAGGCATAACAGTGATGCTCGTCGAACAGAACGTCCACCAGTCGCTGGAGATCGCCACCCGCGCCTATGTCCTCGAAAACGGGCGCATAGTCCTCGAGGGCGCCAGCGCGGAGCTCCTCGAGAACGATTACGTAAGAAAAGCGTACATGGGCATGTGATGGCACAGTGAGACAGGGGACGGTTCTCTGTCTCACCAATAAGAGCATATCGGGATTATTCCGCGATGTGCTCTTTTGCATATTTTCGGGCTTGAAATCCCCATTTCGATGTACTATAATAGCGATACTGTTTATGCGCCGGTGTGATGGAATGGTAGACGTGCTTGACTCAAAATCAAGTGTCCTCTGGACGTGTCGGTTCGAGTCCGACCACCGGTACCAAAGTGAAAAGTCTCATTATGGGACTTTTCACTTCTTATAGATAAATTACATAAGTGATTACTTTTTTTGCATTTCACAAAATTCGCTGTATATGTTTTAATATA
>Ga0082212_10013131_pt1 | contig 10377 bp, 10 predicted proteins | sample TergutNt197P3_FD_71548 | JGI IMG/M metagenome (GOLD analysis project Ga0082212, IMG submission 71548) | Neocapritermes taracua P3 segment gut microbial communities from Petit-Saut dam, French Guiana - Nt197 P3 | ecosystem: Host-associated > Arthropoda: Insects > Digestive system > Gut ...
CTTTTCCGGTGGCAACAACAGATGGCGATACTGGTATAAAGGCGTTTGGCTATGCTCTAAATAAGGCCCCATTCCCACCATATCAATATTCATCGATTGAAAAAACAGTAAATCATCGGCTAAATGTTCGATGGTTTGGAAAGGCAGTCCGATCATCACTCCGGTTCCAACCTGATACCCTTCTTCACGCAATTGTTTGATAGCGAGAATACGGGCATCAAAAGAATGTGTGCTGTCGTTGGGATGTAGTTTGTAATATAGTGCTCTGTTCGATGTTTCGATACGCAACAAATAACGATGTGCGCCGGCGTTAAACCATTCCTTATACGTGGCGGCGGTTTGCTCCCCACATGAAAGAGTAATTCCCACCTCGTTGTGGGTATATGCCTTAATTTGATATAGTAACCGAGTGATTCGCTTCGTAAAATGGGCTGACTGTTGTTCGCCCGATTGCAATACCACCGATCCATAGTGGTTTTTCCATGCAAAATCTACTGCATTCAAGACTTCTTCATCTGTCAATTCATACCGATTTACTGCCTGATTTTCAAGCCGAATACCACAATAATAACAATTCTTTTTACAGATATTTGAAAACTCTATCAGCCCACGTAAAAACACCTTATTTCCTATAGTAGAAGTTTTTACCGCATTGGATTCGGCATAAAGAGCTGTCAGTAAATCAGGATCGGACAACGATAACTTTTCTATGATTTCATTACGACTCATGCTGCAAAATTAAAAATTTAAAAACGAAAGGAACAAAAATGGACTATTTTCTGCCCTTTTGCAAAAAAAGGCAGATAAAGTGTGAAATAAACAAACATTTTTTTATATATTTGTGCGCATGAATGTAGATCCTTCCTTAATCATCATTGTATCAGCTGTTTTGGTTTTTATTAGCGTACTTGCGAGTAAAACAGCCAACCGCACTGGCTTGCCCATGCTTATTTTCTTTTTAATGATTGGTATGTTGGCCGGAACGGATGGTATTGGAAAAATCTCGTTCGAGAATCCTGCAACAGCCCAATTTCTTGGCATTATTGCACTTTGTTTTATTCTTTATTCGGGAGGTCTCGACACCAAATTCGACCAAATAAAGCCCGTAGTATGGCGGGGAATTACTCTTGCTACGCTGGGCGTGCTGATTACCGCCATCTGTCTGGGCACTTTTGTTTACTGGGTCACTGATTTCTCCCTGCTCGAATCACTCTTGTTGGGTTCGATTGTATCGTCCACAGATGCAGCAACCGTATTTTCCATCTTCAGAAGTAAAAGCGTGGGATTGAAACGTAACCTGCGCCCTACGCTCGAACTGGAAAGCGGAAGCAATGACCCGATGGCCTACTTCCTTATTTTGACATTTATTTCACTAATCAAGCAACCCGATATTTCCATATGGGGTATGATACCGATATTTCTCAAAGGAATGTCGCTTGGCGCTGTGATGGGTTATGTGATCGGCAAAGTGACGGTCCGTATTATCAATAGGATCAATCTTTTTATCGAAGGTTTATATCCTGTACTTACTATCGCCATGATGCTTTTCAGTTATTCTCTTACCGAACTCATTGGCGGCAACGGTTTTTTGGCCATATATATATCAGGGCTGATTGTAGGAAACAGTAATTTTATCCATAAACGGAGTCTGCTGAAGTTCTACGATGGTTTTTCATGGTTGATGCAGATCATGATGTTTATCACTTTGGGGTTATTGGTTTTCCCGTCGCAAATGGTGCCAATCATCGGCATCGGACTGTTAATATCAGTGTTCCTGATGTTGGTGGCGCGTCCGATTGCTATGATTATCTGCCTTTTACCATTCAGAATATATTATAAGGATTTGACCTTTGTGTCGTGGGTAGGATTGAAAGGTGCTGTCCCCATTATTTTCGCTACGTATCCCATGGTAGAAAAAATTCCAAATGCAGACGTCATTTTCCATATTGTATTTTTCATTACTTTAACCTCCCTGATGATGCAGGGTACTACGCTTTTCAGTACTGCAAAATGGCTCAGGCTGGTCATTCCCGAAGGAAAAGCCAAGAAACCTGTTTTAGAATTTGAATCGGACAGTATTAAGTCGATCATAAAGGAAATTGTGGTGGAATCCAATTTCAGATGCGTGAACCATGCCATTGTCGATTTACAGCTGCCTAAAACTTCATTAATCGTGATGATTGAGCGTGATGATAAGTATTTCACACCCAATGGCAGTACCATTATCGAAATGGGTGACAGCCTTATCATTTTGGCCGATACGAAAGAAAATGTAGATATTACATACAATGCGTTAAAAGAATATCATCACAATTAAGAGCGTTATCGAAAATCCGAAACTCTGCGTTACGCTCTATCGACAAAATGCTCATTTACTACAAGTAAACTCCGCTTTTGCCTCAGTCGCAAGCCTTGATTTTTGAATTTTCAATAACGCTCTATATGTTATAAAACAACTCAACACTCCGCTTCCAACTACCTTTCATATACGCAATAGCCATGCCGTAATTCGTAACGGGAATATGGGCATTGATAGCGGTTTGAATGCGATTGAGCAGTTGTTTGCGGGTAATCATACAACCGCCGCATTGTACCACCAAGTGATATGTGTGGATGGGGTGCGGTGGTTCAGCCAGTCCGGGAACCACATCAAATTCAAATCGTTTGCCGGTATATTCCTGCAGCCATCTGGGAATTTTGACGCGGCCAATATCCTCACAGGTACTATGGTGGGTACAACTTTCCATCATTAATATCCGATTGCCGTCCTGCAATTGATCAATAGCCGGTGTACCTTTCAGATAGGCGTCAAAATTACCTTTCTGACGAGCCAACAGGATACTGAAACTTGTCAACGGTATTTCCGGCGCTATTAGTTTGTCGATTTTACCAAACAGTTGACTGTCGGTTATCGCTAAAGCAGGGATGATACTTGTGCGGCGCATAAAATCTTCGACTTCCGTTTCTTTGAGCGCTACCGCAATACAATTGTAATCCAACGCTTCGCGAATAGCTTGTACTTGAGGTAGGATCATTCGACCTGCGGGCGCTTCGGTGTCGATTGGGGTAACAAGCAGAATTAAGCTACCTGTTTGTACCTTATCGCCAAATAGTGGCGGTTGTTGCCCAAAATTATCAGGTACATTTTTCTCTAACAGTTGCCACAATACATCCAATTTTTCGCCTGTTATTGCCGAAAAATCAATCAAATCCGCTTTGTAGCGGTTGCGTAACTCCTCAGCCATGACGTGATCTATCGGGTGCTCGTCCGATTTATTATGCAGCAGGATAAAGGGTATCCGGAATTGTCGAAACTGTTCCGTCAGTTGTTGTTCGTATTTGCCGAAATGATTGTTGCTGAATACGATAATCGCTATATCCACCTGTTTTATAGCCTGTATAGTCTTGTTCACACGTTGGCTTCCCAAACCACCCGCATCGTCGATACCTGCGGTATCAATCAATACGACCGGCCCCAATCCGGGTATTTCGACTGCTTTTTTGACGGGGTCGGTCGTCGTTCCGGGCATATCGGAAACAATAGACAGATTCTGTCCGGTCAGCCGATTGATAATCGAACTTTTCCCCGTATTACGCCGCCCAAACAGCCCTATGTGTATTTTGTTCATTACATTTTTCAATTATTATCCACGCATCCCGTAGGGATTTAAACTCGGTAGCAAAAAATGACACAACCCCATCCCGTAGGGATGTAAGTTCGGTAGAAACGATAAAAAATACCAATCCTGCATCCCATAGGGATGTAAGTTCGGTAGAAACGATAGAAAATACCAATCCTGCATCCCGTAGGGGTGTTAGCTCGGTAGAAACGATAGAAAATACCAATCCTGCATCCCGTAGGGATGTTAGCTCGGTAGAAAAATATTTCCCGTCACCAACAGCATGCCGTAGGTATGCAACATTATTCAATTTGTTTAAATATATATCGTTCATCATATTCCAATCCGAAAACGTTTAAAATACTTTTATATTCTTCAATAAATGTACGTTTTTTATGATGATCCTCCTGATTTTCAATATATTTTACCACTTGTGGAATTTGTGATTTACTATATGAAAAAGCGCCATACCCCTCTTGCCACGAAAATTTACCCAAGACCAATTTTTCGTTATTTATCCATTCCGAACTATCTCGTTTCACGTGCTGCATCAATTCCGATAATGATTGTGTTGGACGAAAACCAAATAAAAGATGGATATGGTCGGACATACCGCCAATGGATAAAGTTTTATGTCCATGATTTTGGATAATAGCAATAATATATTGATATAACCTGTCTTGCCAACCTTTTCTAATTAATGCCAACCTGTTTTGAACAGCAAAAACAGCGTGAATATGTATTTGTGTATAGGTGTTGGCCATAAGTTAATCGAATATGTTTTTTGTTATAAATTGTTCGCATACCTAACGGCATGCGAGGGGCTATATCCTGTTTGTTTCTACCGATTCTACCGTTTCTACCGAGCTTACATCCCTACGGGATGCAGGATTGGTATTTTCTATCGTTTCTATCGAACTTACATCCCTACGGGATGTCATTTTTATTTTATTGCTTCTGTTCTGAAATCCAAACATTAATTTTTCACACTAATGTATAGTCATAACTCTTAGTTCTTAACTCATAAATAGAGGTCTCTTTCGCCTTGCTTAATACGCTCTAAAGTAGATTGAATTTGGGCAACTAACGGCGCTTCGAGGGGCAGAAGTTGATTGTCAATCAATTGATAGCCTTTTTGTTTTTGAGGTTCCGAAGCGTAATCTTCGAGGTACTCGGCTAAAGTATATATGGCATTAGGTGTACAAAAGCGTTTGATAAATCCGGGCACCGAAAACTCCATAAAATGTTCGCCGGTACGTCCTTTGCGATAACAGGCCGTACAGAACGAAGGCAGGTAGCCGTCGTCCAACAAGGTATCAATGACATGATGCAAAGAACGGGAATCGTTGATCTTAAACTGTTCGCGATTCAAATTCTGTGTCGCTTCGGATTTTTCGGCATAGGCGCCTATTTCCAATTTTGTTCCACCGTCGATTTGCGATACGCCGTATTGTAATACTTCGCGCCTCACATCGGCATTTTCACGTGCCGTACAAATCAAACCCGTATAAGGTACGGCCAAACGCAGTATAGCCACCATGCGGGCAAAATCGGCATCGCTTAGCGCATACTTTTTATCGATGGCCATATTGGAAGCTACTTGCAAACGGGGAAATGAGATGGTATGCGGACCTACGTTATAACAGGCTTCGAGGTGATTGGTATGACGTACCATGGCCAAGGTCTCAAAACGCCAATCGTACAAACCGAAGAGCGCCCCTATACCCACATCGTCCAATCCTGCTTCCTGTGCGCGGTCGAGGGCCGTAAGTCGGTTATTGTAATCTTTCTTGGGCCCGGAAGGGTGGTATATTTGATACATTTCGGGGTGGTATGTTTCCTGAAAAATCTGATAAGTACCTATGCCGGCTTCTTTTACCATTCGGAAGCCTTCTATATCCAAGGGGGCGGCATTGATATTTACACGGCGAATTTCGCCATGATTTTTCTTAATACCATAAACAGTACGCGTCGTTTCTGCAATAAACTGGGGCGAATATTGTTTATGCTCGCCAAAAACCAATATCAATCGCTTCTGCCCTTCGTCAACAAGTGATTCCACTTCATGTATCAATTGTTCGCGACTCAATGTGATACGTATCGCATCTTTATTTTTCATGTGAAACCCGCAGTAGATGCAGTTATTTATACAATAATTACCTACATACAAAGGTGCAAACAGGACGATGCGATTGCCATAAACAGCTTTTTTCAAATCTTTGGCTGCTTGCTTGATAATGGCTATACTTTCGGGATCGTCGGCATTGATCAGGGTGGCCGTATCCTGCAAACTCAGGCGTTGTTTGTTGAGCGATTTGGCGATGATTGCTTCCACTTCCTGCTTTACAGGTTTGGGCGCTGACAAGAATGCTTCAATTTCCTTTACGTCAATAAACGGCGTCATCGGAATATCAGGCAAAGCATATTTTTCAGGGGTAAATTTCATTTTTTGTATTTTATATTGAATCTGCAAATATACTATTTTATCAATTGAGAACTGAGAATTGAGAATTGAAAATTATGATATAATGTATGAGCAATTTTCGTCTTGCCTTGAAATTCTAATGAATTTTAGTCGGTTTCCAAATCTTCAAAACTCGTAAACTGTTCTAAGTCACGACGTTCTTTTTTTGTAGGACGGCCCAATCCGCGCGCCCGATCCACAAAACCTGAAATTTTATTCATTTCCAATAACTCATATTGTTCGGGCGGCGTAACGTTTTCGAGGTATAGAGGCACTAATTTTGCGCCCATCCGATTTTCGGTAAGATCCAACACTTTGAACGAGAAAATAATGGGCGGCTTGCGAATCTCTATGATATCCCCGATTTTAATCATACGGGAAGGCTTTGCATTGACTCCTCCAATCGATATCCGATTTTTTTTGCAGGCTTCCGTCGCAATGGTGCGCGTTTTGAAAAGCCGTGTCGCCCACATCCATTTATCGATTCTGACTTCGTTCATAACAATAACTGAATAACTGAATAATTGAATAATTGAATAACTGACTTTACCTTAGTGTAAAAAATATATAATGTTTGGCTTTCCGAAGGGAAGCAATAATTGATTTGCGATTTTAGATTTTCCTGAAAACTGAGAACTAAAGACTGAAAACTACTTATGATTATACCTGTTCATCGTTTCATCCACTCCTGCCAGACAAAAACTCTTTACCATTTCGGCGGCTTGTTTGATTCGTTCGGGCATTTTTTCCAATTCTTCGGGTGTAAATCGGCTTAGGACATAGTCAATTTGTCGTCCGAACGAAAAATCATTCCCTATACCAAAACGCAGACGCGCATAATTGTCACTGCCCAACACATCCTGGATATGATGCAATCCGTTATGTCCGGCATGGCTTCCTTTTGGCTTTAAGCGTAGCGAACCAAAGGATAGTGCGATATCATCCACTGCGATCAGTAAATTTTCGACAGGAATATTTTCTTTTTGCAGCCAATAGCGTACCGCATTTCCGCTCAAATTCATAAATGTATTCGGTTTTAAGAGGACAAGTTCCGCATTTTTTACCCTTGCTATAGCAATTGCACCATAACGTCTTTCCGTAAATTTGACACCTGCCTCTTCAGCCACGGCATTGACAATCCTGAATCCGATATTATGGCGCGTACCCAAATATTCCGGACCAATATTGCCTAAACCTGTAATTAAATATTTCATGCTTATGGATTGGAACTGTTGTAAAAAGTCATTTTTAACGAAAAGAAAAAGGGGGAAATGCTTGTCAAACAATTCCTCCCTCCTCCATTATTCAAAAACTATAAGGGGCTTCTGAAAATTCAAAAATCAAGGCTTGCGACAGAGGTAAAAGCGGAGTTTACTCGAAGTAAATGAGCATTGTGCCGATGAAGCGTAACGCAGAGTTTGGGATTTTCAGAAGTCCCATGGAATTATTTTTCTTTCGCTGCTTCCAAACCACGTGCTGCACGTGTCAGTTTCACCGAACATACAACTGCATTCTTTGCATTGGCCAATTCAAGACCTTCGAAATGAAGGTCGCCTATTTGAATTGCTTTACCCAGACCAAGTTTTTCCACATTCACAGTCAATGTCTCCGGAATCTTGTCGTATAATGCTTTCACGCGTATTTTACGCATTTCCAGATTTAACTTACCGCCTGCCTTTACGCCTTCCGCATGCCCTTCCAGCACGACCGGTACTTCCATTACAATCGGCTTTTTATCAAACACTTCCAGAAAATCAATATGTAGAAGTGCATCTGTTACCGGGTGAAATTGAAGGTCTTTGATAATAGCCTTTGTTATTCCCATACCCTCCAAAGATAATTCCACTAAAAAAATGTGAGGCGAATAAATCAAATTGCGCACATTCTCGTTTGTTACCACCAAGTCTGTTACTACAACGCCTTTGCCGTCTCCGATATCCACCACCTTTTCACCTTGTTTCAAAACTCCCTCAAAAGGCAATTTTACCGGTTCTTTTCCATACAATATTGCTGGGATTAACCCCTGCTTACGAAGTGTCTGTGTCGCTTTTTTTCCGACTATCTCTCTTGGAGATCCTTCTAATTGAAACGTTTTCATCTTTTAATAATATGTGTTACTCAAAATTAGTTTGCTTCCTAATTTCCCATCACACGCTGACAGGGTTTAAAAAAAGCGGTGCAAAGATAAATAAAAAAAACCAAAGTGCAAGGTTCAAAATTTACACAACCTCTAAGATAGGCAAGATGGGTAGTTTTTTTAAAATAAAAAATCTACTTTGTAGAAATTTTCTTTAGTATGTGAAATCAGGTATTTATTTCTCAATCTAATGATTGTCAATATTTTTTGCGGAGAAAGAGGGATTCGAACCCCCGGAACCTTTCAGTTCAACGGTTTTCAAGACCGCCGCAATCGACCACTCTGCCATCTCTCCAATGTTGCACAAAAACGCTGCAAAGATACTATTTATTTTGTCTCCGACAAAATAAACAAATCAGTTGGGGTGCATTTTAATTTGCTGCATTACACTTTCTCATTATTGGATTGCCCTGAAAGGGCAAAAGCATCAGGATAGGGCATCGCCCTATTATTCAGGCGTATCAATAATATTAGCCCTGAAAGGGCGAAATCAGGATATCGCCCTTTCAGGGCTTTTTCGGGAGGGGTCATTCAATTCGCAGGGCTTTACCCTACGCTATTGATTACAAGTCTTTCAGCCTTAATTTATGCGACAAATTGAAATGCACTCGATCAGTTGTCCCAAACCGGATTATAGGAAACCACTTTGTTACCGTCTTCAAATCCGATGTATATGCGATCTTCGATCGAATACATAAATTGTATGTTCCATCCATAATTAGGTAGGTCAGACTTTCGTGTCCATTCCTGACCTGCAGGGTCATATTCAAAAATCGTATATTTGTTGCCCAGTGTTTTATCAATCACATAAATCTTGTCGTTAAAAACAGTTCCTGCCATCACATTGCCGTATAAAATCGAACCTGACGACTCCGGAATCCAGGCGGTTAAAGCGCCGTTAGACTTCCATAATTGTGTATTGCCAACGCCGGCAGTGTTTTTACCCAGCCCTGCATACACATTGTTATTAATGGTAAAGGAAATACCTCCATATTGTGCTACGGGAAAGTCGGGTTTCTGCGACCATGTTTCCGTAGTCCAATTAAAAGCCCACACTTCATTTTTGGCCGTATCTTTCTTTCCACCTACATAGACGATTTCGTTATTCAGCGAAAAACCTGTCCGAGAATAGGCCGGAGGGGGACCTTTGGGTTTTGGAACCCATAAATTATCAGCAGTATTATACACATAGAAGTCATCTTTTTCCACTTTACCTGTTCCTAAACCACCCAACACATACACTCTGGTATTCATTACGGCTGTCGATAGCCATGCTATATTTCCTGCGTCATAAGAAGTTAAATTCCACCATTTTTTTCCTAAATCCAATTTTGGATTATAACTCCATAAATCACTGATATAGTTGGGGCCGGCATCGCCGCCCAGCAAATAACCTTTCTCTCCAATCACAAAGTAGGCCGATGAGCCTTCATACCTCGTTCCGCCATCAAAAGAATCCGATTCGCGCGTAAAAATGGATGGCGTTTGGAATGTAGCATCATCTCCATAAGAAATACCGTTATCATTGATTGCATAAGCTCGATAATGATAAACGGTTTCGCCTCTCAATCCCGTAATATCGTCTGTGGAAAAAATAAACGGCAAAACGCTTGCTTCCGATAAAGGTGTGGGAAGTATGATTTCCACTTTAGGGTTAGATACGGTTGGATTTGCGCTTGTTGAATAACAAACTCCTACCGTATGCACATTACCTGCTCCCACATCCGTAACGCTCCCTTTCAATGTTACCGCAACATTGCTTATATTCGGAGGACTAAGCGTGATTACGGAAGGCATATTATCGGTCGTTTTAAATTTTACGGGAGTACTGTATTTAACTCCGTATTCATTTTCCGCAAAAGCAGACACATAATAGTCTTTATTCGGAAGGAGTGGTTGTAAAACTGCTGTCATCAATCCAAGTCCGTCGCCGCTTATGGCAACCAATACTTTATCTTTTTCAATAGATGGATTTTCTTCTGTACTCCAACAAAATCCTCTTGAAATAAGCGAAGTGTCCCCAATACTTAAAACGGTGGCTTCCACTGAAGCATAATTCGATTTGGGCGTTATTTTGGTTATATCACTCAGCATGGGTAGTCCCGAACCTGTTTCTAAGTCTTCTGTGTCTCCTTTGAATATACCGAAGTCGTTTT
>Ga0082212_10013133_pt1 | contig 10375 bp, 8 predicted proteins | sample TergutNt197P3_FD_71548 | JGI IMG/M metagenome (GOLD analysis project Ga0082212, IMG submission 71548) | Neocapritermes taracua P3 segment gut microbial communities from Petit-Saut dam, French Guiana - Nt197 P3 | ecosystem: Host-associated > Arthropoda: Insects > Digestive system > Gut ...
ATTCCAAAAAATATTACTACATTTAACAACTTTTTGTATTTTTGTAAAAATTTAATTGATAACAAAAATTTATATCGTATGAAAAAAATATTATTTTTATTTGCCGCTTTTGCATTTATAGCAAGCGCTTTTGCTCAAAAATGTACTGATGGAGACTGTTTCAATGGTATTGGCACTTATGTTTGGGCAAATGGAGATGTGTACCAAGGAAGTTTTAGAGATGGAGACTTAAACGGTATTGGTTCGTTTAAAACTTCGAGAGGTGACACCTTCAACGGTTCGTTTCTTAACGGAAAATTTGATGGAAAAGGCGTATTTGTTTGGGTAACAGGAAGTAGTTTTTCCGGAAATTTCAGAGAAGGGAAAAAAGATGGATTTGGCACCTTTATTTTTGCTAATGGCGATAAATTTGAAGGAAATTACAGAGAAAACAAATTCCATGGCGAAGGAACATACACATGGAGTTCGGGCAATGTTTATTCCGGAAATTGGAGAAATGGACTTCAAGATGGGCAAGGAACAATGACCTACAAAGCCGGTGGAAAATTCGAAGGAGAATGGGCTAACGGCGCCAGAAACGGACAAGGCGTATTCACAACCAGCAACGGAAGCCGACAAATTGGCGAATTTGTGAACAATAGATTCATGAATGGCGAATTTATTTCCAGAGACGGAAAAAATAGAATTGAGTACAGAGACGGAAGACCTGTAACCACAGCTGCTGCCGGAAACAGAAAATAAAAAAGTCTTTTTGAACGCAAATTACGCGAATTACGCAAATTTCCGCAAAGAATAATTATCAATTTGCGAAAATTTGCGTAATTCGCGTTCTAATTCTATATAAACAATGACTTTACAAGAAGCTCAACAACAAGTAGATAATTGGATAAAAACGTACGGTGTTCGTTATTTCAACGAACTAACGAATATGGCTATTCTTACAGAAGAAGTCGGAGAATTGGCAAGCATCATAGCTCGCACGTATGGCGAACAATCTTTTAAATCATCGGACAAAGACAAAGATATAGCCGACGAAATGGCAGATGTGCTTTGGGTATTGCTCTGCTTAGCAAATCAAACAGGAGTAAATTTGGAAGAAGCATTCGCCAAGAACATCGAAAAGAAAATTATACGAGATAAAGACAGACATAAAAACAATCAAAAATTAACATAAGATGGACAAATACACCGATTTATTCAGTCAATACAAAAGCTGTGCTATCACAGACAAGCAAGTAAAAGAAAACGTGGAGAAAATAATCAGTAAAAATGCTGATAAAAACAATACTGCCGATGTTTACAAAACTATTTTCGGGCTTATCGATCTCACTTTGTTGAACAATACAGACACCGAAAGTCATATAAAAGCAATGACGGAAAAGGTAAACAAATTTTCCGCCAACTTTGAAAAAATACCCAATGTGGCTGCTATTTGCGTCTATCCGTCTATGGTTTCAACAGTAAACAATACATTAACTGCACAACACATAGATATTGCGTCTGTCGCCGCAGGATTTCCGGCACCTCAAACATTTCTGGAGATAAAAATAGCCGAAACAGCAATGGCGGTAATGGAAGGCGCTAACGAAATTGATATGGTTTTTCCGATTGACAAATTCTTGGAAAAAAACTACCAAGAACTTTCAGAAGAAATAATGGAAATAAAAACGGCGTGCCGCGATGCAAAACTAAAAGTAATATTGGAAACAGGTACACTGAAAACAGCTGAAAATATTGCCAAAGCTACCTTGCTTTCCATTGCTTCGGGCGCAGATTTCATCAAAACTTCAACCGGAAAAGCAGAAGTCGGCGCAACGCTCGAAGCTGCTTACACGATGTGCAAAGTCATTAAAGAGTTTGAAGAAAAAAACAATACAAAAATAGGCATCAAAATTGCCGGTGGAGTAGCAACCATTCAAAACGCCGTTGAATATTATACGTTAATTAAAGAATTACTCGGAAAAGAGTATTTGAATAATGAGCTTTTTAGAATTGGAGCAAGTAGATTGGCAAATGTATTGTTAAGTGAAATTGAAGGGAAAGAAGTGAAATATTTTTAACTGTTTTTGAACACTGTGTGCACAAATAATTTTGTCAGGTCAAAATAAAGCTGTATTTTTGTATATAAAATAATATCAAAAAGTATGTCATTATGTTAGTAATAAGTACACGAGAATTGAATCAAAATCAAAATAAATTCTTTGAAATAGCTAATAAACAAAGAGTTATAATAAAAAGAAAAAACAGATTTTTTCAGATTGTTGATTTGGGAGAAACGATTCCAGAAGTAAATGATACATACATGACTAAAGAGGAAATGTTTGCAAAAATAGATGAAGGTATTGCTGAATACAAAGCAGGAAAAACAAAAACACTCTCGTCAAAAGAAGAAATACACAATTTTTTGAACTCTTTGTAGGCTATGTATAAAATTTCATATACAGAAAGAGCTGAAAAAGACCTTACAGTGCTAAAAAGGAATGAACCACAATTTTTCAAAAAAGTCATAAAACTCATTGACGAATTAGTTGAACATCCAACAATCGGCACGGGAAAACCAGAACCATTATCAAGCAATAGAGCCGGACAATGGTCAAGAAGAATTTCAAGTAAACATCGTCTTATTTATATGATAGATAACGAAAAAGTGGTTGTATTGCTACTTTCTGCTTATGGACATTATGATGATAAGTAACTTTTTAAGTAAAAATAAACACTTACTTATTCCTACTTACCGTATATTCAAGTACATCTAATAATGCAGATTTAACAACATTATTTTCAAAGCCGTTGAGTTGCTCAATGGCTTTATTTTTATATACTTCCATTTGAATTTGCGCCAAAGTTATGCCATTATTTCGACGAGTAAATTGCAGTATTTTATCCACATTTTTAGGCGTAAAATCCTTATTATCAATAATAGCGGATATTTCATCTTTCTCCTCTCCTACTCCATTTTTTAATGCGAGAATAAGCGGAAGTGTAATTTTCCCTTCACGAATATCGTTCCCGACAGGTTTGCCGATTTCTTTATTTTCCGAATAATCAAAAATATCATCTTGCATTTGGAAACACATTCCCAAATATTCACCAAAACAGCAAAGAGATTGTTTTTTTTCTTCACTCGCATGAACAGAAATAGCGCCCGAACCGGTACAAACCGAAAACAACAATGCTGTTTTTTTACGGATAATTTGATAATAATCTTCTTCGCCCAGCATCGATTTTTTGGTTTGGGATAACTGCAATAATTCGCCGTCTGCCAAGTCTTTCCCGATAGAAGAAATCAAGTTCAAAATCTCCAAATTGCTCGTTCTAACAGCTGTAAACAACGAATTAGAAAGCATATAATCGCCGGCCAAAACCGAAACTTTGTTGTCCCATTTCGCATTTACAGACGGATTTCCACGACGTTCATACGTTTCGTCCACCACATCGTCGTGCATCAAAGTAGCCGTGTGCAAAAGCTCTAATGCAATAGCAGCATCAATGGTTTGATTATTCACATCGCCGCAAAGCTTTGCCGACAATAATACCAATATCGGACGAATTTGCTTACCGTTTCCTTTAAAAATATGCTCAAAAACAGATTGAAGCAACGGATTATCCGTCTGAAAAACAGCTTTAAATTGCTTCTCAAAAAGATGAAATTCCGAAAGAATGGGTTGCTTTATGTCCTCTATTTTTATCATAAACCGATAAGAAAGTGCAAAATTAAGCTTTTAAATGAAGAATGAAGAATGAAGAATGAAGAATTTACAAAAATGCTAATTATTTTTCCTACTTTTACACTCTTTCCCACAAAGACACAAAGTTCACTAAGGAAACTTTGTGTTCTTTGTGTCTCTGTGGGAAACATTTCTTTCATTACTTCGAGGTGTAAATTTTTGATTATGAAACGACTATTTCTCATTGATGCCTACGCAAGCATTTACCGTTCGTATTATGCTTTTATAAAAAACCCACGCGTTAATTCCAAAGGACTGAATACTTCAGCTATTTTTGGTTTTGTCAATATATTGGAAGACGTGTTGAAAAGAGAAAAACCAACTCATATTGCCGTGGCTTTCGACCCTTCGGGACCGACTTTCCGCCACGAAGCGTTTGAACATTACAAAGCACAACGTGAAGCCACGCCCGAAGACATTCGGAAATCTATCCCGATTATTAAAGAAATTATTCATGCTTACAATATTCCTGTGTTGGAAGTGCAAGGTTTTGAAGCCGACGATGTGATTGGAACGATAGCGAAAAAAGCCGAAAAAGAAGGTTTTAATACATATATGCTTACTTCCGATAAAGATTACGGACAATTGGTTTCCGAGCATATTTTTATGTACAGACCAAAATTTACGGGCGGATTTGAAACGCTCGGACCAACAGAAATTACGGAAAAATACGAGCTGAAATCACAATCGCAAGTCATTGATTTATTGGGATTGATGGGCGATTCATCGGACAATATTCCCGGTTGTCCCGGAGTGGGAGAGAAGACGGCGATTAAACTGCTGAACGAATTTGACAGCATTGATAACTTGTTGAAAAACACCGACAAAATAAAAGGAAGTCTAAAAAATAAAATTGAAGACAACAAAGACCAGATAGAATTTTCACGTTTTTTGGCAACCATCAGAACTGATGTACCAATTGATTTTGAAGAGGAAAAATTGATATTGGAAAAACCAAATGAAGAAAAACTTTATTCTATCTTTAATGAATTGGAATTCAGAAGTTTTATTACAAAAATGAATAAAACCGTCGATTCCTCGTCGGTCGCTTCAACTGTTGCCAAACCTAAAAAAACGGAAAATCCGAATCAAATGTCGCTGTTTGATATGTTTGATGCTTCAGAGGAAAAACAAGAAATCGCGGGTCAAGCCCAAAATGACAGCAATGTTTTTTCGTCATTGAAAAGTATTGAAGATACAAAACACAACTATTATTTGGTTGATAATCAAGATAAAATAAAAGATTTATTACAAAAGCTAAATGCTCAAAAAGAAGTATGTTTCGATACAGAAACCACAGGAATTGATGTTTTTACTTCACAATTAGTCGGAATGTCGTTTTGTTGGAAAAAAGGCGAAGCATATTACGTCAGCTTGCCCGAAAATGAAACCGAAGCGAAAGAAATTGTCAACCAATTCAAGCCTTTTTTTGAGAACGAAAATATTAGTAAAATTGGACAAAATATCAAATTTGACCTGCTGATGTTGAAAATGTACGGCATCGATATCAAAGGAAAAATGTTTGACACGATGATTGCCCATTATCTTATTCAGCCCGAATTGCGTCATAACATGGATTATTTAGCTCAAATTTACTTGGAATATAAAACAATTCACTATGAAGATTTGGTGGGCGCTAAAGGCAAAAATCAGGCGAATATTAGAAGTGTTGATGTGAGCAAAGTTTGCGATTATGCCTGCGAAGATGCCGACATCACTTTCCAACTCAAAGAAATATTGGAAAAAGAATTGAAAAAGAATGAGTTGGAAAAATTATTTTACGAAATAGAAATGCCATTGATGCGCGTATTGGCGATTATGGAGCTGAATGGCGTACGGATAGACGTGGAAACGCTGAAACAAAGTTCGCTGATTCTTTCCGAAGCAATGAAAAAAATTGAACAAGAAATTTTCGAAATGGCCGGTTTTGAGTTCAATGTAAGTTCGCCAAAACAAGTGGGCGAAGTTCTTTTCGACCGATTGAAAATTGACGAAAAGATGAAAAAAACAAAAACAGGTCAATATTCTACTTCGGAAGAAGTGTTGGAAAAATTGCGAAATAAACACCCGATTATTGGAAAAATATTGGATTATCGCGGACTGAAAAAACTGCTCAGTACTTACATTGATGCACTTCCGCAACTTATTAATCATAAAACAAAACGAGTTCATACATCTTATAATCAAACAGTTACATCGACAGGTCGGTTGAGTTCCAGTAATCCGAATTTGCAAAATATTCCCGTGCGCGATGAACAAGGAAAAGAAATCCGCAAAGCATTTATCGCCGACAAAAACAGCATGTTTATGAGTTGCGATTATTCGCAAATCGAACTGCGCATTATGGCGCATCTAAGTGGCGATGAAAATATGCTCGACGCCTTTAACAGCGGACACGATATTCACGCTGCCACAGCCGCTAAAATATACAAAGTTCCCATAAATGAAGTAACAAGCGATATGCGCCGAAAAGCCAAAACTGCCAATTTCGGTATTATTTACGGTATTTCTATTTTTGGTTTATCCGAACGCCTTAATATTCCGCGTAGTGAAGCAAAAGAGCTGATTGACGGATATTTTGAAACGTATCCGAAAGTAAAAGAATATATGGACAACAGCATTGCATTGGCGAAGAAAAACGGCTATGTGGAAACATTGCTTGGGCGGAAACGTTATTTGTCGGACATCAATTCTGCCAACAGCATAGTGCGTGGTTTTGCCGAACGAAACGCCATTAACGCACCAATACAAGGCACTGCTGCCGACATCATCAAAATAGCCATGGTGCATATTCAAAACCGCTTTGAAAAGGAAAATATCAACGCCAATATGACCATGCAAGTACATGACGAATTAAACTTTACGGTTCCAAATGACAAATTAGAAAAGGTAAAAAAATTAGTAATCGAAGAAATGGAAAACGCATTGAAATTAGATGTGCCTGTAATTGCCGATTGTGGAGTAGGGGAGAATTGGTTTGAAGCGCATTAAATATTAATTGATTAATAGAGTTATTGAATAATTGAATATGATATAGAAAATTATGGAAATTAAACCTGCTCGCGCGGTTTGCAAAAAACAAGAGAAAAATTTGTTTACTGTGAAATTTTACAGTACCTTTGTAAGGCAATCATATAACCAATAAAAGTTGAAGTGGATAAAAAAAATTTGGATGAAAAATTAATGGAGCTGAACGAGGTTATCAGAAACTTGAATAATTCAAAACACAATTACTCTTTTCAATTGGAGATGTACACAAGAGATTTGTTCGACCAACTAATTGATGAAATCAAAAATTAAAAACAAAGTTCTCTAACATAAAAAAGGCTAAAAAATATTGATATGAGCACACAAACATTAAAACAAACAAGCGTAAGCATGCAGCTAAAAGATATCAGATTAGATATAACTTGGTCAAACATAGCAAGAAGATATTTTGACAAATCGGCTTCTTGGTTATATAATAAACTCAATGGAATTGACGGAAACGGCGGAGATGGCGACTTTACATATTCCGAAAAAATACAACTTAGAAATGCGCTGTATGATTTCTCCGAAAGAATCAAGAAAGCAGCAGACAGTATTGTTTAAATGACTCAAATACATTTATAACATTCAATCCAAACAGCACAAAACTCTTTTATTCTGCGCTGTTTGATTGAATTTTACACACGGTTTGTAAAACCGCGCAAGCAGGTCACATATTCGTTTATCTATTTCTTTGAAAAACTAAATACTTTGTCTGAATATGTGAGATTTCCTGGGAATTGTTGTATAGTTAAATCTTCATTTGTCAATAGTTTTACATAGAATGAAAATGATTGAACCGTAGTGATTAACTCTTTCGTTTTGGCATCGTACGAATATTTTCCTTCATAATCTCTTACAATAGCAGTACTATATTCAGGCCAAGAAATAACACAAGTACCATTTTCTTTGAATACTATTTTCCTAATATCATACAAATACAAATCCTTTTTAGTTGCTGTCCAAGTGCCTATAAGTAATTTGCCCTCATCGGAGGAGTTTTTTACTCCAGCACCTTCATCGTTTTTACCACAGGAAGTTAATAACACAGTAGAAAATAAACACATAAATATAATAAACATACTTTTTTTCATTTTTTTGAATTTTACGTCCGCTCCTTTTGCAGACAATTAATTAAATTTTTATTTTTTTCCTGCTTTTTTGTTTTATAGATAGTTTCGCAGGATTATTTTCTATTTTTCTGTACCCCAATCATTTACATACACACATAAAAAAAGCGCGGTACTTTTTATAGTATCCCGCTCGTAGAGGTATTTGACGTGACCTGAAAAGGCAGAAATTTAAGTAAAAGCACACGCATACCACGTGAACAATCTATCTTAAACTTTCCTTTTGCAGTTAATCGTCAAATTTTCTACGAGAAAGAGATAGTATAAAAACGCTGTTTTCAATTAAAATGTGCGTATTGTCACATTTTGTTTTACATCATAGGCATAAAATTAATATTCAACGGCGCGAAGTTATGAAAAATCATTATATTTCTCAAACAAAAATTCAATAAATTCATTATCAGGTCATTTTTTTTATATTATAACAATGCTAAATACATTTTTTTTACTACCTTTGCGGCTTTGAAAAAAATAATCAAATATATCAATATAAATTATGGCAAAAATACAGAAAAAATTAACTTGCGACGGTAATCAGGCAGCAGCGCATATTGCGTATATGTTTAGTGAAGTAGCTGCGATTTATCCTATTACGCCTTCTTCGACGATGGCGGAGTATGTCGACGAATGGGCGGCTGCCGGTCGTAAAAACATCTTTGGCGAAACCGTCAAAGTAGAAGAAATGCAATCGGAAGGCGGCGCAGCAGCAGCTATGCACGGCGCATTGCAAGCAGGTGCGCTCACCAACACTTTCACTGCTTCGCAGGGATTGTTGTTGATGATTCCGAATATGTACAAAGTGGCGGGAGAATTGTTGCCCGGCGTTTTCCACGTGTCGGCGCGCGCGTTGGCAGCACAGGCATTGTCAATTTTCGGCGACCATCAGGACGTGATGGCAGTGCGCCAAACAGGTTGCGCAATGTTGGCAACAGGTTCGGTACAAGAAGTGATGGATTTGGCAGCAGTAGCACATTTGGCAGCAATTAAAACCCGCGTTCCGTTCGTTCATTTCTTTGATGGTTTCCGTACTTCGCACGAAGTTCAGAAAATTGACCAACTTGATATGGAAGACCTCGCACCGCTTATTGACCAAAAAGCGTTGAAAGAATTTCGCGATCGCGCGCTTAACCCACAAACCAATCCTGTTGTTCGCGGAACGGCGCAAAACTCGGATATTTATTTCCAATCGCGCGAAGCACTAAATCCATTCTACGATGCTGTTCCCGATGCTGTGGAAGAATATATGAACGAAATTGCCAAAATCACAGGTCGCAAATACGGCTTGTTTGATTATTACGGCGCACCCGATGCCGACCGCATCATTGTTGCAATGGGTTCAGGTACGGAAGCAATCCGTGAAACGATTGATTTCTTGCGCGAAAAAGGCGAAAAAGTTGGCTTGGTAAGTGTGCATTTGTATCGTCCGTTCTCAGTGAAACATTTGGGTAAAGTTATTCCCGAAACGGTAAAACGTATTGCTGTACTTGATAGAACCAAAGAGTTGGGCGCAAACGGCGAACCGCTTTATCTTGATGTAGTTGAAGCATTTGCAACTTGCAAAGATATTCCTTGCGAAAACAAACCGATTATTGTTGGCGGACGTTTTGGCTTGGCTTCCAAAGATTTCACGCCTTCGCAAGTAATGGCAGTTTATGAAAATTTGTCGATGAATGAGCCGAAAAATCAATTTACAGTAGGTATTGTTGATGACGTTACATTTACATCTTTGCCTTTGAAGTCCGAGTTTTCGCTTAGTCCCAAAGGAACTTTTGAAGCAAAATTCTATGGACTTGGTGCAGACGGAACGGTGGGCGCGAATAAAAACTCTATTAAAATTATCGGCGACAACACAAATAAATATTGTCAAGCGTATTTTGCTTATGATTCCAAAAAATCGGGTGGTTTCACTTGCTCGCACTTGCGTTTCGGCGATGCACCCATTCGCTCTACTTATTTGGTGAACAGCCCCGACTTTGTTGCGTGCCACGTACAAGCTTATTTACGTCTCTACGATGTTACCAAAGGTTTGAAACCTAACGGAACATTCCTTTTAAACACCGTTTGGGATGCTGAAGAAGTGAAAAAACATCTTCCGAATAAAGTAAAAAGATATTTTGCAAAAAATAATATCAGCGTTTATATTATCAATGCCACCGCTATTGCACAAGAACTTGGACTTGGCGGACGCACGAATACCATTTTGCAATCGGCATTTTTCAAAATTGCCAACGTCATTCCTTACGATTTGGCGGTGGAACAAATGAAAAAATTTATTGTTAAATCGTATGGCAATAAAGGCGAAGACGTTGTAAATAAAAACTATGCGGCTGTGGATAGAGGCGGCGAATACGTGAAACTCGACATTCCTGCCGAGTGGGCAAATCTCACAGACGACGAAAAACACGACGATCTGAGTGTTCCGCAATTTGTGAAAGACATCGTATTCCCTGTGAATGCGCTGACAGGCGACGATTTACCTGTTTCCATTTT
>Ga0082212_10013134_pt1 | contig 10375 bp, 8 predicted proteins | sample TergutNt197P3_FD_71548 | JGI IMG/M metagenome (GOLD analysis project Ga0082212, IMG submission 71548) | Neocapritermes taracua P3 segment gut microbial communities from Petit-Saut dam, French Guiana - Nt197 P3 | ecosystem: Host-associated > Arthropoda: Insects > Digestive system > Gut ...
AAATGTATCGCTATCTCGCCGGACACCGCCGTACCACCATCGCCAACCGCCGCATCAGAACCTTCGCCGACCGCCATCCCGCCGTTCACCCTGTGTTTACGCAGTAGCGCATCCGCCTTATTAATATCCCTCGAATAAACCGCAGCAAGCTCCCATTTGCCGGTACTGAGCGCCGCTTCGATAAAACTGGACGTAATCCAGCTTGTACCAATAGTCGCCAACTTCAACATATGCCGTCTCCTATCCCCGCGCCGTAGAGCCGCGCGTACTCGCCGCCAAGATTATTAAGTACTTCAGGATCGCCATGTTCGATAATGCCGTCGTCGCCCAAAACTATCACGCGATCGGCGTTCTTTACCGTGCTCAGCCTGTGCGCGATGATAAACGTCGTGCGGCCGTTAGCCAGCGCCCTCAAGCTGCGCATGACTTCTTTTTCGCTGTCGTAATCCAGGGCGCTTGTGGCTTCGTCAAATATTATGATTGGAGGGTCTTTCAAAAAAACGCGCGCAATGCTCAGCCTCTGTTGCTGCCCGCCTGAAAGCTTTACGCCGCGCTGTCCGATTTCGGTCCCATAGCCGTGCGGTAAACCGGTTATATAATCGTGCGCGTTCGCTTTTTTAGCGGCTTCAATGGCCTCGGCTTCGGACGCGCCTGGCTTTCCGTATAGTATGTTCTCCATTACGGTTCCGGAAAACAGGAACGTCTCCTGCCGGACAATCCCGATTTGACGGCGCAACGATTGTTGCGTTATACCGCGTACGTCCGCGCCGTCAATCAGGACCGCGCCGCCGCTGACTTCGTAAAAACGCGGGATCAACGAGCATATTGTAGATTTTCCAATGCCCGAGCGCCCGATGATCGCAACCGTTTCGCCGGGTTTTACATCTAGATCTATATTACGTAATACGTACTCGTGCTCCTCGTTGTACCGAAAAGTAACGTCGCGGAATTCTACGCGCCCCTCTGGCGGGCCAATTTCGAGCGCTCCCGGTATATCGCGGATAGACGGTTCCGTATCCATTATTTCCCTGAACCGGTTGTAGCCCGTGAACCCCTGTTGGTAAAAAGGCAATACTCCGGCGAGTCCGGGTATCGGGCCCGTAAGATAGGCGGCGTACATAATGAACATTAGCAAATTGGCGATGCCGAGCGTTCCGCCGGAAATCCATATACCGCCCGCCACGGCTATTGCGACCGTAATAAGCGGCGTAAAGAAGTTTTCGACGATAGAATAAAAAAGCGCTTCGCTTTTATATATGCCCGACTTGTTTATATAAAAACGGGCGTTCACAGATGCGAATTTATCGATTTCGGCGCTTTCGTTTGCAAAAGTTTTTACGATGCGTATACCGGACAGGCTTTCCTGCACTACGCCGTTAATTTCGGCAATGCTTTTGTTGTTTTCTTTATACGATTTTTTTAAACGATTGTAAAATACTATAATGTAAACGGCCATCGGCGGCAAAATAGAAAAAACCACAAGAGCCAGCTTCCAATCGATTACAATTAATATGGCGATCGTGCCAATCGCCTGAATGCCATGAATAAGTATCGCCTCGGGCACATGATGGTAAACTTCGGATAGGGTGTATAAATCGTTGGTAAGGCGGGACATCAGCTCCCCTGTGTTCTTTTCGTCAAAAAAAGAAAACGGCAGCTCCTGATAGTGCGCGAAAAGCTCTTCACGCAAGCCCCGCTCTATCTTCGCGCCCATGTCGTGCCCTTTGTAGTCGTAAAAAATCCGGGCCCCGGCCATTGCAAATATTATCGCAATCATAACCGCGCCGGCCCGTAATATATCCGGCAGCACGTCCGGCGCGGCGCCATGCGGAGCGCCTGCCGCGCCTTGTACTGTAGCCGCCGCGCCCGCTATTAAAATATCGTTCGTGATGTATCTTACGCAAAGCGGCAATATGAGCCCAAGCGCGGCGAAAACGGCGGAACAAAAGAGATCGGCAGTCAGCAGCGCTTTAAATGGGCCGTAATACGATAGAAACTTCCGCAGCTTATCATAGCTTCCGGTTTTATGCATATGCGCCCTTTCCGTTGCGGGCCGTAGCGTTTCCGATATAATTATAATATATTAATTCAGAAAGGCGAAATAATGAGGCAATTAGCCACAGTACAAGAAATTACCGGTATAAAAACAATAGAAGGCGCGGACGCCATTGAACTCGCGCTTATTCGGGGCTGGCAGTGCGTCGCAAAAAAAGGGGAGTTTATACAAGGCGATCTCTGCGTGTATTTTGAAGTCGACAGCTTCCTTCCTGTCGACGCGCGTTACGAATTCCTGCGTAGGACCAGTTACCGGAACAATGAGTTCATGGGCGAGGGGTTCAGGATTAAAACAATGACGATGCGCGGCGAATTGTCGCAGGGCCTTGCACTGCCGCTATCGGCATTCCCGGAAATATTGCCCGCGCAATATGCCGATGCTAAAATACAACCTGCCCCCGGTTACGACGTTACAGAAATTCTGGGAGTCAGAAAATGGGAACTCCCCGAAACGCTCGGAAACATGGGGCTCGAAGTAGGCGAAAAACCATTCGGCATCCCTACTACAGACGAAACCAGGTTGCAGTCCATGCCCGAATTCATCGAAGCGTTTAAAGGGAAGCCGTATTACATCACAACAAAAATGGACGGCACGTCATGTACGGTTTATATTAAAGACGGTAAAATAGGCGTCTGCGGGCGCAACCTGGAATATAAAGAAGACGGCGCTACTAGCGCGATGTGGGCGTGGGTCCACAAACACGGCTTTAAAGAAAAGTTGCTGGCCTTAGACGAGGATATCGCTATCCAGGGCGAATTTTGCGGCGCCGGAATACAAAAAAACCGATTGAAACTGATAGAACCGAATTTGTACGTATTCGATATCGTAGCGCTCTTTGAAGGCGGCGGCGGCAAAAAAACCGGCTTGGAGGCCATGCGCGATTATTGCGCGCGCCTCGGCCTCGATATGGTCCCTGTCGAAGAAACCGGAGATAATTTTAATTATACCCTGCCTGAGCTTTTGGAAAAGGCGCGCGGCAAATATGCGAGCGGCATGGATAAAGAAGGGATTGTAGTCCGCACGCAGGAACCTGAGTTTAACTATGATATCAACCATAAAATGTCGTTTAAAATCATTAACAATGATTTTCTGAAAAAAGAAAAAGAATAAGTATTAGCAAAGCGAAGTTGCATGGTTTAATGTCTAAAATCAAAATAGCTGACGTGAGCAGCAAACATTGGTATTGTTTTATGTTGCGTTAATATGCCGCCCGACGACAGTGTATAATATATAATTATGACGTGTGCAAGCTATTGAATTATTAAAGGGGCGCATATGTTGATATTACACAATGGCCTGATTCATACAATGGCGCGGGCGGGGCATACTGTACAGGCCGTGGCAGTGAAAGACGGCAAAATTGCGGCGGTCGGGACCGACGCTGAAATACTGGCGTTGCGCGGGGCCGGATGCCGGACAATCAATTTATGCGGTCGCCTCGCGTTGCCCGGATTCCACGACAGCCACACGCATTTGGTTACGACGGGCGCTCAGGCGAAGAAGCTGGACTTAAGCTATTCGGCAACAGCAGATGATGTGATCGGACGCGTTAAAAAGCATATAGAAAACAATGGGATACGCCCGGGGGAATGGGTTGAGGCGTCGGGCCTGGATGATACCGGTTTTCGGGAACCGCCCGGGCGCGTAATGTTTGACAAAATTTCACCGGATCACCCGATAGTTATTTCGCGCCATTGCAGACACACTGCCTATGTCAACAGTATGGCGCTAGAGTTGGCTATGGATGGATTATCCGGGGGCGCGTCAAATGATAGAGAAGCCTGTCAGAAAAATAACGCTTGCGGGCGCCAGTTAAGCAATAACATTAGAGCCGGCGTTCTTCATGAAGGGGACATGGACATCGTATTCAAGTTGCTGCCGCGCGCTTCCGTCGCTGATATTCAGCAAAATATAATAGCGGCTTCCGAATGCATGTTGCAGCGAGGCATAACGACGGTCCATAGTAATGATACAAGTGCAGGCGATATAAAATATTGCCAAGCATTTGGCAATACGGGCGGCATTGCGATAAACGGTTCCGGCATTGTGGGCGGCGAGGCGGGCGGCGGTCTCAACGCTGCCGCCGGCGGCGCCGATGACATAGCGGAAGACGGTTCCGGAGCGGCTTTCGCCGCTTATCGCGGGTTGGATGGCAGGCTGCCGTTGCGCGTTTACGAAATTACTACAATAAGCTCTCTGGAAGAAGCCCGGTCATTTATAAACAGCGCGGAAAACAGGCCGGACACTCCTTTTTATACGAACCGCTGCGTCAAGCTGCTGCTGGACGGGTCGCTCGGCGCGCGAACCGCATACCTGTCCAAGCCTTACTGCGACATGCCTGGTAATACCGGAATAAAACACTACGAGCAGGCGGAGCTGGATGAAATTATCGAATATGTTGACTCGGCGGGATGGCAACTTGCGTTCCACGCAATAGGCGACGGGGCGCTTGGCCAAATACTCGCCGGTATGGCGCGTATTAAGAACGTTGCGCGGAACCGGCATAGAATAATACATTGTCAGATTGGCAACGATGAACAATATAAGCAAATAAAAGAATTCGGGCTCTGCGTCGACGCCCAGCCCGCGTTTGTATACTCAGACGCGCCTATTATATCTTCGCGCGTAGGGCCCGCGCTTGCGGAGTCGAGTTATGCGTGGAGAACGCTTACGCGGCTAGGCATCCCGGTCGGGTTCGGCAGCGACAGCCCGATTGAGCCTTTCAACCCGTTGTGGGGCATATATTGCGCCGTTTCGCGCCCCGGGTACAAACCGGGGGCGCGCGACGAACGAATGGGCGTCGAAGAAGCCTGTTACTGTTATACAGCCGGCGCGGCGCATCTGGCTTTCAAGGAATGCGAAAGCGGCCGCATTGCGCCCGGAATGGACGCCGACATCGTCGTTCTGGACAAAGACATATTTTCGATGGACGCCGATGAAATCAAATCGGCAAAACCGGAGATAGTTATTGTCAACGGCGTTGTACATGAGTTTTAGTAACAATTATTAATACGTTAAATCTCGTTTTCCATCCGCGAAATTATCTCATTCTGGACGTCGCGGCTCAGCGTCGTAAAATAGGCGCTGTAACCCGCCACGCGTACGACTAAATTGCCATATTCCGCAGGGTTGGCCTGCGCAGCGAGCAGCGTAGCCTTGTCTACAACGTTAATCTGCAGTTCCTGCCCGCCTAGTTGCATGAACGTACTGGCAAGCTGCGAAAGCTTTTCCAGCCCTGCCGGCGATTGCACAGATGAACGCGAGAACTTGATGTTGAACGTGTTGCCGGCGGCCCAATGCTCCACGTTATTCAACCTCGCGACGGATTTTACGAGCGCCGTTGGGCCGCGCCTGTCGGCGCCCTGGCACGCGCCTACGCCGTCTACCAGCGGTGCGCCGGCCAGCCTGCCGTCCGGCGACGCGCCGGTTTTGTAGCCGGAGTGGACGTGCCCGTTAACGGGCCAGATGCCGCAGGTGTAATGGCCGCCGCGCGCGTCCGGGTGCGACGACGCAAATTCTGCGTGAGCCGCGTACACACGGTTCGCGAACTCGTCCGCTTCTTCAATATCGTTGCCGAATCGGCGGCCGCTGTTCAAGAACGCCTGCCGCATGGCTTCGTTCCCGCTGTAGTTCGCCTTCAACGCGGCGGTTACGTCGCCCGGCGCATAACGGCGTTCGTCATATACGAGCTCTTTCATTGCAAGCAACCCGTCGACCGCGTTCGTCGCGCCCATAACAGCGATGCCGGACAAGCTGTACCTTGCGCCGCCTTCAACCATGTCTTTTCGTTTCGCAATACAATCGTCCATCAAAGAAGAACAGAAAGGACAGTGCCCGAGCAGTTTTTGAACGTCTCCTGCAATCTGCGCGGAAGTGATGTTGACGCCTGTAAGCCACCTGGATTGCCTGGAGTATGCGTCGAACAATTCGTCAAAACTGTCGAAACCGGATGCGTCGCCGGTGCTGACGCCGAGTTTTTTGCCCGTCGTCAGCGAATGCCCGTCGAACAGAGCCAGTTCCAGGGCCTTTGCGGCGTTTAAATGCCCGCCAGCCGTCTGCCCCTGCATCCTGCCGCCGACGGCGGCTTCCACGCAGCCGACAATCCCGTAGTCGATTGCGTCTTCGCGGGCGACCCCGTTATATACTAAAGCCTCGACGATTATGTTGTCGTTGAAAAGCGCGGGCATGCCAAGTCCGTCGCCTATAACCGTGACGACATGCTTCCAAAAGTTTTCGTCCACGCCCGCGTGCCAACGTGCGGATAGCGCCGGCTGGTTAAAACCGGTCGCACGCGACGCGTCCAGGCACATGTGCGACAGTTCGTTCGACGCGTCGTTCCCGTACGCGTCCTGCCCGCCGATAGTCAGGTTTTGAAACGTCGTCATCCTGACGGATGAATCGACGTTTTCCATAAATTTTACCCACAGACCTAACAACAATTCGAATAATGCGTCTTTGTCGGCGCCGGCGTCGGCGTCCGCTTTGTAATACGGATAAATATATTGATCGAACCGCCCGGCGGAAACAGACCAGCCTTTTTGCTCGATATGCAACGCCATGTGCGTAAACCAGAAAGACTGCAGCGCCTCGTGAAAATTGCGCGCCGGATATTCCGGAACTCGCTTGCAAGCTTCTGATATGCGTAAAAGCTCAGCCTTCCGGTCCGGCTCTTCCTCTTTTGCCGCAAGCGATTGCGCCAAATCCGCGTAGCGGTTCGCCCATACGACGACGCCCTTGCATGAAATAGCAACAGCTTTGCAAAAATCCGCGCCATCCGCGTCGCCTTCCACCCGCGCCCGCGCCTCTTCCTGTTCAGCGTCCGCTATCACGGCGCCGAATCCGCGAGAAATAGCCTTGCCGTAGTCCGCTATCATGTGCCCGAACCCGGTGGCGGCGCCCGTTACATAACATGCCGCAAGTTCGCTTTCCGCAAGTATTACATGCTCCGGGTACAGTGAATATGTGAGTTCGCCGATAGATTTACCGGCCCAATACGCGGATACCTCCCGGGGCCACGCTTCGTCTAAATCCGGAGAATATTCGGGATAGGTCGTTTTCCACCCGAGCCGCGAGCTGCGCGAACCGACGATCATTTCGCCTTTCCGGATGTATATTGGGACAGTCCGCAGAATGTCGTTTAACGCCTTCGCGCGCCGCAATACGGAAGGCTCGCCTTCCGTGCGTTTGTACGACTCGGTAATAGCCAGCGCCCGCTCGAAACACGCGCCGCCCGTCGTGGTAAATAACTCGTCCCGCAGGCGGACTATCCTGTCCGGCAGTTTTCCATTATAAAAATTAATATTCATGTATGGAATTATACGATCTTGACGCCGCCATATCAACTACTGCGCTGTTATATCGATAACAACGCCGCTCCTGCGCCACCGTAACTACCGCAGCCCCTGTGCCGACGTAACTACCGCAGCCCCTGTACCGCCGTTACTACCGCAACCCCTGTACCGCCGTAACTACCGCCGCTCCTGCGCCGCCGTAACTGCCGCAGCGCTGAATCGGCCATATCCGCCTTTATTAATGTTCGCGCCTGTCATTTGTCGTCCTGGAATGTATATCCCTCCAGTTTTCGTTTATCTTGAAGCTCCGCCCACGCTTCCCACCCTTTGTCCTTCAGCAACGAGTTGTCGCGAACCAACGCCGAGTTCCTTTCGAAGAAAACTGCAAGTTTATCGCAAGGATAATCCGGACATAGTGCGCACATTTCAACGTTTTTGCTTTTCGCGCAAAGCCTGATTGTACAGCCCGGATCTCCGCTCCCGTCCTTGCATGAAACGCATGCGCCGTCCGTGGCCATCCCTTTCAGGAACGGCCAGAACCCGTCGCCGCCTGGAATATAATTAATAACTTCTTCAAAACCCGCTTTTTTCATTTCGTCGTACAGCGTTTTTGCCGCCGGCTCCACCTTTACTTTGACTGAGCAGTTTCCGCAGTAAAGGCCGCAATAACACGCGTATTTTTTGTCCATTCGCCTAACCTCCATTCGCATATTTCTAATGGGCAATTTCTGTTTGCCTGGCATCAAATCAACTATCAAATATGATTGATCAAGATAAGCATATCAAATTGGATATGCCAATAACATGTCATATTTATTAACGACTTGCCTATCGAACCGAATATTATTATATAATGAAGCAGCGTAGGAGGCCGCCCAGGAAACCTGGTTCGAACGCGGCATGTTATAGTCGGAACGACGCGATCCGCCAACGCGTGATAATTTATTCCAGGATTATATTTGGGAGGAATGATATATGGACGATAGGTTCAGGTGCTTTGGCCACACCCCGCTGTACGCGGAGTACCATGACGCGGAATGGGGGCGGCCTGTGCACGACGACCGCATGCTGTACGAGATGCTTATATTAGAGGGAGCGCAGGCAGGGCTTTCATGGGAGACCGTGCTAAAAAAGAGGGAGTCGTACAGACAGGCTTTCGACGGATTCGACTTCAATAAAATCGCTCTATACGGCGACGAAAAAAAGGCCGAACTGCTCGCAAACGCCGGAATTATTAGGAACCGCCAAAAAATCGACGCCGCAATCGTCAACGCGCGGTTGTTCATCGATATTATCGCCGCCCACGGCAGCTTTGATAAATTTATATGGGCCTATGTCGATAACAAACCAATCGTCGGCCACTGGGAATCGTTTGAGGGCATGCCCGCGACGACGCCGCTTTCCGACAGGATAAGCAAGGATCTGAAAAAACTCGGCTTCAAGTTCGTCGGCTCGACAATTGTCTATTCGTTCATGCAGGCTGTCGGAATCGTTAACGATCATTTAAAACAGTGTTTTGTGTACGGCGAACTAACAACCGGAGGCAGTTGATAGAATTTACTGATTTCCCGAAGACTAAAATTTATTTTATAAATATTATGGATTATTTAACGGACGACGAGATACTGGAATATGGGAAAATAATCTCGATCCTGTCGAACCGCATGATTTCAAATAAGGAAGTAGCGCAAGAAGCCGCCCAGGAGGCCTGGTTTGAGGTGTTGCGGGGCTTGCCTTCTTTTAGGGGCGACAGCAAGTTGTCAACCTGGGTTTACACAGTCGCAAAAAGGGCCATCGGCCGTTATGCGGCCAACGAAAAGCGTTATACCACGGCATTCCTGCACGGTTTTTTATCCGGCGCGGACAGGGCGCCGCCCGGCAACATAGCGGACGAATATGAAAAAAAGCAATGGATAAAAGAAGAATGCGACCGTTGCCTTACCGGGCTTTTCCACTGCCTTTCCAACGACGCCAGGATGATCTATCTCTTCAGAGACGTCGCCGAGCTTCCGTTCACCGAAATCGCATGCATTATGGATATGGACGAACTGGCCGTCAGGAAAACTATATCGAGGTCGCGGGCAAAACTGCGGAATTTCCTGAACGACGAATGCAGGATAATCAACCCGGTTTCAAAATGTAAATGCCGCATGAACGCATTATTGGAAGGGATCGATTTGCCGGGGGAGTACCGGCGGATCAGGGATTTCGGGAAACGTATTTCGATATTCCGGCAGGCCGACGAAATATTACCCGCAAAAAATTACTGGCAAAAATATACGTTTGGCATTGAAAAATAGATGTCACAAATCCAACGCCCCCTCCACTAATAATGCAAATCTATTTATAGGAGGGTATTTATATGCCAAATGACGAACGGGTTGACGCGCTTGAGAATAAGCTCAAAACCTTGCAGTTGTACTATGCTGCTGCACTGGCGGATTCCACCGTCAGGTACGGGAACGAGGGAATATTGGATAAAATAACGGCGCAAAAAAAGGCCGAACAGACGGCGGGCGGCGCCGGGCTTGCGGCGCGGTTCGGCGTGGCCGAACCGAAGCATGCATTTGAGAAGATACGTGACGCCTACGGCTGCGCCGACTGGGTCTGCACGGAAACGGGCTCCGGTTTTGAAGCTGTCGCATCAAAATGCACGCTATGCGCTATTGCAAGGCAAATGGGCCGGTTCAGCCCCTGCCAAATCCATTGCCTGTCGCCTATAGAAGCGATGGTAAAAGGCGTTTCGCCCGATGCGGAGTTTGTAGTCGCCGGCACTCTCTGGGATTCCGGCGCATGTAAAGTAACTGTTAGAACCAAATAATAACAGCGCGAATAGTTGAAGGGGCGAACTGTCGCCCCTTCGAATTATCATTCGCGCTTACGGCGGCGAAGCGCCCGAATTTATGACTCGCGTTTACGGCGGCGAGGCGCCCGAATATGTGACTCACGCTCACGGCGGCGAAGCGCCCGAATTATCGCCGTAGCGCTTGCTGCATTTCCATTCTACTTAAAATTCGTAAAATTTCAA
>Ga0082212_10013135_pt1 | contig 10375 bp, 10 predicted proteins | sample TergutNt197P3_FD_71548 | JGI IMG/M metagenome (GOLD analysis project Ga0082212, IMG submission 71548) | Neocapritermes taracua P3 segment gut microbial communities from Petit-Saut dam, French Guiana - Nt197 P3 | ecosystem: Host-associated > Arthropoda: Insects > Digestive system > Gut ...
TAATGGGAACCATTTATATTTGTTTCATATTTGATTATGATGCCCTCCTGTCTGATAAAATCATAATGGTGCTATATATTTTGTTTGCATTTTTAAATTATTCTATGATACCGATTGTCAGCACCTATATAAGCAAATCAAAATTTAGAAAGCGTGACGTGGTTTTGCTTGCCATCAATACATTTTTTAGCAGTTTAGTCATGTATGTGATGTTTTATTCGTTTGAATGGGACGATTTTACCGGTAGCCTCGCCATTATTTTCGCTTGCATTTATTTATCACTTGGCTGGCTGATTGAACATAAATTTAATGGGCAAAAGCATACGCAGGCGCTGTTTTATCTAACCGGGCTTGCGTTTGTTGTCCTCATTATTCCACTGCAGTTTGGGCGCGCGTGGCTATCACTTGGCTGGCTTGCCGAAGGTGTCGCGCTCGTGGTATACGGAATTTCAAAAAATCAAAAGACATTTAAAAAATATGGGTATATTATAAGCGCGTTGTGTTTGTGGGCATTTTTGACATTTGATTGCCTGTGAAAATGTTTTCTTTTCGTCGTCTTTACTTATCACCGCCCAACGTGGAATTGACGGAACATAAGCGACAGGCTCATACGCCATTCCGGCGCCGAACACAAAAACTTGTTTGCAATGTTCGCATTTAACTTTGGCGCCTGAACCACCGTCTTCAACCACATAGATGCTTGTGTATTTTCCGCATTGCGGACAGGTTACTTTTAGATGTGCTATTTTATTCATATTATTAATTGTTTTATGCCCCCTATCAGAGCGGTTGATATTTATTTTTATCTATTTTCGTTTTTTTGATTAAATCTTCGCTGCAAAATTACAGGTTAAAAATATGCGTGTCAATCACCCGAAAGGGTGAAAAATACAATTTTCCCTTTTCTTACTTTTTCGTAAGTTTTATCCCGCAATCGTTCGCTTTGTTAAAAGCTTTGATGAACGCCTCGTCGACGAAATAATTTTTGTTTAAATCGTCTTCGCAATACTTGATCGAATGTTTTTTGATGCAGTCGCAAGTTCCTTTTGACGCTTCTTCCGCCCTTTTAACGGTGTTTTCCATCTCGCATGAATAACTGATGGCTGCAACTGCCACCACTGATACACAAACCATCTTTCTGACTGACTTTTTCATATTCTTTCTTTTTTGTGCCCCTTGCGGAGCGGTTATTATTTTTTTTGATTAAAATTTCGCTGCAAAATTACAGGTTAAAAAAAAGCGTGTCAATCACCCAAAAGAGTGAAAACATACTTTCGTATCATTTTTTTTCAATATTTCGTGGAAAAATAAACCGGATTTTTTAATCTCCACAGGCCTTAAACCTGATGCGTGCAGCGGGGAACGGAACAAGCCGTATACCATGATAAGCGACGCCAAACATAGACGATACGACGGAAAAGCTGGCCTCATAAATGAATTTTACCGTTGCTTCAGCGCCATCGTCAGTAAATGTTAATCCTGTGAGGGCGCTGTTTCCAAACATAATATCAGTGGAGGGCGATTGCACGGGATAGGTTTTTTCAGTAAAAGTTTCGGAGCTTATTCCCGAACTTTCGATTTGAGTATCATCATCCATGAAAGAGTATTTAAGCCCCCCGACAACGATGGTCAAACCGCTCATCTCCTTTTTGTCTGCCGAGAGAATAAAAGCCATCCGGAAACTCCTGATGTCCGGTATGTTTGCCTCGCCCACATAAAGCGTTGCACCCGGCGGCGGTTCAGGCCACAGAATGTCGGGAGATTCATTGCCTGAATGATGATTACAGCCGACGCTACATACCATGACGGCAACGAATAACAGATTTTTCAGACTTAAATTCATGCTTACTCAAATATATTGAACAAAAATACGATATTATTTGTGAATAATTGAACCTGAACCCAAAAAACTTGAATTTTCACCCTTTTGGGTGATTGACACGTAAAAAACAAAACCGTATCTTTGCCGAAATTTTTGAATAACAAAATGATGCGATTTTTTACGCTTTTCCTTGCCTTTGCGCTGACCGGCACAGCGACCGGTGCAGCCGGCGATGATGAAATATGGCATGGGAATATGCTGAAAGCCGATTCATTGAAGCGGCAATTAGAACTCATGCCGCTTACTGAAAAACGTGAACTGGATTTGTATCATATTATTGCCGGCGCTTACGCCAGTAATGATCAGGACAGTTTACTGCGCTACGCAACCAAAGGCATACCGCTTGCCAGAAAGTTGAAAGAATACGACATATTGGTGGATTGTTACATATGGGCAGGGGCGGCGCACTGTTTCAGAGCCAATTACGATTCGGCGTTTTTTTATTTCGACCATCTGAAATTATTAGCCGTTGAAATGGGAAACAAATGGGCGGAAACGACAGCGCTTGCGTTTTACGCCTATATATACATGATACAGGGCAAATACCACACAGCGATAGATTATTATCTAAAAGTTTTGAAAATAACAGAAAACGAAGATGATACGGAAAGACGTGTTGCTACGCTTACTGCTCTGAGCGAAATCAACCGCCGGCTGGGCAATACGAAAACAGCCCTCCGTTATCTGGAAGAAGCGGAAAAAGAATGTCAACAATTTCATAAAGCGCCTCAATATATTTGGAGGCTCACCTCTATTTTGAACGAATACGCCTTCAATTATATGCACCTCGGCGAATTGGACGTCGCGCTACGCTACGCTTTACAATCGGACAGTATCAACGGGAATGAATTTATTGTAAATCAGTGTTACACCAACGGCATACTGGCTTCCATCTGGTTGCAACGCGACGACTGCGACCGCGCCATGCCATACGCCCTGAAATCATACGAGCTGGCAGACCGGTTGAAAGACAAAAACCTGTATGCTTACGCGGGAAAAATTCTGTCGGACGTGTATATGGCGCAAAAACGCTATCCCGAAGCGGAAGCCGCAGCGCTTAATGTATGGCTTGCCGATTCGACCTATATTGACGAATCGCGGGCTGCGGTCGAAAATATAGCAATGGCGAACATCTACATGCGCCGGACGGAGCGGGCGGCTTATTATCTGAAACGATATTCGGAGCTGAATGCGCAATATGCCGAAAAGAATTTCCAAACCGCCGTATCCGACATGATGATTCAATACGACACCGAGAAAAAAGAAACGCGGATTGCCACGCTTGAAAAGGAACAGCGCCTGTACACAGGGCTTGGCGTTACGGGCGGCGTGCTTGCCATCGCCCTGGCATTCGTGCTGTGGCTGTCAATAAGAAATGCCCGGAAGGAAAAACAGTTGATCGCCACCCGTTCCATGTTCGATGGCGAGATGAAAGAGCGGGCGCGACTGGCGCAGGATTTACACGACCGTCTCAGCGGCAATCTTTCGGCAGTGAAAATCGAACTTGCCAAACAGACCGATACGCTGCATCATGTACGCGAACAGTTGGACAAATGTATACATGATGTTCACGACGTAGCCCATAACATCATGCCGCCTTCCCTGCAATTTGGCATGAAAGTGGCTCTTGAAGATTTTGCCGCTGTATTCCCGAATGTCAGTTTTCATTTTTTCGGCAAGGAAAAACGCATCGGGAAACAAATGGAATATGTGGTTTATTGTTGCGCCAGCGAGTTGGTGAACAACGCCGTCAAACATTCGGGCGCCCAAAATATCAACATGCAGTTAGTGCAGGACGAAAAGCATGCGACGCTCACCGTTTCGGACAACGGCTGCGGTTTCGACGAACAAAACGTTACAAAAGGCTTCGGATTGAAAAGTATACGCAACCGCGTAGCCTCCTGCAACGGCAAAATAGATATAGACAGTTCGCCCGGAAAGGGAACGGAAACAACGATAGAGTTGAGAGTTTGAAGTTTCGTATGTAGAGGCAAAACATGTTTTGCCCTTACAAAATCAGTTATTCAATTATTCCGATACCTGTACCGGTATATCGTGTTTTTCGATTGTTGCAGCAATTTCTCGAAGCGTTTCGCCGGATATTTTGCAAAGCGTTTCGATTGGCGTATCGCGGGCAATGGTATATATCATCACCTGCCCCGGGCGGATGGCAAGAATAGCGCGTTCCCAGGCCTCTAATTCCGCAGGCGTAGTGTTATCGACAGTTTTGCCGCAGTGCGTTCCCCGTACAAACATGGTTTGGATGATACATTGTTTTCCGAACGACTGTAGTTGTTTGATCAGATTGGATACAGATATTTTTTTTACCGGTTGGTTAAGCAGTTCAAGGGTAGCATCGAAAGCCGAGTCGAGTTTCATGATGGGCATATCTGTCTTTTTCAGCGCATTGAGTACATCGCGCCGATGTAGCATAGTAGCATTGGTGAGTACAGATATTTTGGACTGCGGCGCATGTTGATTGCGGAGTGAAACAGTATCATCTATGATTTTGGCAAAGAAGGGATGAATGGTCGGCTCGCCGTTTCCTGCAAAAGTGATGGCGTCGGGCAGTTGTCCGGCTTGTTGTAAAGTGATTAATTTGTGTTCCAATGCAGCGTAAATCTCTTGGCGTGTCGGGAAATCCTTACCTTTCTCTTTTGCCTTTCCGGTATTTCTACCACATTCGCAGTAAATGCAATCGAAATTGCAATATTTGCAATCCGTCGGCAACAGATTGATACCCAAAGAAACGCCCAACCTCCGGCTTTGAACCGGGCCAAATACGATTTCGCTAAATAAAAACGTAGACAATTTTTGATTGATGATTTCAGATGATCAATACATAACGATTATAGGTTTGCAAACACATAAACTTTGTAATCGCTATCATTTTGCGGTGCATGGTTGAACTTGGGACAATCGCACGGCGCCGGTTTTCGCCGTTTTTTGTACGGATTTTTTGAACTGCTACACGAACAGAGCAGCATCAACCCGACACAGACTATCCAGCCTGTTTTACGAAATATCCGCATGAACATCCATGTATCGCTGGTTTTTTGCGCTTTGCGCCTTTTATTATTTTTCATTTTCAATACTTAATTTTTTGGATATAACAGATACCACAATCAGTTGCAGTGCATGATAAAGCATGATGGGTAAAAGGATAACGCCGATGCCGCTGTATCCGGAAAAGATCACTTTCGACATGGCTGTCCCGTGTACCAATGATTTTTTAGATCCGCAAAACTGTGCCGTGATGGTGTCTTTGCGGTTTATTTTCATCCGGCGACACAAAAAACCAACCATCCAGTACACAATAAAAAACAGGACCAGCATTCCGGCGGCGCATCCGATAATCGTGAACCACGAAAAGCCATCGAATACATGATGGGCAAACGATGCGCAAAACGAAGTATACACGATCATCAGGATGATCGTTTGGTCAAAATTACGGAGCGTATGCTGATGTTTTTCGGCAAACTTGCCCCATCGGCGGTTGAGCGCCATGCCCAATACCACGGGAAGGATAACCTGTAACACCAATTTTCCGATAATCGGCCACAGATTAGCCGAATCAATTTTTGCAGCGCTTGAAAGAATCAGGCTCATCCACAACGGAGTGATGAATACGCCTATAAGACTTGAAATGCTGGCATTGAAGATAGCGACGGGTATGTTGCCCCCGGCTATGGAAACCATCACTACCGACGACGATACTGTGGATGGTAATGCCGCCAGATAGAAAATACCAAGCCACAACAATGTATTGATCTCTCCGTGAAACAACGGACGTATCAACAATATGATCAATGGAAAACAGACAAAGGTGGTTAGATGAATCAAGACATGCAGGCGCCAGTTACCCAGCCCGGCGCTTAGTTTTTTGCGACTGAGTTTCAATCCGTAAAAAAAGAAAATGACAGAAATACCGTAGTTCGCCAGCGAAGAAAGTGAAAAAGCGCCCTCGCCTGCGCCAACACCCGGCCACAGCCATGCCAGCACAACAGCGGTTATCAACAGGAACAGAAATCCGTCAATCCCTAACTGCGCCAACAGGTTCCTGATGCGGTACATCATTGAAATTATTTTTTCTTGGTTCATCAATCCAGTCTTTGCGGATATATTCCTGCCACAGTCCTTTCCCATTCAATTCGAGCCACAACGCTCGCTCCAGATTGTCGTTGGCGGCAGGCGCAGGCGATAAGACTAATTTTCCTTCAGGATCAATCAGGTAACAGGTCGGAAAAATGCGAACATCATAATTTTTCAGCACGTCGGGATCATTGGCAAAATGAAGAAAATCCCATCGGTAACCGCTTTTCTGCAGAAAACTGCGTATGTCCGACAAACGATCGTCAATCGATATCACCGCAATCTGTAACCATTTGTGGTGATCCCCGTACAGTTTTTCCAGTAAGTCATACTGGCTTAGACAAGCATAGTTTTGTGTGGTACAGAACATCAGGTAAAGGTATTGTCCCCTGTAATGCTGCAAATTTATTAATATGCTGTCCTGATTATACAGCGAAAAATCGGGCGGTTCAAAACCGGGCAGCAGTTTGGTGATTTTTGAACGGATTTCGCCGGCAATTACCCTGTGCCGATCTATTTTTGTATGTACGGCAGCCGAATCAAGTATATGAAGTAAGGCGCCCCTCGAAAAACGGTCGGAATAAAATTCGTCATAAATATTTTTCAGGATTACCAGTTCACACAGATTGTCGTTAGGAAATACCCCGTCCTGTGCAAGCAATCGCTTCAATCCGCTGAAACTCCCCTGCCGGTTGATGACGTTGTAAATAGCATCATTTGAACGCCCAAAATACATGAAATACTTGTCATAGGTGGTGTTGAAAAGTTCCATATAGGCTTCATTGTCATACAGTACCGGTTTGTTAGCAAAATATTCGTTCGAAATGTACTTGACGCTGCGTTGAGCGGCATAGTACAGCAATCCCGAACAGTAGAAGGCATAATTGTCGAAATAACTATTGCCCGTGCGAGGAAGTTTTTCGCGGAAGTTACTGATTGTAGAATCAATCCGTACAGCAGAACGTCTCATCGCCGCATCGACGGCTATACGATCGTACAGAGGGTTAAAGGTCTCGTCAAACCTTGCAGTCAGGAAATTCAATTCCTTTTCGGGAGCAATCTTTTCACCATTGTTATCTTTTACTGACAGGATGTTCATATAAACCGTAACCTCCTCGAAAAAAGGACTTTCTTTTTCCTCTGGCGATTTATCGTTGCGTGGCGGCAGTTTTATGTCGTAACTGAACCCGGGTTCAATAAAAAACCTTGCGTTGAAAATACCAAGACGAGTATAGATCAATCGTGCATGATGACATGGAAAACTGAGCGTAAAGTCGCCGTTGGCATTTACCGTACATTCGCCCAGTCGGATTTCGTTGTTGCAGAAATAATTGTCGATGGAGTAAAACGTGAGCGCACAACCGGCATAATCGGGATCGTTGCCCGAAATAGTGATCTGTTGCGCCGTTAATTGATGAATGAATAAATAAATCATCACCATCAACAACCATTTTTTCCGAATCATCTTGATACGTTTAAATATTTCTGAAGGTTGATTCCTTTCGGAACAAATCTCGATACATCGCCGCCATAGCGCATGATTTCGCGCACTACCGACGAGTTGATGGCTGTATGTTCGGGCAACGTCAGCATGAAGATCGATTCCACTTCGGGCAACATGGCCTGATTGACCTGCGCAATGACTTTTTCGTACTCAAAATCGGACGAGGTACGCAGCCCGCGAAGCATATACTTTGCTCCCACTCGTTTACAAAACTCAATGGTGAGATCGTCATAATACATGGTTTCCACCCTGGTGTTTCCGGAAAATAATTCCCGAATCATTTCCAGACGTTGTTCGGCGTTAAAAAAAACTGTTTTGCCGGTATTGGAGCCAATGCCGATAATGATTTTATCGAACAAATCCATAGCCCGCAGCACAATGGATTCGTGTCCCAAAGTAAACGGGTCGAAAGAACCCGGAAAGACGGCTATTTTATCTGTCATTTGATTTTTTGATTTTTGAAAACTGATAGATTACTGACAGGCGGCAAACTTACATGAAAAAAATGGATTATCCCCAAGTGTGTTCAATAAAAAATCATATTGTGAGATCTTTCTCTTTACGGTTCATAGTCTAATGGTAGCATATCCCCGGCACGATTTTGCCCCATCAGTCCCGAAAACATCACTTTGTCAATTTGATCGATATTTCCATATTGATCAACCAATAAGGTATCCGTATAAAAATGGATGTCCGATTGTTTCCTGCGATACATCACACTGAATTGCCTGTTTTTTTGAATAGTATTATCGAGCATTTGATTGCAGATATTTAGCAGGGTTGGATCTGTTACGATATTTCCATCTTCATCAACAAAATTGTTATCAATATAATTGATCACCATTGGTTCTCCGTTCAAACTCTTCATGATATTTACTTCCGTCGGCAAAGTATTAATCAGTTGGAGTTTTTTGTAAGAAAGGAAATCTTCTGTTGAGAAATATAAGTTGTAATCAGTCGGTAAACCGTTTTTATAGAATGAAAAACCAGCCTCTCTTAATGTATGATTAGTAAGATTTTTGAAAAAGAAAGTCGATGATTCTTCATAAATTCCATCCCTGCGTCTTTTTATTCTTCTATTATCCGGGTTTATATCGGTATACGATGTTGTCACTGCATAATAACTTTGCCGGATATAATTGCGATCCAATGTGACAATAGGATATTGAACCCAAAAATCTACTAATGTGAACAATATTTGGTAACCCAAATATTCGTTGATCACTACAACAGGTTGATCGGAAGATGCTAAAAGGGTTTTTGTCTGTACATTAAACCATATTTGTATATCGTTCTCATTCATTATTTTGCACGATTTTCCGGCTTGAGTCATGCCCAAAAACTGCTCTCTGAATGCTTTCAACTTTTGTTCGCGGGTAAACCGGTCGGCTTGTATGGTCACCTCGTTTAATGTATTCAATCGCTCTTCCATGTAGAATTTATCAGGAAGATGCTCCTCGAACGGGTTTCCAATAATAACCGTTTGATACGACACATGTTGCAACACTAATTTCGTGTTGAGTATTTTATTTACCGTCAATTCAAACTCGCCGGCATCACCGGTAATGTCGAAAATTGATGTCCCGTCAAGGTAAACATGCACGTTGGGAATCGGTTGTTGTGTGGCCTTGTCGTATACCACACCTGTCAAAGTCTGCGCGTCCATGCGGCAGCACAGCAAAACGACAAAGGTAACAATGATGACTTTCTTCATGATGTTATTTAATCTTTTACTACTCGCTTTTCACCACGTCCGCCGGATTCTCAACGCTTGCCCTGTACACCCGCCACCCGACACAAAGCACAATCACCAATGCCAGAATGCACAAAATCGACAAATATATCCAAGCCGGAATACTTGTTTGTTTCACATAATTTTCCAACCAGCGGTGCATGATGAGCCAGCCTGCCGGAAAAGCAATAGCTGCGCCTATGAACAGCAACAGGAAGTATTCTTTCGCAAACATGGCAAGTATATCACCTGCCGTAGCGCCGTTGATTTTACGGATGGCTATCTCTTTGCGGCGTTCTTCGCAGGTAAGCGAAACCAAGGAAATAAAACCGAACACGCAAATCAGTACGCAAATTGCCGAAACAAACGTCAGTAACCTGAGCAGGGCATTTTCCGATTTCAAGTAATTATCGTACTCTTCTTCATAATTATAAATATTTTGTATAGAATAGTTATCTCTCATCTGTTCAATTTTTTCCATGCACGATTTCCACGCACCTTCATGGTATTTAAACAGAACAAGCCTGCCCAAATAAATGGTTCCGGAACTTATCGATATCGCCGTTGGCATTCCGGGAGTTTGTTTTACGTAATAAGCAGGTTTAGCCGGTATGGTCGGCGCTAAATTGCAAACATGTTTGATCACGCCCTTTACCGTATATTTGTCATCGAACTGTTTGCCAACAGGGTCGTGCCAGCCAAATGCCTTAACAGCGTTTTCGTTGAGCAAAACCATTGATTCCGGGTCAGCGTCGGTCAGCATTTCGCCCGCCAACAGTTGAAAATCATAAAAAGCGGTATAATCCGGCGAAACTGTCATTGTTTCCAAACCTATATTTTCCATATCAGGAGATTTGTCGTCCCAAACGCTGATCTCCTGGCTATAACTGCCACTTCGGGGGAGTAAATGCGATAATCCGGTTGCATCAACAACTTCCGTAATTTCCGGTACCTGTTTCAACTGGTGTACCAGTGGGATTTCCGACATTAGCGCCTGTTGCATCATTTCATTTGTAGTACTCGACATCGTACCCAGTTCTTCATATACTACAAGCCCTCCCCTGTTTTTGAATGAAAACCCTAACTCGTCGGTATGATGCAGAAAATACATCTGTTTCAGAATAATGATGGCGCAAAAGGCAAAACCAATGCTGATGAACAACTG
>Ga0082212_10013136_pt1 | contig 10374 bp, 6 predicted proteins | sample TergutNt197P3_FD_71548 | JGI IMG/M metagenome (GOLD analysis project Ga0082212, IMG submission 71548) | Neocapritermes taracua P3 segment gut microbial communities from Petit-Saut dam, French Guiana - Nt197 P3 | ecosystem: Host-associated > Arthropoda: Insects > Digestive system > Gut ...
GCGGATTGAAAGAGAACATCGAACGCGCAGGAACCGGTCTTGTCTGCTTGCCAAACCCTGAAAGTCTGTCGGAAAACATTCAACAATTCTTCCGGTCGGATAAAGCAAACTTCGTAGCGAACATCCAAAAAGAAAAAAAAGCCCTCTCTTGGGAAGCATTCGCCGGCGCTTTGACCAAATTCATAAAAACAGTTTGACAATAACCTACTTATTGTATTTTGTACAATAAGGTGAGAGGACTTATTGTATTTGTTACAATAAGATAGGAGAACATATTGTATTTAGTACAATAAGCTAAAGAAACTGATTGTCAGTATCAAATGCTGAGTGATTGAATCTACTGTTGTAAAAAAATGAGTAAAAATTTGTGTATTATGAAGAAACGTAGTAAATTTGTACTCAAATATTTTGAATGCCTTGTCATTTTGACTAATGGGATGATTGATACAGTTGTGAAAAGACAAATTATGAAAAGACACTTCGACCCGTGAACAATGGGTCTAAATCGTGTAATGTTATTATGTAAATACTTCAATTAATAATTTATAAAAAAATAATTAATACTACAAACTAATTGAAAAATGAAAAAACTCATGTTGTTTTTGTTCGTACTTTTTACGAGCATTTCTATTTCAGCACAGGTAACAATTTCCGGTACGGTAAGCGAGGCAGATGGCTCAAGCCTTCCGGGAGTAGGTATATCTGTTAAGGGGACTGCTTTGGGAACAGCAGCGGATATGAATGGGAATTTTACCCTCATTATCCCGACCGACAGAGCGGTTTTGGTTTTTAAATACCTTGGATTCGAGAATCAGGAAGTTTCGGTTTTCGGTAACACAAGCGGACTAAAAGTGGTGATGAAGGAAAACGCTCAAGTTTTAGACGAGGTAGTAGTTATCGGTTACGGGGGCATGAAAAGAAGCGACCTGACGGGATCGGTAGCCTCTATCAGATCCGAAGATATTCGGAAAAGTATGAGTACTTCGTTGGAACAAGCCATGCAGGGAAGACTTGCGGGGGTACAGGTAACGCAAAATTCCGGAGCGCCCGGCGCAGGTATCTCTGTAAGTATTAGGGGGGTCAATACCCTCAACGGAAATGAACCCTTATACGTAATAGATGGGGTGGCTATTTCATCGCAACCGGGTGGTAGAGCTTCAAGTGTGCTTTCCTCAATAAACCCTGACGATATAGAATCCCTTGAAGTGCTGAAAGATGCATCTGCCACAGCAATATATGGTTCAAGAGCATCTAACGGAGTAGTTATGATTACAACAAAAAAAGGCGCTATGGGTAAGCCGATATTGTCGTATGATGGATATTATGGTTTGCAACAACTGCCCACGAGAGTGGAAACGATGAATCTCAGAGAATATGCCGAATACTACAACCAACGGGCTGCCATTCAAGGTTGGGGCATACGGGATGATTTCCGCGATCCCAGTTTGCTCAACGAGGGAACCGATTGGCAATCCGAACTTTTCAGAACGGCGCCTATGCACAATCACACCATAGGAGTGAGAGGAGGAAGCAATGGCGTTATGTATTCAGTTTCAGGAGGCTTGCTTAATCAGGAAGGTATTGGGATCGGATCTGATTTCAAACGATTCACTTTCCGCAGCAACATAGATATGGAGGTTGCCAAATGGTTGTCTGTCGGCGTAAACGGATCGGTTGCCAATACCAAAAGAACCACCACAATGGACGAAGGCGGCATCATCAGTGCAGCCATCAACCAACGACCGGACGTTCCTGCCCGCAATTTGGACGGTTCATACGGCGCGATTGAAGAAGACCAATTTAACACATACTATATTAACCCTTTAGCGGCAGCGCAAATGAGAGAAAACTACGATACCGGCACCCAGTTGTATTACACATTTTATGCCGACTTGAAGCCGCTCCCCGGTTTGACTTTCCGTACGGAATATGGAGGTAATTTGAGATATGGCAATAACTATAGTTTTACGCCTAATTACAGATATGGAAACCAAATGTGGACATCAAGAGCCAGAAAGGAAAGTAACAAGGGAGATGAATGGTTTTTGAAAAATTTCTTGACTTACGATTGGAAAGCTGCCCAAAATCAAACATTGCAAATAATGGGCGGACACGAAGCACAGTCGGGTAGAGGCGAAAGTCTTTGGGGAGAACGCACAAACTACATTTCAAATGCCATTCACAGTTTGAACGTGGGAGGAGAGTTCCCGGGAATATCAAACGGCGATGGTATGAGCAAGTGGGCGATAGAATCTTATTTCGGCCGTTTAAACTATAACTTCGACAACCGGTATATTCTAACTGCCTCTCTTCGTGTTGACGGTTCTTCAACTTTCGGACCCAACAATCGTTGGGGGACTTTCCCCTCTGTTGCCTTTGCATGGCGTATAAATAATGAATCTTTTCTGAAAGATGTCCAAGCCATCAACAATATGAAATTGCGTCTGGGATGGGGTATGGTAGGCAATTCGGGCGCCGGTTCTTATGCCTACGGCGCAACGATGAGCACTACTGCTACCGCTTGGGGAGTCGGATTCTTCCCCGCCAATTTTGCCAATCCCGACCTGAAATGGGAAAGTACAAAGGCTTACAATATTGGTTTAGACCTGAACCTGTTCAAAAACAGGTTGGAGCTAATAACAGAGGTGTATTCCAAAAATATTGATAACTTGCTGTTAGAAGCAACTTTGCCGTCTTATGCTGTTTACTTGGAAACCTGGGTAGGAATAAGACCTCCGTGGGTTAATACGGGTGCTATGGAAAATAAAGGTTTGGAATTTACACTGAATACAGTTAATATCGACAACAAAAAATTCTTTTGGAACAGCAACATAACACTTTCCTTCAACCGGAATAAATTGCTGAAAATGTATAGCGATTCGGATGCCCTGTTCGGAGAGGTAGGATCCGGTAATATTTACACTAAAACAGCCATTGGAGAACCCATCGGGCAAATTTTCGGCTACAATGTGATCGGTATGTTTTCTTGTGAAGACGACTTCTATCAGAAAGATGCCAATGGAAATTTCATCATGGACGCCAATGGAAACCGTGTGGAAGTAGCACGTCCCGCAGATAATAACGGTAATCGTTTTCCCATAGCGGAAAACCAAATTTGGGTAGGAGATTATATCTTTGAAGACGTCAATGGAGATGGCATAATAGACGAAAAAGACAGGAAATATTTGGGAAATACTGCCCCGAAATTCTTTTATGGATTTAACAATTCGTTCAGTTGGAAAAATTTTGAATTGAATGTATTTTTGAATGGCGTTTATGGCAACAAAGTGTATAATATGCTGCGTCAGCAACGTTCAGGTACCGATGGATACAGTGGAAAATTGAGATCAGTAGCAGGATTTGCACGCGTTGAACTAATCGATCCTAATGGAGAAAATGACATTTCCAATGTACACGTTACGAATGCTGCAACTGCTACCGCATCACGTATCTATGCAGTCGCCGGCAACAGAAATGACAACGAAAGAATCAGTTCGCGTTTTGTTGAAGACGGTTCCTTTCTCCGCTTGAAAAATGTTTCTATGAGTTACACCATACCCAAACAATGGCTGAAAAAATATGTGCCGGTCGATTTCTTGCAAGTATATGCCAGCGTTCAAAATCTATACACATTTTCTAAATATAAGGGTTACGATCCGGAAATAGGTTCGTATGATGTAAGGTTGGTAGGTATCGACAACGCCCGCTATCCACCACAAAGAATTTATAAATTTGGATTAAGGTTAAACTTTTAATAATTAGGAGGATATACAATGAAAAAAATAATTCGTAATACAATAAATACGGTAATTCTGACGCTCGCTGTGATTCTGGCGGTAAGCTGTTCCGACGAATTTCTGAATGTCATTCCGGAAGGCACCTACACAGAAGATAGTTTTTATGCATCGGACGAAGCATTGGGAAAAGCCTGCGAACCATTATATAACCGTGCTTGGTTTGGTTTCCACGAACGCTCTATGCTTGGTTTGGGAAGCCTACGCGCCAACGATGCATACAATCCATACTTTACGGCAGAATTCACTCGCTTCCAAACGACTGCACTCACTTCCGAAGTAACAAAAGCTTGGAGCTCGATATATGTGGTAGTTTCTATGTCAAATTCCGTCATTGACGGCGTGAAAAGTAAATGCAGCCCTGAAGTAACGCAAGCCGCCAAAAATAAAGCATTGGGTGAAGCATATCTGATGAGAGCAACGGCTTATTTCTTCGGATTGCGTATTTGGGGACCGATGATTCTATCTGAAAATAATGTCGATATGATGCTGCATCCTATTCGCAGGCTCAACCCTGAAGAAGATGTTTTCAAATTCATCATCCGCGACTTGAGAAAAGCATGTGAATTGCTTCCCGAACAGAACGAGAAGGGGAGAGCTACGATTTGGGCCGGCAAAGCAATGTTGGCAAAAGTTTTATTGGCTCACTCCGGATGGGATAAACCTGTGCGCGATGAATCGGAATTGGCAGAATGTATCCGATTGTGTGAAGAAGTGATTGATAGAAGCGGTGCAAGTCTGATTGAATATGAAAACCTGTTTAGATACCAGTATAACTACAGCCCCGAATCTTTATTTGCTATGAGATGGGCTCCGCTGGGACCTTGGGGAACTCAAAACACCTTGATATCCGACCTTTCGTGGGGAGATGTGTGCGATGTAGGTTGTTGGAACAACAATATGTGTGCGCCTATTGATATGATAGAATTGTACAATGAAGAACCAAACAATCATGAGGCTGTTCGCCGTAAAGCCACTTTTTTCATACCCGGAGAACATTATAGTTATATTTTGTCAGGACATGGCGGATATACCTACCCCAAAAACAGCGCCAATGAAGGTTGGATGCAAGTTAAAAAAGGGGTTGTAGGAAGCAAGGAAGACAATGACAATCTGATCGACCAACAAAATTCTCCGTTGCACACCTACATTATTCGAATGGCAGATGTTTACCTGATGCACGCAGAAGCAAGCTTGGGTAATCAAAGTGAATTAACCGGAGGCAGAGGCTTGGAAAGCTTAAACATCGTCCGTAACCGCGCTCGCGTTTCTACGAAAGACAAAATCACTTTTGAAGATATCATCAAAGAACGCAGAATCGAATTTTGTATGGAATACCAGAATTGGTTCGAAATGATGACTTGGTATCGCTGGAAACCGGATTATATGATGGACTATTTTAATAACAGTCAAACCAGAGGATATGAAATTAGAGATGGAGGAATCAGGGTTAATCCCGACGGAACTATCAGTTGGTTTGTGTATAACCACGTTGATGAAGATGGCGAAAAAAGATGGGACACCTTGGAAGATTATGAAAATTCCAGCTATGTTCCCGTAGAGATAAACACTTCCAATATATTTATCCCCTATCCGGAACGCGACCGCCTTCAAAATCCCTATTTATCACCGGGGCAAGATACGGAACCGTATGATTTTAATAAGTATGATTATGATTGAAAGAATAAAAAAATATATACAGATGAAAACGATTTATAAATCAATTCTTTTTATTGCTATCGCAGGGATAGCGGCTATGTTGGGTTTCTCTTCCTGCAATGAAAGTGAAGGAACCCCTTATATTACCTATGTGCGCGTCCCGAATCCGGACATAAAGGATTCATTATTAGTGGCAGCGCCCCAAGGTCAATGGATAGCGATCATTGGAGGAAACCTGCAAAATACAACAGAAGTATGGTTCAATGACCAAAAAGCGGCGCTGCAACTCGGAGGCATCACCAATCATTCGGTAATGGTTACTATTCCAATGAAAGCCCCTGAAGTTGTTACGAACCAATTAACACTTATTTTCAAAAACGGAAATACTCTGACGCATGATTTTTCGGTTACGATCAATCGGCCATGGTTGGATAATATGTATTGCGAATACGTAAAAGAAGGTGAAAAAGCTGAAATTAATGGAAATTATTTCTATTTGCCGGTTTCGGTAACTTTTCCGGGAGGAATCACAGTATCCAGCGAAGACGGAAGTGTAACCGTCAATGAAGACAACACCATACTGACGGTAAAAGTTCCGAACGGAGCGACAGAACCCGGTCCCCTCACTGTCAGCACCAATTTTGGCACATCAAAATCGGCATTCTGGTTTCTTGATAACCGGAACATTTTTGAGGGATTCGATCCGCCTACAGGCGCCGGTAGAATTGTAACAGAGCCCGAATACGGAGATCCCCCGCTTATCAATGGAAATTATTCCCGTTTGACGAGAACGATCGGCAGTTGGGCTTGGACAGAAGTGTTCAGTTGGAGAATTAATCACAATATTCCCGACGATGCCATCCTTCGTCCGAAAATGTATAACTACAAATTTGAAGTGAATACGCTGAAACCGTATAACGCAAACGGAATAAGAATTTTTGTAAGCGATCCGGCAAAAAATACAAACGGCGGTTACTTCGAATGGAATGGCACTTCCGGCGTAGATACCAAAGGAGAATGGCATACTGTCGTATTTCCTTTTGAAGATGTGATGCTTAAGAATGACAATCTCGGCGTATTGCCGGAGTATTTCTTTGGATTTATATTCTGCGGCGACGGAACATTGGACTGCGATATGTGCTTTGATAATTTCAGGGTTGTTCCTAAGGAATAATTAAATTTTAATTAAGTAATTGTTATGAAAAGAGCAAAATACAGTGCATACTTGATACTTTTTGTATGCACAATCATAGTAACCGGATTAGTAGTTTCGTGTAGAGAAACGAATGATGATTCGTCATCCGGCGGGGTTGAATTATTAAGTTTTGGCCCCTGTCCCATTCCTCGTGGAGGAGAACTCCGCATCATTGGTAATAATTTGGAAAAAGTCGAAAGCGTTGTTCTTCCGGGAGCAGGCTCTATTTCCGATTTTACGCAAAGAAGCAACGCTGAACTTCGCCTGATTGTCCCAAAAACTGCTGAAGAAGGCCAAATCATATTGAGAGCAGGAGGTAATGAAATAATATCCCTGTCTATGTTTTCTATCGACGGATCTATGTCTGTCAATGGATTTTCTCCTTCTACGGTAAAGGCTGGTCAGATCATTAGGATCGAAGGCGATGATTTGGATTTTGTTAAATTAGTTATCTTCACGCCTGACGTGGTTGTTGAACAAGAAGATTTTGTCAGCCAAACACGTGAAACAGTTGAGGTAATCGTTCCCATCGAAGCTGCTTCCGGCAAATTAGCCGTATCCGATGGAGTATCGACAGATATACCGGTGGTAATCTATTTCGAAGATGACATCAATATCGTTTTACCAACGATTACATCGTTTTCTCCTCAAACAATCAAAGCGGGCGCTTTATTGACGATTACAGGTCAGGATTTTGATTTGGTTGATGGTGTTAGCTTTGGCGGAGAAAAGGCAGCCGCATTTTTTGACGTAAACAATGAAAAAACAGTCATTACGGTGAATGTACCTGAAAATGCGCAAGACGGAGTTGTTGTTTTGACCGCTTTCTCAGGCGTTAAAGTTTACAGCGAAGAAGAATTAATAATGGTAGTTCCGACAATTACCTCCATCACTCCAAATCCTGTTAAAGTCGGAGAAGAACTGACTGTAACCGGAACCGATTTGGATTTAATCAGCAGCGTAGCATTTGGCGGCGGAAAACAACCGGGAGAAATACTGCCGGGAGGAAGCGCAACGGAAATAAAAATTCCGGTTCCCGGTACTGCAAAAGACGGTAAAATAATATTTACCACTACTGCGAACAAAACAGTGGAATCGCCGGAAGATCTGACCATCATAGCAGAAGGAGGTTCTGAAGTCCTGCTTTGGGAAGGAAGCATCGGCCCGATCGCGTGGAATAATGATGACCAAGCGCAGATAGACGCAAGCGATTTGGCGCCGGGAATGGTTATGGGAATCGGTTTTGAATGTTCCGAGAGCGCCGGCTACTGGCAACTGCGGTTAATGTCAAGTTGGTGGGGCGGTTTGCCTACCCTGATGGACACCTACGGCGGCGGGACAAATGATTATGTAATCTCATTTGACAAGTCTGATACTTATTTTGAATTTGTACTCAGTCAAGAAGACATTGATATTATTAAAGAACAGGGTAGTAAGCTGCTCTTCTGCGGAAACGGCCTAATCATTAAAAAAGTGTATGTTAAAGTGAAAGCAACACTGCTTTGGGAAGGAAACATCGGCCCGATCGACTGGAGCGGAAGCCACGTAGCGCCAATAGATGTGAGCGATTTGGCTCCGGGGAAAATTTTGGGAATCGATTTTCAATGCCCCGCAAGCGCCGGCTACTGGCAACTGCGGTTAATGGGAGCTTGGTGGGGAGGTCTGCCTACCCTGATGGATACCTACGGCGACGGCAGCGATCAATATGTAATCTCATTTGACGAGTCTGATACGAATTTTGAATTTGTTCTCAGTCAAGAAGATATTGATGTTATTAGCACCCAAAGTAAAACGCTGCTCTTCTGCGGAAACGGCCTTGTCATTGAAAGAGTGTATCTTAAATAATTAGAACGTTTTTTTAAGATTTTACTTAAAACAATCAATACCCTTTGCCGGTTAGCGAAGGGTATTGGTTTTTTTACTTAAAACAAAAAAATATAAAATTATCCGCTTATGAAACCCCTCATCATTTTATTCTGCTGTCTTTTTTCTACTCTTGCATTTGCAGAAACCATTCGGCTTGAAGCAGAAGACGCCAAACTGTCCGGCGGAGGTTCAAGCCCTGCGCAGATAGTGAACGATCCAAACTGTTCCGGTGGAAAATATGTAGATACCCGCGACGGCAACCTTACTTTTTCTTTTACCATTACCGATGCCGGATACTATGCCGTGATTGCCAAAACAAAATCGCCCTATGGCGGTAAAATCAACATTTTCAGGTTCGACGGCGATAATACCAAAGATGTTTCTTTTCCTCAAAACAACGCTTTTACGGAAATACCGGTCGTCGATCGCTATTATTTCTCGTCCGGATCGCACCAAATAGAAATGATCAAAAGTTGGGGATGGATTTGTTTCGACTATTTGGAAATAAAACCCTCCGATGCAACTTCCGTTGAATTTGACATACAGGATTTGGCAACTCCTCAACCAAGCGCGAATACCCTAAAACTATACCGGTTTCTGTCGGATAATTTCCAACGCAAGACCATTTCCGGCGTGATGACCTTGAAAAGTTTATCTACGACTACCGGAAACTCACAAAACGAGATGAGTTGGTTGTATGAAAAAACCGGAAAAAAACCGGCGCTGTTGGGCTTGGATTTTATGGATCATACGGGAGCCGTCCAAATCGATTGGAGAAATAATCCCGATCTTGTGAAAGATGCCGTTACTTGGAAAAACAGCAATGGAATAGTTGCGCTTTGTTGGCATTGGCGCGACCCTTCCCACAAAACATACGAATTTTATACCGACCGCAACAATTTCGATCCGCGTAAAATTTTTGAACCCAATTCCGACGAGTACAAAGCGATGATGCGCGATATGGATATCGTTGCCGGCCACCTCAAAGAATTGCAGGAAGAGGATGTGCCTGTGCTATGGCGGCCGCTGCACGAGGCTGCCGGAGGCTGGTTTTGGTGGGGATCGCAAGGGCCGGAAGCCTGCAAGAAAATTTGGCAAATAATGTTCGACCGGTTTACCAACGAACACCATTTGAACAATCTGATTTGGGTATGGACTTCCGATGCCAACGATAAAGCCTTGGATTGGTATCCGGGTGATGACTACACAGACATCATCGGTTTGGATTTTTATGACGAAGGCAATCACGGATCACTGATGCTGTCGTTTGAAACGCTAAAAAACCTGTATAAAGGCAGAAAAATGTTGGCTTTGAGCGAATGTGGATCCATTCCTGCTATGGATGCGATGAAGCGCGATCAAACCGTATGGTCGTTCTATATGCCCTGGTACGGCACACACACCAAAGATCCCGCGTGGAATACGGTAGATGTCTGGAAAAATTCCCTTTCCGACCCGAATGTCATTGCATTGGACGATATGCCGGATGATATCTATACTTCCATTGCAACAACCGATACGGCAACCAATCGTTTTGCGGTTCACTGCAATCGCAACGAAGTGAATATCCGGACGCTCTATCCCCACAAATACCATATCTGCTTATACGATATGAGCGGGCGTATTTGTTTGACAAAAAACAACCTGCACGGAAATCAGATTTTTTCTCTTTCCGGTTTGAACCCCAACTGCTACCTCTTGACCATCGAGGCGAATCGCCGTCAAATGACTTACAAAATACTGATTGCCGGCTAAGGACTTGCTCTCAAATTTAATTGCTTATCATAAAAATATATTTACCTTTGTTTTTGAATTACAAGCAAAAATATGAAAATTATACATTTATTCGATAGATATTTT
>Ga0082212_10013137_pt1 | contig 10374 bp, 11 predicted proteins | sample TergutNt197P3_FD_71548 | JGI IMG/M metagenome (GOLD analysis project Ga0082212, IMG submission 71548) | Neocapritermes taracua P3 segment gut microbial communities from Petit-Saut dam, French Guiana - Nt197 P3 | ecosystem: Host-associated > Arthropoda: Insects > Digestive system > Gut ...
GAAATAATACCCATTACGGGGGCGTCTGTCTCCACCGGTAGCCCGACCTTTTCGAGAAGCTCCGCCTTGCAGGTGCTTTTACCGCTTTTCTTCTTGACCGAAAAGTTTTCGGCGATGATAGAATCGGTAGCGGGGTCTAACGTCTCGACGTCAATCCCGTTGAGGAAACCGCAGGTTTTGAAGCTTTTATTGGATAGGGCGCGGTCAAGCCCGTGCGCGTACCACGGGTCAAAAATCTCTTGGGCGTAGGACGGCGATACGGTGGTGATTTTGTCGGCAATCTCGAACGCGCCTTTCATAAGGTTGATATGACCGTCGTACTCCACCAGCATTGCCATGTGCCGAGGAATCCCCAAAACATCGTCAAGCAGGTCAAAGCCGTACTGACCTTGGTATTGGATATTATGGATGGTGAAGACATTTCGTATATTCCTCATATCGTGTTGATAACGATAGTATATGCTGTGATAAATAGGGATTAACGCACATTGCCAATCGTTTGAATTGATAATGTCCGGGATATATCCCGTGTGTTTTATGGTTTCTAAAACCGCCCTCGAAAAAAAGGCGAACCGTTCTGCGTCATCGTAATAACCGTAGATTCCGAAATCACGGCTGAAATAGTACTCATTGTCGATAAAGTAATACGTTACACCGTCCTGCACCTTCTTGAACACGCCGCAATACTGCGAACGCCAGCCCACCGGAACGTAAAATTCGGTGACAAACTCAAAGGTTTTTTGCTGTTCCTCTTTGATTGTGTTCTTGTAATAGGGCATTATGACCGAACATTCCTGCCCCTCCTCTACCAATGCTTTCGGAAGCGCGCCCGCCACGTCCGCCAATCCGCCCGACATTGCGAACGGCTGTGCTTCACTCGCCGCGTATAAAATCTTCATAAAAAAAATACTCCCCCATTATCTTAAACTAAATTATTTTACTATAATAACATACTATTATATAAAAAGCAACCGTTTATGAATAAAAAAACATATTATTATTTCATAATAATTCTTGACTTTATTAAAATTATTGTGTATAATCAATAATATATGAAAAAAATTATTGTTTTTATGCTGTTTTCATCCGTTTTATTCAGTTTGAGCGGGTGCAGTACCACCCGAATGGAAAATGAAATCGCTTTTTACGACTATTCCGAAATGGTTTTTCCGCTCGTTCAGCTTTCCGACATATCCGAAACGGACGGGAAACACCCTATTGCGGTCATTGAAACTTCGCTCGGCGTGATTAAGATTGTGCTGTTTCCCGAATACGCTCCGAACACAGTCGGGAACTTTGTGAGAGCCTCATTAGCGGGATTCTACGACGATACGGAAATTCTGCGTATTCAAAAGCAAAAGAAAAATCCCGTATTTTTTCAGGCGGGACTGGAATCCGAACGCGATAATAAAGGCAATGTCAGGTACGATGTACGCCGCGATGATAACGGTTACGCTGTACAATCCGACAACGAATATTCGGTGAATATGTGGCCTTTCAAGGGGGCGTTGGGTGCGTATTCGGACAGAAAAGGCGTGTCGGACTCGCGGTTTTTTGTAGTCAACAATCTGCCTCTGACTGACGAGCAGTACACCGAAATGCGGGAAAAATTGTTGAACGCCGACGGCGAACTGTTACTGCCCGAGAAATTCGTGGACGCTTTCGAGAAACAGGGCGGCGCGATAACGCTGTCGGGATTCTATACCATTTTCGGGCAGACAATCGAGGGGTATGACGTCATAGATAAAATCTGCGAATCCAAAACGGACAAGAACTTCTTCCCGGAAGAGGATATAAAAATCATTAGCGTCACAATCAAAAACATAAACGAAGACGATTATAAAGAGGAAGACGACGAAAATGAGGACGACGACGAAAACAACGAAAACGACGAGGAAATCGACAAAAATAAAGAAACCGAAACGGAGAACAACGATGACATTAATCAAAATTTCTAAAAATTACAGGAAAATCGCGTTTTTGCTCATATGCGCGGCGATGTTGTCCTTATTTGCGAGCTGTAAAGGCTCCTCAAAGGCAGTCGGCAACATGGTGGATTTAGGTGACGTGAGTCCCGACAAAGTCTACGCGGTCGTCAGCGTTAGAGGGTACGAGGGCGAGATTTATTTCGAGTTGTTCGAGGATATCGCACCGGTCGGAGTGCAGAAATTCATCGACGCGTCCGAAAAAGGATATTATGAAGGGAAAACGCTTCACCGTGTTCTGAAAGACACACTTGTTCAGGGTGGCGCATTGAACATGAACGGAAGTGACCCCGTGATTCCCGAGAAAGAGCTTTTCGAGGTGGAATCGCACAAGGACGCACGGAATTTCAACGGTGCGTTGTGTTTTGCGGTTGACGACAACGGAATGAACTTCCGACAGTTTTTCATTGTGACCGCGCCGAAATCGGTCGATGTCGCGGCACAAGCGGAAGAAATCGGCGAAATCTTGGCGGAAGCTCCCGAGGGGCATTTCACTAAATTTGAAATCAAGGAGTACGAGGAACGCCAAAACCGTTTGACTAAAATGCCCGCGGCAGTCAAGGAGCGGTACGCGGAAAAAGGCGGACTGCCCATGCTCGACGGGAAAGTCACGGTGTTCGGGCAGATTATCACGGGTCACGAGATTTTAGCGGAAATTTGCAAGGTCGAAGTGGTGTCGGGAAACAAAGTCGATGACAATAATCCCGTTCTCGGCGGCGGTAAAGGACAACCGTCCCGCCCTTACGAGGATATATTCATAGACTCAATCAGAATTATCCGCTCCGAACCCGAGGAGTCTGCCAAAAAGTAAGAAGTAAATGGAATATTGATACAGTTAGTATAAAAAATCCCCCTCAATCCTATAATAATATAGTAAAAATGATGATTTTATACAAAAACGCTTTACTTTTAGTATGTAGCTGTGTTATAATTTTCTCTACTTAAAATTAAAGATTATAAAGATTTTGTAAAGGGAATGTGTGAACCGAGTCACACAGGTGTGAGCATTGGACAAATTTATTATTAACGGCGGAAAAAGACTTCGCGGAAGTGTGAGTATAAGCGGTGCGAAGAACGCCGCCGTCGCGATTATTCCTGCGGCTGTCTTAGCCGAGGGCGTATGCGTGATTGAAAACGTCCCCCAAATTAACGACGTTACTATCGACCTGCAAATTCTGCGTCATATGGGTGCGGACGTTAAGTTGTTGGACAAGTCTACCATTCAAATTGATACTAAGTATATAAAAGATACAGTCGTTCCTTATGACATGGCACGTCATATGCGTGCGTCGTATTATTTTTTGGGGGCGATGCTTTCCAAATTCAACCATGCAAAGGTTTCCATGCCGGGCGGGTGTGACTTGGGCGACCGTCCAATCGACCAGCATACAAAGTGTTTCAAGGCTCTCGGGGCGGACTACGCAATAGAACACGGAATAGTAGAAGTCACGGCGGACAAGCTAATCGGGACGCAGATTTACTTCGACAAAGTCACTGTCGGTGCGACTATCAACGCCATCTTAGCCTCGGTCAAGGCGGACGGTCTGACTATCCTCGAAAACGCCGCGAAAGAGCCTCATATAGTGGACTTAGCGAACTTCCTCAACTCCATAGGTGCGGACATTATGGGTGCAGGGACGGACGTCATCAAAATTCGCGGTGTGAAGTCTTTCAGAGGCACGGACTATACAATCATTCCCGACCAAATCGAAGCGGGGACGTATATGGTTGCCGCCGCCGCTACAAAAGGCGACGTCACGGTCAAGAATGTCATTCCCAAGCATTTAGAGCCGATTACCTCCAAACTCCGCAAAATCGGTGCGATTATCGAAGAAAACGACGACAGTATGCGGGTCTACGGAACGGGCAATTATGAACGGACTAATCTCAAAACCATGCCTCACCCGGGATTCCCTACCGATATGCAGCCGCAATTCGCGGCACTCCTGACCCTCGCGAAAGGGACGAGTATTCTCACTGAGGGAATTTTCGATAACAGATTCAGGTATGTAGACGAGCTTCGCCGAATGGGGGCAGACATTTCCGTAGACGGAAAAGTCGCGGTTATCGAGGGGGTTGAGCGGTTGACGGGTGCACCTGTCAAGGTCGCGGACTTGCGAGCGGGAGCGTCGCTTATTATAGCGGGACTCAGTGCGGACGGAGTCACCGAAATAGAGGAAATTCAGCATATAGAACGCGGTTACGAAAATATGGACATAAAACTTCGGGAGTTGGGTGCGGACATAACAAAACGTAAAATTCCCGATTCTGACACGATTTCAAAGGTGGTATAAATGATTATTGCTCCGTTGTGCAGTTCGAGTGCGGCGAATTCCACTTTTGTCGGGAGTCCCTCACGGGGCATTTTGGTGGACGTCGGGTGCAGTTACAAGGCTTTACGCGGCTGTCTTGACAAGTGCGGTTTGGACGCGTCTGCGATTAAAGCTGTTTTGGTGACTCACGAACACTCCGACCATGTCAGCGGTTTGAAAGTCTTTACCAAAAATAACGACATTCCTGTTTTTGCGTCGGCTAAGACCCGTGAAGTCCTTTTGCAAAAAGGACACGTGCATAATCCCGACCGTCTGTTCTGTTTCGATGAGCTGGGTTCCGCCGAAACGGACTTGGAGATTACACCGTTCAGAACTCCGCACGACAGTGCGGAAAGCGTGGGGTTCGTCATAACCTGCACGAACGGGTACAAGGCGGTGTACATGACTGATTTGGGTGAGATTAACGAGGAAGTCCGCAGAAATGTACTCGGTGCGGATTTCGCTTTTATAGAATCCAACTACGACCCGAAAATGCTCCGCGACAACGTCGTTTACCCGCACTACACGAAAGAGCGGATTAGGTCGGGGGTGGGGCATTTGTCCAATCCCGACAGTGCGGAATTTACGGTGGAGTTAGTCAGAAACGGCTGTACGAGAGTGGTTTTGGCACATTTGTCACGACAGAACAATACGCCGACGTTAGCTTATTCCAACACCGAGAAAACGCTGAACGCGGCGGGGTTCAAGGTGAATCGGGACTTCACCCTCAATGTCGCGGAAATCCAGACTTGCGGGAAATACATAGCGGTATGAAGGTCAAAGAAGAGCGGAGGTGTCGGCAGCTCTGCTGTCGAGCAGTCCGCTTGACATATAAAATTAACATTAACATAATATACGAGAGGGAATAACATGAAAATCAAGAATCTATTAAAAACAGTGGTAATGTTCGCGGCGGGACTGCTCCTCATGAGTGCAACGGCGTGTGAGTTTTCGCCGAACAGTGCGGGTCAGGGGTACAACAAGGTCATAGTCGGGATTGGGATTTTAGCGGGTTTGACTCTGCTTTTCTTCGTTGTAGTCGGGATTGTCACAATCTTTTACAAGGGAAAAGACGTTCATGTGAAAATAGTCAGCAAAAAAGAGCCGAAAGTCCTGCGCGGCGGTCTTATGGGCAAGACTTCGGCGGGGTACAAGGGCGGCACGGACACTTCCCGAAAAGCGCGACGTCAGAAAGGGCGTATTCGGTACAGTAAAGTCACGGTTGAACTCGACGGCGAAACCAAACAAATCCGCTGTAGCGACATAGTCATATTCGACAAGCTGTTGGTCGGGCGGATTATGCACATTCGGATTCGGTTTAATGAGATTATTAAGATTTTGAAATAGTCACCAAAAATCCTCCTTTTATCTTGACATTTCGGTTAAAATCGGGTACAATGAAGTTAATAAACAGTCCGATTTTGAGGAGGTGTTTTGCATGGCAAGGAAAGTCGATAATTTACGCATGACTATGGTTGACGCTATGGAGCGTTTTCCGAATGAATACATTCTCATGTGCATGAACGGGAGAGAGGATTCCCCTATAACCGGGGAGGTTTTGTTTGTCGGTGACAAGGAAAAAGAGCTTTGGTCTGAATTTGACGGTTTAGAAGAACAAAACTACTGCGGAGTGTTCGGCGGTATTAATTTAATGCCGATGTTCGGAGGGATTATCGCTGATGGCACGAGTTAGTTTTACTTCAAAAGGCTCTGCCGTTGTCGAAGTTTTAATGAAATTTAAAGACAGCTCAAAAAATCTAAGTAACTATTATATAATAGACACAGGTGCGACTTGCACGACTATTAACCGCGTACAATTGCATAAATTAGGCTATGACGATAACTGGATTAGGTCAACGGGCGAAAAGTTGCCCGAAAACGAATGTCCGATTTTAGCCGATAAAAGACGTGCAACGGATTGAAAACTCCCTGAAGTCAAAATCGAGGGAATTGACGGTGTAAACTGGACTTTTATGACGAGTTTCAACACAGAATTTAACTTGCTGTTCGGTACTGATTCCATGCGTTTCTTTAACTGGACTTTCGATTACATGAACAATATGTGCAGGTTTCACGGGATTCCCCGTTTGAAAGGCGGTTTTGATTCCGGCGGGCAGTCTATTCTTTCATTAGAAGAGAATTAGGTGGTAATAAATAAATTTAATAAAATTTTACAAAAAAAGGCTTGCAATTGCTCTTGTTTTGGTATATAATGTATAATTAGAAGAAGAGCTTACACAGGAGGATAAAAATTATGGCTGTCAAAATCAATTCTGCCTTTTTAGAGGGCTTTATAAGGGAACATGAGCTTCCTCTCATTGCACCGTCTTGTGAATTAGCACATAATGCGCTTCACAGCGGCAATGGAGCGGGGAGCGATTTTTTGGGTTGGCTGACCCTCCCTGACGATTACGACAAGGAAGAATTCGCTCGGATTAAGTCGAGTGCGGCGAAGATTCGTGCTGACAGCGACATCGTGATTGTACTCGGAATCGGCGGGTCGTACTTGGGTGCGAGGGCGGTCATTGAGGCGATAAAAGGCTCGCTTTACAACTCTTTCGCCGGGAACGGCGACGGGAATCCGCAAGTGTACTTCGCAGGGAACAGTCTGTCACCGTCTTACATGAACGAAATCCTGTCTTTGATTAAAGGCAAAGACTATTCCGTGATTGTCGTGTCTAAGTCGGGGACTACCACCGAAACTGCGTTGGCGTTCCGCGTGTTCAAGGACTTAATCGAGAAGAAATACGGCATCGAGGGTGCTAAGGAACGCATTTACGCCGTCACCGACAAAGCGAGAGGGACTCTTAAAGAGTTGTCCGACAAAAAAGGCTACGAGACTTTCGTCATTCCCGACAACGTGGGCGGCAGATTCTCGGTGCTGACCGCTGTGGGACTTCTCCCGATTGCGGTCGCGGGGTGCGATATAGACGCACTCATGCAGGGAGCGTCGGCGGCGGTGAAAGACACCGCTAATCCCGATTTGTTCGGAAATTCCTGCTACAAATACGCGGCACTCCGCAATCTTTTGCTCAGAAAAGGATTCGGAATTGAGATGTTAGTCTCCTACGAAAACTCGTTCACGCTGATGAACGAATGGTTCAAACAACTGTTCGGGGAGAGCGAGGGCAAGGACGGGAAAGGCATTTTCCCCGTGTCGGCGGTGTTCTCGACTGATTTACACTCGCTCGGTCAGTTCGTTCAGGACGGGACTAATACCATTTTCGAGACGGTCGTGTGGTTTGACAAAACCGAGTCGGACTTTTTCCTCGAAAACGACCCCGACAACTCCGACGGTCTTAATTTCTTATCGGGACAGAATATGTCGGAAGTCTGCAAAAAAGCGTTCCAAGGGACTCTTTTGGCACACACCGAGGGGCGGACGCCGAATATAGTCCTTGAACTGCCGAAATTGGACGAGTATAATCTCGGGTACTTAATCTACTTCTTTGAGAAAGCCTGTGCAGTGTCGGGGTATATGCTCGGCGTAAACCCGTTCGACCAGCCGGGAGTCGAGGACTACAAGAAAAATATGTTCGCACTCCTCGGAAAACCGGGTTTTGAAAAGCAAAAAGAAGCACTGTTGGCAAAACTGTAAAATCGTAGGGCACGGTCACCGAACGTGCCGAAAACGGGCGGTGCGTCGGGGTCGCCGCACCCTACACTATTCACTGTTAATTATTCATTATAATAAGGGGGTAACGGTCATGGTTAAATTAATTCCCGGTTTAAAAGGTTCGGGGAAAACGAAACTGCTGATTGAGGAAATCCGTGCCGCGCAGGGCGAAAGCAAGGGGAATGTAGTCACCGTTCAGGTTGGAAATTCGCTTAACTCACAAGTCAGTCATGAAGTGCGGCTGATTAACATTGAGGATTATGACATAGCAGGGTGCGACGCCATGCACGGATTCTTAGAGGGGATTATGGCGTCGGATTATGACTGCACCCACATTTTCGTAGACGGGATTCTTAAAATAGTCGAGCGGGATTTCGTCAAAATCGGTGAAACGCTTGACAAACTCCACAAAAATTCCAACGGGACTAAGATTGTTCTTACCATGTCGGTCGATGTGAACGAATTGTCCGAAAAAATAAAGAAGTTTCTTTAAAGTTGAAGAAGAGCGGAGGTGTCGGCGACTCTGTTGCCGAGCAGTCCGCTTGACAAATAAACGTAGTAACGAAAGGAAAACACAATGGCAGAGGTAAAATTTTACGGTAGCGAGCAGAGTCTACCGTTAGAAATGCACAAAGTCAGAATTATTCAAAAGCTGAATCTGCTCCCGATTGACGAGCGGGTGGAGTCGATTACAGACGCGGGGAACAACACATTCCTGCTCAAAAACAGGAATGTATTCTTAGATATGCTCACCGACAGCGGGACTAACGCGATGAGCGACCGTCAGTTGGCAGCGATGATGACCGCCGACGATTCTTACGCGGGCAGCGAGACTTTTTACCGCTTAGAGGCACAAATTCGGGATATTTTCGGAATGAAACACTTCCTCCCCGCACACCAAGGACGTGCCTGCGAGAATCTTATTACGCAGGTTCTGATTACCAAACCCGACCAAGTCGTTCCGATGAACTACCATTTCACGACGGCGAAAGCGCATATTTCGCGGTTCGGGGCGAAAATCGAGGAAATTATCATCGACGAGGGTCTTAAAGCCAAGAGTGACCGCCCGTTCAAGGGTGACATCAACACCGACAAACTCCGCGACATGATTAAAACGGGCAAAGACAAAATCGCGTTCGTGCGGATTGAAGCGGGGACGAATCTAATCGGCGGTCAGCCTGTTTCCATGAATAATTTTAAGGAAGTCAGCGGGATTTGCCGCGAGAACGGCATAGTCTTAGTCGTGGACGCGAGTCTGCTTGCGGACAATTTGTACTTCATCAAAACCCGCGACGCGGATTACAAAGACGTCCCGATTATAGAAATCATGCGGGAAATCGGCAAGTTAGCCGACATCATCTACTTCTCGGCGAGGAAACTCGGTTGTGCGAGAGGGGGCGGAATCTGCCTCAACAGCGACAATTTAGCCGACAAACTCCGCGAGTTAGTCCCGCTTTTCGAGGGGTTCTTGACTTACGGCGGTATGTCTGTACGCGAAATGGAGGCGTTGACTGTCGGTCTCGGCGAAACTCTCGACATGGACATGATTTCGCAAGCTCCGCAGTTTATCGGGCATATGGTGGACGAGCTGTCTGCGTTGAATATCCCTGTCGTGACTCCCGCAGGGGGACTCGGGTGTCACCTCAACGCGAAAGAAATCCTGCCTCACGTCCCGCAGAGCGAGTATCCCGCCGGTGCGTTGGCGTCGGCTTTGTATATCATTTCCGGGATTCGCGGAATGGAACGCGGAACAATGTCCGAGCAGAGGAATCCCGACGGGTCGGAGCCTCTTGCGAATATGGAACTCGTGCGTCTTGCACTTCCGAGAAGAGTGTTCACATTATCGCAGATTAAGTACACCATCGACCGCGTAAACTGGCTGTATCAGAACCGCGACATAGTCGGCGGGATTAAGTTCACCGAAGAACCGCGGATTCTGCGTTTCTTCTTCGGACGACTCGCTCCCGTGTCAGACTGGCAGGAAAAGTTGGTCAAGAAGTTTAAGGAAGATTTCGGAGATAGCCTGTGATGACAATTAACAATTTACAATTGACAATTGACAATTAGTTTTGATTTGTAAAAAAATTGAAATTTGCTATTGACATTTGGTTTTTTGTGTGTTATAATGAAGAATGTATAGAAAGCTAATTCGGCGAGGGGGGAAAAAGGTTGGCAGAAATTCGTATAGGGAAAAACGAGTCTTTGGAAACGGCGTTAAAGCGTTTCAAGCGGTCATGCGCCAGAGACGGCGTTCTTGCCGAAGTTCGCAGAAGAGAACATTACGAGAAACCGTCGGTTAAACGGAAGAAGAAGTCAGAAGCTGCTCGTAAACGTAAATTTAAATAGGTTTTTAAGCGGACTTTGTTAGTCCGCTTAATTTTCAATTGACAGGAGAAATCTATGCTCTTCAAGCCTACAATATGGGTCGAAAACGTCCTTAAAATCGACAGGAATCTGCTGT
>Ga0082212_10013139_pt1 | contig 10373 bp, 6 predicted proteins | sample TergutNt197P3_FD_71548 | JGI IMG/M metagenome (GOLD analysis project Ga0082212, IMG submission 71548) | Neocapritermes taracua P3 segment gut microbial communities from Petit-Saut dam, French Guiana - Nt197 P3 | ecosystem: Host-associated > Arthropoda: Insects > Digestive system > Gut ...
CGCGATCGAGTCGACCAAGATAGCGGGCGGCGTGCCCTCATATGAAAACGACGACGTCATAATCCCGGCGCTCATGGGCAGGGGACTTTCACTGGAAAGCGCGCGCAATTACTGCCTGATAGGCTGCGTGGAGCCATCCGGCACAGGCGATGAGTGGCCGGCATGCGGCGGCACGGGGACGGAGACGTACTGGAACATGGCCAACGCCCTCCAGCTCGCGATGCATAATGGGTACAACCCGATGCCGATGCCGGGCTGGCGAAGGTATGACGATAAGCCGAACCATGGCCAGATCGGCCCGGCAACGGGCTCGCTGGCTGATATGAAAACCTTTGACGAACTGCTCGCCGCTTTTAAAGCGCAGGTCGAATTCTTTGTCAAATGGCACGCGAGCTGCACGAACATGTTCGAATACGTCGCGCGCGAAGTTCTGCCGCAGCCTGTCGTATCCGCGACTATGGATGGCTGCATGGAAAAGGGCATGGACGTCATGTACGGCGGGGCGCGGTATAATTCGACCGGCATCGCGGGCGTCGGGATCGGCACCGTCGGCGACTCGCTGCAGATGATCAAGCATATTGTTTTTGACACGAAAAAATGCACCGGGCGGGAACTGCTCGACGCCATGGCCGCCGACTGGGAGGGCTATGAGGAGCTTCACCGCTATATAAAAAATGAAGCCCCGCATTACGGGAACGGCGTCAAGGAAGCCGATGAATGGACAGCCTGGGCGGCAGGCGTTTTCGCGGACGCGGTCAACTCATGTACAGGCCCGAGGGGCAGATACTCGGCAGGGCTTTACCCTGTCACGAGCCACATCGGTTTCGGAAGGATGACGGCAGCCACGCCGGACGGCCGTCACAAGCATGAGCCGCTTTCGGACGGGATCTCGCCGGTCCAGCAGATGGACCTGAACGGCCCGACCGCCGTGCTTGTTTCTGTTTCGAATATCGAACAGCGTAAATACCCCAACGGCACTTTGCTCAATATGAAATTCTCCCCCTCGTGCCTGAGCGGGCAGGACGGCATAGAAAAGCTGACAAGCCTGATCGGCGCGTATTTCGACATGGGCGGCATGGAGCTTCAGATCAACGTCGTCGGCGCGGACACGATGAAAGAAGCGCAAGGCAAGCCCGATGATTTTAAGAATCTTGTCGTGCGCGTGGCGGGTTTTTCATCCTATTTCGTCGAGCTCCACCTCGACGCACAAAACGACCTCATCCGCCGGACGGAGCTGATGGCGTGACGTTAGGTAATAGCAATTCAATAAAAGCGGGTATCCGCAAAACTTATAATAATAAATTATTCACTTATTGACCAACTTTGGAGGTGCGCCCTGATGTATGAATTCAAACCGGTGACAGACCGCATATGGAGGATACGCGAGCGGATACGCGACAGAGTCGTGCGCTGCGATTCCGACCGCGCGCTTATTATCACGGAGGCCAGCAAAAAGCACGAGCATGTCGTCCCTATCATAAAAAGGCCGCTGATGTTCAAGGAGATCGCTTCAAAAATCGCGGTGAATGTGGATGACGACGAACTTATCGTCGGCTCCAAAGGCCCGTACTTCTTTTCCAGCCCATCATATCCCGAATGGGGGAACCAGGACTGGATCATAGACGCCGTCCGGAGCGGAGCCTGGGACAAGCGCGACGACGGGCTGTACCACAACGCGATAGCTGACGAAGTGCAGATCAGCATCAGCGAGGAAGACTGCGCCGCGTTGGAATCCATCAGGGATTACTGGAGGGAGCGGAAGATCAGCACAACGGCGCAGGCATGGCAGCCGGAGTGGTACGATGAACTCATCCGCGTGGGCGCAACGCCATACGGAGAGCGCTCCGCTATGCCGCTCATCGGCCTGTCGGCGGGCCACCTCATCGCGGGATATAAGAAAATCATCAACGTCGGGTACAAGGCTATATGGCAGGAAGCGACAGACTGGCTGACGGAGCACCGCGGTAACACGATGGGTTATGATATGAACAAATACATGTTCTATAAATCAGCCCAGATATCCTGCGAATCAGCGATGATATTCGTAAAACGTTACGCGGACGCGGTCGCGGACAAAGCCGCCGCGTGTAAAGACCCGAAACGCAAGGCTGAACTCGACCGCATGGCAGACGGGCTTTATAATCTCTCTGAAAACCCTGCCCGGAACTTCCTGGAAGCCTGCCAGGGGATCATCATGTACCAACTGCTGATAACCCTGGAAACGCAGATACCCTCCCCGTCGTTCGGTCGTTTTGACCAGAACACCTGGCCGTTCCTGAAAAAAGACCTTGAAGAAGGGCGCCTTACGCTCGACGAGGCGCAGGAGATCGTCGACGCGTTTTTCCTGAAAGCGAACTGCTTCTATGGCGCCGCGCCGCCGCAGATGGTGACGATAACCGGCGTCGGCAACACATATCAGCATACAACGCTCGGCGGCGTCGACCCGATAACAGGGGAGGACGCAACGAATCCCGTGACATACATGACGCTCGAAACCGTGGGCAGGCTGAAGCTGCACGACCCAACGATATCGCTGCGCTTCCACAAAAACAGCACAGACGGGTTGTGGGACTGCGCTCTGGCTACGTCGAAACTGGTCGGAGGCCTGCCTTTGTATCAAAACGACGAGGTCATCATCCCGACCGTAATGAAGGAGCGCGGGTTCACGCTCGAGGACGCGCGCGATTACGGGATCATCGGCTGTCAGGAGATAGTCGGCTGCGGGCGCGACTTCCCGGCGGGGAACGGGATTTTCCCGCCGCATTCTACCGTCATGTGGGGGACGATCTTCAACATGGCGATAAACAACGGCATAAACCCGCTCAACGGCGAACAGTCCTCCGTCACGACCGATTATCTGTATAATATGACCTCGATCGAGCAGGTGCGCGACGCCGTCGCGGTGATCGGGACGTATATTTCAAGGCTGTTTATCTCGATGAATAATTACTCCGAGTATATCAGCTATTACCACCTGACCCAGCCCATGCTGTCTATCTCAATGGAAGGCTGCATGGAAAAGGGCCTTGATTGCACGGCGGGCGGCTGCAAATACAACGGCTACGGCGGCACCGCAACCGGGCTGGCCACTCTCGCGGACAGCATTTCGACGATCAAATATATGTGCTTCGACAAAAAGCTCGCTACGACGCGCGAGCTGTACGACGCGTGGCTCGCGAACTGGGAGGGGTATGAGCCGCTCCGGCAGCAGATAATAAACGAAGTCCCGCACTACGGCAATGCGGACCCGTATGTGGATGAGGAGCTCCGCTGGTGCGTCGACCTGTTTTATGACATCGGCGATAATTGCCACAGCGTCAGGTCAAGTAAATATTGCTCGGGCTTGTACGGCGCGGCGGATCATGTCGCCCAGGGCTGGAAGACTTACGCGACCCCCGACGGGCGGCGCACGGGCGAGCCGCTGGCCGACGCTATAAGCCCGTCGCAAAGCCGCGACACCAACGGGCCGACCGCCGTTTTCACATCGTCAAAGAGTTTCGACCATACAAAATTCGCGGGCGGTATCGCGCTCAACCTCCGTATGCATCCCACAGTGCTGTCGCGCGAGGACGGGGTAGCTAAGCTGCGCGATATGACAAAGGCATATTTTGAGAGCGGCGGCATGGAAGTCCAGTACAATGTCGTCGATACCGCGACACTGCGGGCGGCGCAGGCCGAGCCAACCGAGTACCGCGACCTTGTCGTGCGTATAGCCGGTTACTCGGCGTATTTCGTCGAGCTCGGCCGGGAACTGCAAAACGACATCATATCGAGAAACGAGAATGTTATATAGTGAGACCAGATCATATAGCTTGACTATTTGCTTGACGGAACGCTTTTAAGGCGCCGCTGGATCAGCTTTACCAACTCTACCAACGGTATTATAGCGACCGACAACCCGAGCGACACGGCAAGCTCGCGGGCTGTCAAAGCTTCCAGCGAAAAGATACCCGAGAGAGCCGGTACATAGATTATTATAAGCGTCAGAGCAAGCGACAGCGCGGCTGCGCCCCACATCACTTTATTTCCCTTTTTCAGTGTAAAGATGCTGTGCCTTTGCGACCGCATATTAAAAGCATGAAAAATTTCACACATGGACATTGTGAGAAACGCGGAGGTCATAGCACCCTCGTGCCCGTGCCAAATATCCACTATCAGATAAGCCCCAAGCGTCAGTATTGTGATAAGTATCCCCTGATAAACCAAATCGAAGCCCACCCCGCCTGAGAAGACGCCCTCAAAGCGCCCTCTGGGCGGGCGTTCCATTATACCGGATTCCGCCTGCTCCATACCGAGGGCAATGGCAGGCAGGCTGTCCGTAACCAGATTAATAAACAGCAAGTGTACCGGCTTAAACAGAACGAAGCCCAGCAACGTGGCCGCAAAAATCGAGATGACTTCACTCAGGTTGGAGCTCAGGAGGAAATGGATCGTTTTCCTGATGTTATCGTAGACGCGTCGCCCTTCCTCTACGGCGGCGACGATCGTGGCGAAGTTGTCGTCCGCCAGCACCATGTCGGCCACATTCTTTGTCACATCGGTACCGGTGATCCCCATGCCCACGCCGATGTCGCCGGATTTTATCGCCGGCGCGTCGTTGACGCCGTCCCCGGTCATAGCGGTGACGTACCCTTTTTGCTTCCACATATTGACTATACGCACTTTATGCTCCGGCTGTACGCGTGCATAAACAAAAGTGTTTTCAATACGCCGCTCAAACTCCGCGTCTGTGAGTTCGTCGAGTTCACGCCCTGTAATTGCCTGCCCGTCGTCGGTTATGACCCCCAGCTCTTTTGCTATGGCCGCCGCCGTTTCCTTATGGTCGCCTGTGATCATCACGACCTTTATTCCCGAGCTCCTGCACTCGTCGACAGCCGCTTTGACCTCGGGGCGTACAGGGTCGATCATGGCTGCCAGCCCGATGAAAGTCAGCTCGTTTTCGATCGCGCCGGGGTCGCAGTCGTCGGGGGCTACGTCCCATTCCCTGTACGCGCACGCCAGCACCCGCAAGGCTTGATCGGCGTAACTTTCATTTTGCTTAATGATACGCTGCATGATTTCCGGCGTCATTGTTACAGTCTGCCCGTCGATTAGCGCGCGAGTGCACCCGCGAAACAATTCATCCGGCGCGCCTTTTGTGTATTGGACGACCCCGCCGGGCGTCTGATGTATAGTCGACATTAGTTTTCGGGCGCTGTCAAACGGCGCTTCTGCAACGCGGGGAAAGTCCGCGTCGAGCTTGTTCTTGTCCAGCCCTTCTTTCAACGCAAACGCCACAAGCGCGTTTTCCGTGGGGTCTCCCACGATCTCGCCGTCCGGTGATAACTGTGAGTCGCAGCAAAGAGCCATCGCGCGCGGCAGCAGGTTTTCGTCGCCATAACTCTCCGTGACCGTCATCTTGTTCTGCGTAAGAGTGCCGGTCTTATCCGAACATATGACCTGCGCGCAGCCGAGCGTCTCCACGGCTGTCAGGCGGCGGATGATAGCGCGGCGCTTTGCCATGTTGGTAACGCCGATGGACAACACAATAGTCACGACGGCAGCCAGTCCCTCGGGGATAGCTGCTACCGCCAGCGACACCGCAAGCATAAAGCTCGGCAAAATGACTCCGGCGCTGAGCTCTCCCGCCCTGATGAGCTGTACCGCAAAAATCACAACGCAGATACTCAGGACAAGGATGCTTAAAATCTTACTGAGTTGAGTCAAGCGTTTTTGAAGAGGGGTCTCGCTCTCCTGCGTGCTTTGGATGATCCCGGCGATCTTCCCCATCTCGGTTTCCATACCGGTGGCGGTCACTACGCCTTCCCCGCGCCCGTAGACCACGCTTGAGCCCATGTAAGCCATGTTTTTCCGGTCGCCCAGCGGGACTTTGCCGGAGTCATCGCCGCGCAGCGCAAGGGTCATCTTATCCACCGGTACAGATTCGCCTGTCAGCGCCGCTTCCTCGATCCGGAGGCTTGCGCTGTGGATGAGGCGCATATCCGCAGGCGCCGCGTCGCCGGCTTCCATCAGCACAATATCCCCTGTTACCAGTTCGGCGGACGGGATATGTAAAACGATACCCCCGCGCCTGACTCTGGCTGTCGAAGCGCTCATCTCCTGAAGCGCCTCGATGGCTTTTTCCGCTTTGCTCTCCTGAAAGACGCCCAGAACGCTGTTCAGGATAACGACCGCAAGGATTATACCGGCTTCCGCATATTCGTTTAAACTCCCGCCCTCAAAAGCGGCAATAGCGACCGAGACCGCAGCGGCTGCCAAAAGAACAAGCACCATCGGGTTTGCGAGCTGCTCTGCAAAGCGCCGCGCAAGGCTTTTCTTCTTAGCTTTCGTCAGTTCGTTCCTGCCGTTTCGCTCGAGGCGCTCCCGCGCTTCGTCCGGCGTAAGGCCGGTTTCGCGGGAGTCGAGGTCTCGCAACGTTGTTTCCGCGCTTTGAAGGTAATGGTCCATCTTTAAACCCCATAAGTGAAGTGTTTGACAGTAATACTAACATGGCAGGCATTGCCTGTCAATGAACGCGGCAGGCATCTGGGGTTTATATCGTATGAAGCGTTACTTTTCACTGTACGTTATAGCCCAGAGTAGCGAGGTCGGGAAAGTGGCTATTTCTGCATTCCGAAAGATGAGGCATGGACGCCTCATCTCGCGAGTGGAACAGGATTGTGGCTCCGAGCGGCGAGGAATGCAGAAATAGCCACTTTCCCGGCTGAGCGCGAATAGTCACAATGAACCTGCTGTTCAAGGGCAGTCCGGTCGGGCGTGAAATTTACAGCCAAGTATAATCCGGATGCCTTTTTTACATTTTTTTGTTGAAAGAAAGGCGTGGTTTTGGTAGTATGTCAGATGAACATAGTTTGAAGCACGCAAAATGAGCCTTTTGGGAGGGCGCTTTTTGAGAAGCATAAAAACTCACCGCAAGGTGACAGCCCTTATTATTGCCCTGATTTTGCTTTTCGGGGCGATGCCCGCGCGCGCCGCAGACGCCGGCAAACCCTCGGCATGGGCGGCCGCAGGCGTAGACAAAGCGATATCGCTGGGGCTTGTGCCTGAATCCTTACAGAGGCATTATACCGAAGCGATAAGGCGCGTGGATTTTTGCGCCTGCGCGGTCAGGGTTTACGAGATAGCTTCAGGTAATACAATAACCCTGAGGATGGCTTTCCGCGACACCAACGACGTCAACGTGCAGAAAATGGGCGGGCTGGGCGTTATCAACGGCAAGGGCAGCAACCTGTTCGCCCCGAACGACCGGCTGACCCGTCAGGAAGCCGCGACTATCCTTTCTCGCCTGATGGAACAACTGAACATACCGCTTATAACGGAGCCCCCCGGATTCGCCGATAACGCCGACATCGCGGGCTGGGCGCTCGAAGCGGTAGGGCAGATGCGGGCGACCGGGATAATGAACGGGGTCGGAAACGATCAATTCAAACCGTATGAACCTTACAGTATAGAGCAAGCTATTGTCACTCTGCTGAAAGTATATGACCTGGCTATCGAGGTCAAATTCGAAGAAATCGCCGACGCGGCCGTCCCCTTGGGTGGATTCTTCGACCTTGATGAAAGCTCCGAACTAAAGCAGCTCGCTGCGGAGCTTGCAGAGCGAGTAAATGCCGAGCGCGTGAAAGCCGGGTTGTCGGAACTGATCGTTATGGAGTTGCTGAACGCCGCCGCGACCATACGCGCCGCCGAATGCGAAACGAGGTATTCGCACACCCGCCCGGACGGCCGCCGCTTTGACACGGTTCTGGAAGACCTCAACATCACGTCCAAAGGGAGAGGCGAAAACCTCGACGGCGGGGTAGACGCCCCGCAAGAAGTAGTGCAGCGATGGCTCGACTCGCCGACCCATTACGAATGCATGATGGAGCCCGCCTGGGAGAAAATGGGCGCCGGCGTCCACCGCGGCGCCAACGGCACGCTGTACTGGGCTATATTCTTTATGGCATAGGAGCCTCATGGCATAGGCGCCTCATGGCGTAGGAACCTCGGATAATAGCCCGGGTGATAATTCTCATATACTGTTCATCGATCACCCATAACAATGTACCGGTTACCGCGCAAATATAATAAACATAAAACCCACGGCCTATTGCAAAAACGGCTGCGGGTTTTTTACTGGCAAAAAGCAGTGCAAAACCGGGTATTCGCCCGCAAACTATCAAGCTGCTGTAAGGATTTTGAGGCAAAACAGTACCACCGTTCGACAGAAAAGTATGAGAACATAGCCGGGAAAATGACCGCTGCGCTCCGGTAATCGTTGGTATCAAAGAGTTTCCGGCACGCCGCCCGAATAAAATAAAAAGTTGGAAAAATCTTAAAAAAAACTATTGACCTTAAAGTTACTTTATCACTTACCCTGATAACATCGAGAGGAGGAGTGAGTGATGATCATTGAATCCTGCCGGACACAGGTCCCGGAAAATCTGAATATCATTGTAGACGGTCGCCTTGACTGGATGCAGACGTCCCGGGAGTACATAGACCGTCTGGTAGCCGACATACTCAATAACGAAGTACATGACGACAACGTAGTAGTCGAGTTTTTGACCACTCAGGAGCAAATAGACCGGATGGTGAACGAGCTGTTGGGAATTTCTTCGTCCGCAACCGAAGATTTTTAGGAAAGGTGCAAAAAGCTAATGCAAACAATGACAATCAACGAAAGATTTAAGGGGCCTCCCGGCGCGCAGATACCATTGGACGATGTGATAGACAGCATATCGGAATCTTTTTCAGAGCTGCCTGCGTTTTCAAAGAAATCCGACAGGAACAAACTGAAAACGGCGCTGAAGTCACGCATCAATATGCTTGAGGAATTATACGATCAGATATGAAATATAAAGATATAGAATATACCGTAACGCGCTCGGAGCGGAAAACGATCGCTATCCATATCCGCGGCAGCCGCGTGGAAGTCCGCGCCCCTGTGCACCTTCCTCAGAGCAGCATCGAAAGGTATCTTATAAAAAAAGAAAAATGGCTAATGAGCCACCTGGCCTTGCAGCTTTACAGGTTGGAAGGCCAAAATGCTTTCAATTTGGATTACGGCAGTACAGTACTCTACCGCGGCAAAGAATACCCTATAGTACGCGCCGCAAAAAGCGGCGATAAAGCTGAGTTTGACGGCTCCGCGTTCATTATACCTCCCGGTTTGACTCCGGAAGGCGTCAAGGCGGCGTGCGTCCGGCTTTACATTTCGCTCGCAAAGGAGTATTTGCCCGGAAGAACTTATGAGCTCTCCGGGAAAGTCGACGTCCATCCAAACGCTGTCAAAATCAACAGCGCGAAATCACGCTGGGGAAGCTGCACATCGCTCGGGAATATTAACTTCTCATGGCTCACTGTCATGGCCCCCGACGATGTGATCGATTATCTCATTATCCATGAACTGGCGCATTTAAGAGTGATGGGCCATTCACTGATTTTCTGGTCGCTGGTCAGGCATGTTTTGCCGGACCTGAAAGACCGCAAATCGCGTCTGTCTGTGTTTCAGGAGCGTGTTTTGAGCGAAAACTGGGACGTTTGACTTTATCCGAATATTGTCATCCCGGGGGAAAGCCGTGTATGCGACCTGCCCCCGGGTGTTTTGCTACTATTTCATTTTCAGGCTCTGCGATCGACTATCCTGCGGTCAATCCTGGTCCTCTTCAGCATTCGCGCTTGTAAAATTCTCGATGAACCTCATGAGTATCGTGGCGGCTTCGGCGCGAGTGGCGTTTGTCTACCATGACGGTTTGCAGGTGTTTTGACCAGCAAGACACTTGCAAGAACTTTCAATCCGTCATATAATAGACTTGTGGTGTAGCTATGCTATTGTGTATGTGGCGTAATCACATATACAGGATGGGGAGGGGGTCCAGCCCTTCCCGCCTGCCGCCTGGACAGGCACGCACTCTCGTTCCCTCAATTAGATTATACTTTACAGTTTTTGATTTTGCAAGAGTTTTTCGATTTTACCAAAGAATGAATGAACACCTCGAGCCTTTGACGAATTTGGGAGGGCTGATATGAAAAAGCTGCCGCTGGGGCTACAGAATTTCAGAAAAGTCATCGATGGGGACTATATATATGTTGACAAGACCCGCTATATATATGACCTCATTAACAATGCAAGTTACTACTTTCTGTCGCGCCCTAGAAGGTTCGGCAAATCTCTGCTGATCGATACGATCGCGGAGGCGTTCAGCGGCGACAAGGAACTGTTCAAAGGGCTTTGGATATACGATTCGGACTACAGCTTTGAAAAGCACCCTGTTCTGAGGCTCGATATGAGCAATATCTCGAACAACACTCCGGAAACGCTGGAACGTTCGCTGGTTTACGAACTGCGGCGCCGCGTCAAGGAAGAAGGTTTTACCTTAGACTCCGATTTC
>Ga0082212_10013140_pt1 | contig 10373 bp, 12 predicted proteins | sample TergutNt197P3_FD_71548 | JGI IMG/M metagenome (GOLD analysis project Ga0082212, IMG submission 71548) | Neocapritermes taracua P3 segment gut microbial communities from Petit-Saut dam, French Guiana - Nt197 P3 | ecosystem: Host-associated > Arthropoda: Insects > Digestive system > Gut ...
TTGAAACCGCAGTTTTTGACGGCAGCGGGCTGCATTTCGCGGCAAGGAGCCGTGAAGACGAGGTAAAGCCGCTCCTTGGAAATACCCCTGAACTGAGCGAAGGAGAGCCGCAGTATTATACAGAGCCGCTGACACGGGCCGGAAAAGTGTATATATTCGGGGGCGGACACGTGGCGCAGGAGCTTGCGCCGGCGCTATCAAAAGTGGGATTTTCCGTTATAATTTACGAGGATAGGGAGAATTTTGCGCGGCGGGAGCTTTTCCCGGAGGCAAAAGAAATCATTCTTCATGATTTTACAAAAATCACGGAAAAAGTAAAAATCACCGGCGTTGATTATGTCGTGATAATGACTAGAGGGCATCAAATGGACTATGAAGTGCTGGAGCAAATGCTCAGGACAGAAGCCTGTTATGTCGGATGCATCGGCAGCGCTAAAAAAGTTGAAGCTACCAAACGCAGGCTTATTGAGGCCGGAGTCCCGGAAGAGGCGTGCGACAGGCTGCATAGCCCCATTGGCCTCAAAATCAAAGCCGAGACACCGGCGGAAATAGCCGTAAGTATCACAGCGGAACTGATTTTGATAAGAGCGACGTGATGATCCCAAAAACAAGATCGCGGCCGCTTTGTCAGCAGCCGCAATCTTGCACTTTATCGAGAAGATCCGCATATATCCCAAGCAGCTCAGCTTCCTGCTCTGCGCTTAACGGATCTCGCGGATTTGTAAGGCCGGGCACAGTATCAAGATGATTTCCGACAACTTTACCGGAAGCTAAAAAGTAGACGTCAGGGCTGTAGATCCGTGGGTTTCCGTTGTCGTCAGCCGGCAGATGATCTCTAATAAGGTCTACAATAGTTTGATAGCGTTCGTTGTTTTCCTCGCGATCGTCTAACATATCGTAGTAAATAATCTTTCCGCGGAATCCGGCGTGCCGCCCCATGTTCATTTTGTTAAAAGCCTGTTCCAAAACAGGGAAAGCGTTTTTGCAGCGCGGGCAGTCGGGAAAACCGAATACAATGACGCCGGTACCGTATTTTAGATGCGTAACCAGTTCTTCATAACTCGCTATGATAAAAGGATTTTCCTTTGAGACAGGGTAAATTTCCGCAAATAGGGCGGCGTCATTTTCATGCCCGGCAAATATATCCGCCGCAGACCTTGCCGAAGCGCTCGTTGAGGGAATATTTGTTTTGCAAGCGGAAATTCCCATCGCAAGAGTTACTGACAATAGCGGTACAAGTAGTTTTTTCAAGTGGTTACCACTATTAGCTTACTTGAGCTCCGTTCGTCAGTCAATCTTTTATATGCCAAAGAGGCTAAGGGCGGCTTAGGCTTCGTACCAGCCGGAATCCGAAATCCATGTGTTGATCCAGTGGGTTGTTGTGGTTGCGAATTGTTGAATGTTCTTTCATCTGATCATATATTTTGGGCCTGCCGCGCAGCACACGGTGGGCGCCAGAAGCCGCTCCGTCCGGGTCGGTAAATGTTCCGCTTGGGTAGTCCGCATACCAGTCCCAGCACCACTCCCAAATAAGATCCCCAGGCATTTCTTTTAGGCCCCAGGGGTGTTCTGTTGCCTTCCAGGACGTGGTTGGCGCAAGGCAGGCGTATTCCCATTCAGCTTCTGTCGGCAGACGGTAGCCGTTGGCGTTCCTGTTCCACTGTACATCTGTACCGTTTATCGTATATGCCGGCTCCAGGCCGTTGCACTGACTCAGGAGGTTACAATACTCTATTGCATCGAACCAGGTTACCGACTCTACCGGTATATCGTCACCCTTGCCGAAACTGGGGTTATTTCCTGTAACTTCCTGGTATTCCTTCTGAGTTACCGGGTGTATGGCCATATAAAAAGAACTCAACGTTACCACCGGCCACGGATCTTCCCTTGATTCAGTCCCAAAAAGATCGTTGACGCCCATGGTGTAGGTTCCTCCGGGGATATGTATATAACCAAAATCTGTTTTGGGTTCTTTAGACCCTCCGGCATAGGCGGGAAGACCGGCAAAGCCTATTAGAATCATCAGAACAGTAAAAATTCCAAAGGCCCGTTTCATATTTTTTATCAGATGCCGAAGCCAAAAACGCTAAGGGCGGCTTTGGTTGCGCACCAGCCGGAACCCTAAACGGAGACCTCCGCTGACATTTGGGAAATTGCGGTGGCGCGTGGTAGCGGTTTCGAGCCGCGAACCGCTGAAAGATGGTCCGCCGCGCATAATGCGATGGGTACCGGAAACCGCTCCGGCCGGATCGGTAAATGTACCGCTTGGGTAGTCCGCATACCAGTCCCAACACCACTCATACAATTCCCCGGGCATTTCGAGTAAACCCCAGGGATGATCTAATCCACCAAAATTATTTCTTCGTCCCGAGAAGGTCGCGGTTGGCGCACGGCAGGCGTATTCCCATTCAGCTTCTGTCGGCAGACGGTAGCCGTTGGCGCTACGATTCCATGTCACATTTTCCCCGTTTATTGTATATGCGGGAGTGAGGCCGTCGTGCTGGCTTAAGCGGTTACAGTACTCGACAGCCTCAAACCAGCTTACCCCCTCTACCTGCCAGTCGTACTCTCCGCTGTGGCTGGGGTTATACCCCATGATCTCCTGATACTCTTCCTGAGTAACCGGGAATATGCCCATGTAAAAAGAGCTTACCGTTACCTCCGGCCACGGGTCTTTTCTCGGTTCAGTCCCATAAAGGTTAAGGCCGCCAATGATATACGTTCCTCCGGGGATAGATGCAAAACCGCCGTACTGCTCATTGGGCTCCGCATAAGCGGAAAGGCTGGCAAAGCCGATGAAAATCATCAGGGCAGTAAAAATGAAAATAATTCGTTTTATTGCTTTTCCCTTGGTGTTCATATAAGATAGTATACATTATTGCCAACGCTGTCGCAAACGGTTTTGTAAAACTAGCTGCGCACAACACGGAAGCCAATGTCAACGGTTTGGGAAGATGGTGGGTAGCTTTCCCGGAACGCGGAACGGATATTATAAGCAGGGCGGCTACTCCAGTATCCGCCGCGCATAACACGGTTATGCCCCGAGGACGCGCCCAGGGAATCTGTCTGCGCTTCGTTTGCATAGGCGCCAAACCAGTCCCAGCACCATTCATAGACATTGCCGTGCATGTCGTAAAGGCCCCAGGCATTAGGGGCAAAACTCCCTACAGGTTTTGTTGTCCCTTCCCGGTGCGCCCTCATGGTCATGAAATTATACGGAAATCTATCATCGAAATTTGCCTGTTCCGCGGTTATGCTGTCACCGGTGTTGAATGCTGTTGTTGTCCCGGCGCGGCAGGCATACTCCCATTCAGCCTCGGTGGGCAGGCGGTAACCATTGGCGCTGCGATTCCATGTCACATTTTCCCCGTTTATTGTATAAGCGGGGGTAAATCCTTCCTTTTGGCTTAATTTGTTACAGTATTGCACCGCGTCAAACCAGCTAACCATTTCGACCGGATGATTGTCGCCTTTTGAGCCGCTGGGATTTGCGCCCATTATTTCCTGGTATTCCTTTTGGGTTACCTGATACTTGCCCATGGAAAAGCCGGAGACTGTAACCTGGCGCTGATGGCCTTCAATGGCGGCACGGCCTTCCTCATTGGCAGGGCTGCCCATTGTAAAGGTTCCTCCATTTATCCGTACCATGTTATTTGGGACGGACTGGGCCCATAATGATGAACCAATTAAAAGGACTGATAAAAAAACCAGCAGATTTTTCATGCCTTTTGCTCCTTCAATATAACCATTGACCCCCCGTAGCTGCGGGGGGTCTTTATGTTGACGTTTTTAGATGCTGGAGCGCACCACCCTGAACCCAAAATGGAAACTTCCATTAGCCGGGAAGTCATGGTCACGTATAGTAATAGCCACGCCCCGCGGTTCACAGACCGCATAGGGCCCGCCGCGCATCACGCGTTGTTTACCGGAAGCAGGTCCGTCCGGGTCAGTAAATGTTCCGGCTGGTATGGTATCATACCAGTCCCAGGCCCACTCCCAATATTCACCTGGCATTTGGCGTAAACCCCAGGGATGATCCGGGCTCGTCCATTGCACACCCGGTGCTTTTGCGGCATATTCCCACTCAGCGTCTGTCGGCAGACGGTAACCGTTGGCGCTGCGGTTCCATGTGACATTTTCACCGTTAATTGTATAAGCGGGAGTAAGACCTTCACGCCGGCTTACGGTATTGCAATACTCTAAAGCCTCGAACCAGCTCACCCCCTCTACCGCCCAGTCGGGGCCTCCGCCGAAACTTGGGTTTTTTCCCATAACCGCCTCATACTCCCTCTGTGTTACCTGGAGTACAGCCATGTAAAAAGTGCTTACCGTTACTTCCGGCCATGGGTCTTTCCTTGGTTCAGTCCCATAAAGGTGACCGCCGCCCATGGTAAATGACCCGCCGGGAATTTGCACAAAGTTGCCCTCATATACCATTACGGTGGCTTTTGCAGGCTCCGCAGATTCCGGAGCTGCAGACCCCTTGTTGGCAGATCCGCCAGCAAATACGGCGGAACTCATACAAATCATTAAAATCGTAGAAATGACAAAAATCCGTTTCATTGTTTTCTCCTTTAGGCAAATTGAATAGTCAACGCATATTCTATCGTTATAGACCATTCTATTGCAACAGAATACAATTTGTCAATAAGAATTTTCATTTAGAAAAAAATTAGGAGCAATTAACAGCTGGAGTTTTTAGAGATATGATTTCATTTTTCTTTGAGCAATTTCACCGTGATATTTCCCAGAAGCGCAGTACCTGAGATGATGAGTTCCGGCTCCCCATCCTCTACCTGTTTATCTACCTTGTGATCGATCCATGCGCCGCCCAAAATCGGAATGACCCTGTTACTAACCCTGATGCCGCTCTCCACGAAAATGACACTATCCCCCAGTATCGATACTACGTTAAGAACAGTTTGCCGCCTTGACAGGTCTGCCTTTCTTATCTTTATGTGCTCGCTTCCCAAAATGCTGACAAATTGCGCCCCGGATTCGATGGGCCCCGAAAAAGTGCGGGATGAAAGAACGGTTAGGTTACTGCTTTGCTGCTGTCCGTGGCGGGGGTAATAATCCGGTACATCTTCTTTGTCTGCATAAGCGCTTTCTTTCGGTACTTCACTGCCCTGGTACTCGGCAACGATTTTTTCCACTACCACAAGTTCCCGCTCGCTTTCTATTTTTTGTATGTACTCTACAAGCCTTTCATATTCTTCAAGGGGCAGTTTACTTTTGGCGAAACTCTCCGAAAGGTTTTCGATGGCCTTTTCTTTTCTTTCTTCTACAATTTCTCTCAGCGCCGGAAGCTTCATAGTTAAAAGTACTTCATTATTGGCGGGACTTCAAGTAAATTAATTATCCTCATCTTCCTCCCGCCGCTCAGCAAAAAACCTCCGCCAGGCCTTTTCAATTCCTCTAAGATCCGTTTCCCGGTTCAGAAGTACCTTCACATAGTTCCCCCACTTCAGATTGTCGCAAAAATAGCTGAAGAATCGCCTTGCGCGGCTTATGTGAAACTCAGGCGGCTGGTACCGGGAGAGAAAATCCAGGAAACGGCATCCAATTTCTTCAAGATTAATACTCATAAGATTCTCACGAAGGCACAGAGGCACAGAGGGTTCTGCTTCATTTTCGAATCGCGCGCCTTCCTTCGTGCCTTTGTGTACTCTGTGAGAGGAATTTAGGGATAAATTTTTTCCAGCAATATTAAGAAACGATTTCGCTTCAGCGAAGACCCAGGGACAGCGTACTGCCAGGCGGCCTATCATAACCGCGTCACATTTTTCGCCGCGGCGGAGCATTTCTTCAGCCGAGGCGACGTCCCCGTTGCCCGCCAGGGGAATGCGGAGTTCTTTTTTTAGTGCTGAAACGTAATCCCAACGGGCTTTGCGTTTGAATTTTTCCCTGGCGGTCCGGGGATGAAGGGTGATGAGATCAATGCCCTCTTCTTCAAGACGGCGGCAAAAGGCGGCAAGGTACTCAAAATTGTCGCTAAGGCCAATGCGGAGTTTGACGCTGAGTCGCCGCCTGGTAAGGGGCCGGAGTCGGCGGATTAGGGCCCCCGCCTGGTCTATATCCGCCATCCAGCGGACCCCCGCGCCGCTGCGGGTTATGGCCGGGGCGGAGCAGCCCATGTTTATGTCAATGCCAAGGCATTCCTTTTGGTCCAAAAGGGTAAGGGCCTTTTGTAGAACTTCCGCTTCGCCGCCAACGAGCTGATAAACCAGTTTTTCGGGGCAAGGGCCGTTTTCGACGTACCATGCCTCAAAAGGGCCCCCGGCAGCCAAAGCCCCGGCGCTGATCATTTCGGTAAAGTATTCATCCGCTCCGGAAACTGTTTTTCCCGCACTTTCAGCCGAATCGGTTCCGGTAGGTTTGAAGCTTTCTATTAGTTCCCTCAGCGCCCTATGGCTCAATTCCGCCATGGGAGCTAGCAAAAAAGACGCGGCCATAATATAATTAATCAATTATATACTATATGACGATGTTTAAAGCGATGCTTAAGTTTTAAAAGGAACGGTATTGAACTGACGGCTGGATCTCAATCCGGCTGAACTCTGCCGAGGGGTCTTGACTTGACTATTCCCCTGGGCTAGACTATAGTTAAGAAGAGGAGCGTACGAAATGGTAGCAAAAAGTGATATGCCTAACATCAACGATAAAGCCCCAGAAGGACAAAAACCGGAAGGTGGTTCTTACCGGGTACTTGTGGTTGATGATTCCATGTTTATCGCTAAGCAGCTTGGTCAGATTTTTACCTCCGAGGGATTCGAGGTCGCGGGAACCGCCGCTGATGGGGCTCAAGGAGTAGAACAATACAAATCGCTGCATCCCAATATCGATTTAGTAACCATGGACATAACTATGCCGGTTATGGATGGTGTTTCGGCATTGGAAAAGATCCTGGAATTCGATAAAAACGCCTGTGTGATCATGGTCAGCGCTCTGGGAAAAGAAGATGTCGTAAAGAAATCGCTCCTCATGGGCGCCAAGAGCTATATCGTCAAGCCTCTGGATCGGAAAAAGGTCCTGGAACGAGTTGTTTCTGTTTTAAAACAGCGTTAAAAACAGCCTAAGTAATTCAAAATTTTCCTCATCAGATAAAAACGGAGAAAGTAAAATGAAATTCGCCAGCGTTTTTTTTCTTGCGGCTGGACTGTTTGTGTTATCCCTCAGCGGATGCAGATCGACAGAAAGCCATCAAAGCCTTGCAGTTCAACAACCCCAAGCTGCCTATAGACCATACAGCGGCCCGCGTTCACTCATAGCAGTTGGCAATTTTGACAACCGTTCCAGCTTCATGCGCGGGCTCTTCACTGACGGAAATGACAGACTGGGCAGCCAGGCAAAAACCATCCTTATGACTCATTTGCAGCAAACCAACCGCTTTACCGTACTCGACCGCGACAATATGGAAGAGGCAAGGCGGGAAGCGGAAATTCGGGGAGAAGCCCAGGAATTGATAGGCGCTAATTTTCTTGTAACAGGAGATGTAACGGAATTTGGCCGCAGAGAGGAGAGCGACTACCAGTTTTTCGGCATCTTTGGGCGCGGCAAAAGGCAAATTGCCTACTCCAAAGTCAGCCTCAACATCGTCGACATTCGTACCAGCGCAGTTGTTTATTCGGCGCAGGGCGCAGGCGAGTATGAGCTTTCTGACCGTGAAGTCCTTGGCTTCGGTACTACTTCCAGTTATGACTCCACCCTAAACGGCAAAGTACTTGACCTCGCGATCCGCGAGGCAGTCGACAGGCTCTCGGAAGGGATAGACAGCGGAGCATGGAGACCGGCGGGCGGGTGAGAACGTGATGAAAGCGCGCCTTGTTCAATGGGTTTTGCCGGCCCTTGCTTTCGTCGCTTGCCTTTCGGGATGCACTACCACTCAGACAAAAACGCTTTATTCCTGGGGGACTTACGAATCGCAGGTCTACGCTTATCTGCAGGGGAAAAGCCCGGAAGCCCAGCTCATAGCTCTGGAACGGGACCTTGAAAAAATCAAAGCAAACGGTATGTCTGTTCCACCTGGTTTCTACGCTCACATGGGTTTGTTGTATGCGGAAGAAGGCAGTCAATCGCGGGCCATTGCCTGCTTCATTACAGAGAAAGCCCATTTCCCCGAAGCTTCGGCCTTTATGGATTTCCTTCTAAGAGGGCAAGGCCGGTGATGCTGCGGGTAAAGAATTCCAAAGCCATTAGCGCCGTACCTGTTCTTGCAGTGGCCGGAGCAATGCTTCTGCTTTGCGCTTGTAATACGGCGCCGTCTTCGCCTGCGCCGCTGCCAGTCGATCCGTACGCCGCTTACAAAGAAAGCCGCCCGCGTTCGATTCTGGTAATGCCGCCGGTTAACAGATCTCCGGATACCATGGCGCAAGCGACTTTTCTTTCCACCGCTACCATTCCTCTTGCCGAATCCGGGTATTACGTGATCCCGGTAGCCCTTTCACAAGAGATGTTCAGGCAGAACGGCGTAACCATTGCAGAGGAAGCGCATGCAATCAGCTTTGGCAGATTGTACGAAATCTTCGGCGCGGATGCTGCCCTATATATAACCGTCAGCCGATACGGAGTCAGGTTTGTGCTGGTAAACAGTATTGTTGAGGCTGAGGCTTCGGCAAGACTCATCGACCTGAAAACCGGTGAGGAATTATGGTCAGGTAAGTCCAGGGCCGAATTAAAAAGTAACAACAGCAACAGCGGGGATTTACTCACAGCGATTATAGGCGCAGCCCTTGATCAGATTTCCAATACCATTTCGGACAGAGCGTATGATATGGGCAAGACGGTGAATAACAAGATGCTCTCTGCCGGATATAAAAACAGTATCCTGTACGGGCCATATCATCCAAAATTTGGAACGGAGTGAAAGAGGACAATATGAAAGCTCAAACTATCACCGATTATATCTATTGTGTCCATGCGGATATTAAAGGCCCGGAACTTTTTGAAGGAATCTGGCCCATCCCCGATGGCGTATCCGTTAATTCTTATATCGTAAAAGGTGAAAAAACCGCTCTCATTGATCTTTTCCGGGATGGCGGTGCAAGGGAACAGGTGGAGCAAGCCCTTGCCTCAATAAGCATCGAATTTTCCTCTGTGGACTATCTCGTCATGAACCACCTGGAACCGGATCACTCAGGCTGGCTAAAGGAATTCAGGGAGAAAAATCCCAGGGCCGAGATCATTGCAACTCAAAAAGGGATTGATCTGATTAAGTCCTTTTACAAGATTGAAACCGGCCTAAGGGCTGTCAAAGACGGGGATACATTGGATCTGGGAGGCGGAAAGGTTCTTACTTTTTTTGAGACGCCCAACGTGCATTGGCCCGATACAATGGTTACCTGGAACGCTTCATCTGGAACGCTTTTTTCCTGCGATGCCTTCGGCTCCTATGGCGCCCTTGGGGACAGGGTCTTTGACGACCAGATTGATGAAAAGGAACATGCGTTTTTTGAAGAGGAATCCCTCAGGTACTATGCGAATATCATTTCGTCTTTTTCCATGTTTGTGGACAGGGCGATTGCAAAGCTCAGCGGTCTGGAAATTAAATGCGTGGCCCCAAGCCACGGCCTCATCTGGCGGAAAGATCCCAAAAGAATAATTGACCGTTATGCGAAATACGCTTCCTGGGCCAAAGGTCCGGCTGAAAAGGAAATCGCGGTTATATGGGGTTCCATGTACGGCAATACCAAAGCCGGTGTAGACGCGGTGATCCGGGGCATCGAAAAGGAAGGAGGGGTTCCCTATACGCTCCATCGTGTGCCGGATGAAAATGTTTCTTATGTTCTTGCGGCCGCCTACAAAAGTTCGGGCCTGGTAATCGCCATGCCTACCTATGAATACGCTGTTTTCCCCCCAATGGCTTATGTGCTTGATATCTTTAAACGCAAACACATTTTCGGCAAAAAGGCCTTCCGTATCGGTTCCTGGGGCTGGATAGGAGGAGCGAAAAAAGAATACGACGCTGCCCTGGAAAACCTCAAATGGGACAGCCTGGAATCTTTTGAATGGGCGGGTTATCCCACGGAAGCGGATTTCGCGGTTCTGGAAGAACGGGGCCAAGAACTGGCTCGAAAAGTGAAAAATAATTGAGGCCCACGCCGTGTTACATTATTGCAGAAACGCCCTACCTTCGGTTCTTAGCACCGAATCGGGCGCGTTAGCCGGGCGGGCCAAGAGCTTGTTCGAAAAGTGAAAACCGCTTAAGTAACCTTCGCGCAAAAAAAGCATTTTATATAATAAAGGCCGTTGGCCTCACCAAAAAACCCGGCCGGGCTTTTCAGGGTGATGATAATTATTTTTTGCGAGGATCATTTTAATGAAACGGAATATTTTATTAATCGTATTGATACTTGGGTTAGTGGTTTTTGCCT
>Ga0082212_10013141_pt1 | contig 10373 bp, 8 predicted proteins | sample TergutNt197P3_FD_71548 | JGI IMG/M metagenome (GOLD analysis project Ga0082212, IMG submission 71548) | Neocapritermes taracua P3 segment gut microbial communities from Petit-Saut dam, French Guiana - Nt197 P3 | ecosystem: Host-associated > Arthropoda: Insects > Digestive system > Gut ...
CCCACATAATCAAATTTGTCGGGATATTCTTTCGATATGTGCATGGAGTGGAAGCCTCCCATTGACAAGCCGGCGATCGCTCTGTCGGCTTTGGTGGTCAGGGTGCGGTAATTGCTTTCAACAAATTTTATCACGTCGGGGAAAGCGGCTTCAAATTCGCCGTCCATGCGTGTGTCGCCCATAAATGAAGGCTTAAACATTCCTCTTTCCGATTCGCCGGGAGCTGCTTTCTGCGATACATTGCCATTGGTCATAACCACAATCATCGGTTTGGCTTTTCCCTGTGCAATCAGATTATCAAGGATTTGCGATGCCCTGCCGAGGGCTATCCACGCTTCTTCGTCGCCACCTGCGCCATGTAAGAGATAGAAAACGGGGTATTTGCCGGTGCTTGCTTCATAGCCCGGAGGCGTATAAATAGTTATCCGGCGATCCATCTTCAGCGCGGGGCTGTTATACCAGCGGCGGGCTACTGTTCCGTGAGGTACATCGTTCACTTTGTATAAATCGGCATGTCCGCCACCGATGATAAAGATGCTGGTTACAGACGCTACATCCCTGTTCATATACACATTGTTAGGATCTATAATACTCACTCCATCAACGATTAAACTGTAACTGTACAATTCAGGTGCGAGCGGCGAAGGGGTGGTGTATTCCCATACGCCGTTAGCATTTTTTGTCAATTCGGCTTTACCCGGTCCGTCAAATTCGCCCATCGGGGTTTGCATTTTCTGTGTTGGCAGGAAATCGCCTGTGACCTCCACTTTCGTGGCTTGAGGCGCTTGCATACGGAAAGTCACGGTGTTGTTTGCTTTGATTTCGGGCGACGTAATTTCTTGTCCTCCCCATAAGGCTTGTTGAGCTGATACTGTGGTAAATGCTAACATAGCAATGGATAAAATTGTTAAACGTTTCATTTTAAAAAAATTAATATTATTAAGTTATAAGAATGTAAGTAAAATATAAGTAATATAAGTAAAATATAAGTAAAATATAATTAAAATATAATTGAAATTAGTAAAATGTAAGTAAAATATAAGCGATGAAATTAAAATATAAGCAAAATATAATTAAAATATAAGTGATATAATTAAAATGTAATTGAAATTATAAGCAATGTAATTGAAATATAAGCAAAATATAATTGAAATATAATCAAAATATAAGTAAAAATATTTTTTTATTTCAAATTTTGTTCACCATAATTGATACGCACTCCATAGTCGTTTACAATCAGTTGTGGTAAAACGAACCCGGAACCTGATCGTTCTGTATGGCGGCTGCCCCGAAATTGCCGGCAATCCTAATGCCTTCCCAAGGTATGACAGGTTGAGGTTCGCGCCATCGCAGACTGCCTGTCGGAGGCGCCGCATAAGGGATGCCTTTGTATACAATGACCCCTTCACTTAGCGTCTGAATCCCTTGTATCCGGCCACCTTCGATGGTCAGCACAGGATTTGGTTCGCCGCCGCTACACGAAAGCAGCAGGACAACTGTAATTGATAAAAGTATTGCTTTTCTCATTGCAGTTTTTTTTATTGTTGGGTACGCCACAAGTTTTGCAGGAAATGATGAAGCAGAAACCTCCACGTAATCAGGTCGTGAGCGCCACGACTTCCTACAAGGTATTCATGCTTCACGCCTAATGTCACGAGTTCGTCATGCAGCACCTGATGTCGGGCGGTCGGGTTTGTTTCATACGTGCCTGCTCCGACGAAAAGATAGTCAATTTGGGCGTTGATATTACTGTCGCGCAGTTGCGGGGTATCGTCAATGGGCATCGCCGCGCTTAATATTCCCAGACTGCCGAACAGGTCTAAGTTGCGAATACCGACATACTGCGTATGGCGACCACCCATCGAAAGACCGGAAATGGCGCGTGAATGTTTATTTTTATCTATGCTGTACCGATTCTCAACGTATGGCAGAATTACTTCTTTAAACTCCCTCTCCATCAGCGGAAATGAAAGTTCCGTATGCCGGGGATGCGAACGATGTACGATCTGATTGTTGGGAAAAACGATAATCATCGGAACAACTTTGTTTTCAGCCAGCAAATTGTCCATGATGAAGTTGGCCTGCCCGTTTTTAATCCAAGATTCGGCGTCTTCGCCCGATCCGCCCATCAGGTATAGTACCGGATATTTCTTTGCAGGATCGTATCCGGGAGGCGTATAAACAAACAATGTGCGCTCTCCGTTCGTTACTGTCGAGTGGTAGAAGTGTTGCGTTACTGTGCCATGTGGAATATTTTTGGCGTCGTAGAATGAAGGACCGTCGCCGTGTACCCATAAAAATCCCATGGCAGGCTGAGCCGCATTGCCTGTAATGGTATTAGCCGGATCGACTACGTTCACACCGTCTATCTGCATCGAATAGATGTAAATATCCGGTACGAGCGGTCCGATCGTTACACTCCAGAGGCCGTTTGCCCCTTTTACCAAGGGCACACGTTTTCCGGCTTCTTCACCTACAAACATGGTACCCGAAACGGTCACGCTATTCACATCAGGCCCCATCAGTCTGAATGTTACCGTATGGTTATCATGTACTTCGGGCGATATGACCCTTGTCCCGAACGGATTCAACCCTTCTTTATTACGTTGAGGGTCCCAGTCGATATTGACATGGCTCTGTTGTGCAATCAATGGTACTGAAAAACCCAGCATGATCGCCAATAAAAGCAGTTTGTTTTGTTTCATTTCAAATATTATCTAAAGAGTAATGGTGCGAAAGTGTTGAGATATTTGCGCCAGTTAGCCCAGGTATGGCCACCGTCGGTTACGTAAAATGTATGTTCTAATCCATTGCGCGTCAATGCAGCATCAAGATTTTGTGCGCTTTCCCAGAGAAAATCTTCATTACCACATGCCACCCAGTACAGTTTATATCCTTTCTTTTTGATGGCCTGAAAAGCTTCGTCCATATTCTGGTTAGGCTGTATACCCATGCTTAACGGAAGAATCCATGAAAAGAAGCCGGGATAGGTATTGGTTGCCGCCATTGTATGTCCGCCTCCCATCGACAGTCCCGAAATGGCACGACTGTTAGGGTTGGCGATCGCACGATAATGCGATTCGATATAGGGTACGATATCCTTTACCAACGAATGAATATAGAGATTGGCGAAAGCCGGATCGTTGCGGTCGAAAGTTCTTTCGGGAAGCAACGAGGTCTGCGCCGCCTGCTGTCCTGGGTTTCCGTTGGGCATGACAACAATCATCGGGACGGCTTTGCCCTGTTCGATCAGGTTGTCGAGAATCTGACAGGCACGTCCCATATTGCACCAGGCATCCTCGTCGCCTCCCCCGCCATGAAGCAGATAGAGGACGGGATATTTCTGTTTAGAATCGGCATAACCGTAAGGCGTATAGACAAACATACGACGGGTGGTGCCAATCGTAGGCGAGTTATACCACACATGGTCAAGGTTACCGCGCTTGTTTGCCTCGCGGTAGTTGGCTGTAAGCGGACCGTCGATAAGCAGGATACTCAGAAAACGGCGACCGTCGCGCTGCATAAAGATATTGGCGTCGTCATTCTTCGACACGCCGTCCACAATAAAATTGTAGGTATAAATTTCAGGCGCAGGCGCATTGATGGTAACGCTCCATATTCCTCCGGTGTCCCTTGCAAGAGGCTCAGTGGCAGTGTATGAAGCCATCCACGAACCGTAAAGCCTTACCTGATAGGCCTGTGGCGCTGCAATGCGGAATGTTACCTTACCATTGGCAATTTCGGGCGAAACGATGGGTTGAGGCCTGAAATTCTGAAGCTCCTGTCCGTACATCATTACGGCAAAAAGAGCAAAAACTAAAAGAAGGTGGTACTTTTTCATCTGTGTGTGATTTTATATGTTGCTGTATTATAGATGTTTCGTTTGATTCTATTCCGTTTTGTGCATGTAATGAAGCAATGCATAAAAAAGTGCAGAAGACCGAATTGCTTTCCCAATCAAGCTGAGGACACCTTTATCAATTCTTATATTTCCCCATCTCCGGCAATCTGTTTTGCAGTTCGGCGATGCGTTTGTCGTCGCTGGGGTGTGTGCTCAGAAAGTCAGAACCGCTTCCACTGCCTTTGGCCGACATTTTTTGCCAGAATGAGATAGCGCTTTCCGGATTATAACCGGCTAATGTCATCAGAATCATCCCTAAGTAGTCGGCTTCGTATTCATGCTGACGAGAGTATGGCAACATCACACCTACCTGCGCTCCCAGTCCGAAAACGGTATTGCCCAAGGTTTGGATGGCCGAAGATTTTGTGCTTAAAGCTGCATCCAAAATCGCTGCTCCATATTGCGCCACCACTTCCTGGCTCATCCGTTCGTTGCTATGTTTGGCTACGGCATGAGCTATCTCGTGGCCGATCACAACCGCTAATTCATCGTCGGAAGCCGTCAGAGGCAACAAACCCTCAAAAACCACGATCTTACCTCCCGGCATACAAAAGGCATTGACTTGATCATCTTTAACTAATTTAAAATCCCATCGGAAGTTTGCTATTTCTTTTTCCAAACCGTTTTGTTTCAAATAGCGTTCCGTAGCTTCTGAAATCCGTTTTCCAACACGTTCGACAGTAGCTGTTTTAGTTCTGTCGGTTGATAGCGTAGCCGTTTCTATGAAGGCGTCATATTGCGTCAGGCTGGCCGATACCAATTCGGTGTCGGATAGCAGTAAAAGTTGTTTTCTCCCTGTTAATGGGACACTTCCGCATGAAGTAAGCAGTAATACAATCGCTGTTAATCCAAAAATCTTTTTCATAAAAAAATAATTAATTTGTTTATATATATATTAATGTATATTTCCCTTATACCGACAAGGCAAATATAACTTTTAATATTAAATATCACGCCAATATTTAATATTTCAGTTTACATATTACACTACATACGTTGAAGCCGCCGTATCGCCGCCTCTACCTGTCCAGTTGGTATGGAAAAACTCACCTCGCGGCTTGTCGACTCTTTCGTAGGTATGTGCCCCGAAGTAGTCGCGTTGCGCCTGAAGCAAGTTTGCGGGAAGCCTTTCCGTACGGAATCCGTCGAAATAAGTTAATGCGGAACACAGCGCAGGCGCCGGAATGCCATGCGTGACTGCTGCCGCAACAACTTTGCGCCAACTGTTCTGAGCCTCGTTCACTTTTTCTTTAAAGAACGGGTCGAGCAGCAGGTTAGTCAGTTCCGGGTTCCGGTCGAATGCTTCTTTTATTTTTCCCAGAAATACGGAACGGATGATACATCCACCGCGCCACATCAATGCGATGCCTCCGTTGTTCAGGTTCCAATTGTATTCTTTGGCGGCTTCGCGCATCAAGAGATAACCCTGTGCGTAGGATACTATCTTGGAAGCATACAAAGCATTTTTCAGATCATTGATAAACGCTTCTTTGTCGCCTTCAAATGCCGGTTTCGGGCCGATGATTTCTTTTGATGCAGCTACGCGCTCATCTTTCTGCGCCGAAAGGCAGCGGGCAAACACCGATTCGCCTATCAGGGTCAACGGTACACCCAAGTCTAAGGCAGCTACGCCTGTCCACTTGCCTGTCCCTTTCTGTCCGGCCGTATCTAATATTTTGTCGACGACCACTTCGCCTTCTTCGTTTCGATAGGCAAGGATATCGCGCGTAATTTCAATCAGATAGCTATCCAATTCGCCTTCGTTCCATTCTTTGAACACTTCGTGCATCTCTCCGGCCGACATGCCCAACAGGTCTTTCATGATTTGATAGACTTCGCAAATCAATTGCATATCGCCATATTCGATACCGTTGTGTACCATTTTTACAAAATGTCCGGCGCCGTTTTCGCCCACCCAGTCGCAACAGGGTGCGTCGCCTGCTTTGGCACAAATAGCCTGAAAGACAGGTTTGACTATTTCCCATGCCGGTTTCGAACCGCCGGGCATAATCGAAGGACCTCTCAATGCGCCTTCTTCGCCACCCGATACGCCGGTGCCGATATACAGTAAGCCTTTGCTTTCCACGTAGGCTGTACGGCGTATCGTGTCGGGGAAATGCGTATTTCCGCCGTCAATAATCACATCGCCGGGTTCTAAGTAAGGGATGATTTGTTCGATGAAATCGTCGACTGCCTTGCCGGCTTTTACTAACATCATGACTTTGCGCGGACGTTTCAACGACTTGCATAGCTCTTCAATCGAATGAGCGCCGATGAAATTTTTATCTTTACCGCGTCCGTTCAGAAAATCATCTACTTTCGAAACCGTACGGTTATAAACGGCCACCGTAAAGCCTTTACTCTCCATGTTAAGTACTAAGTTTTCGCCCATTACGGCTAAACCGATCAAACCGATGTCTGCTAAATTTTCCATATTTTTTTATTTAGTAAATTATATATTTTTTTAATTATTTGACTTTTTAGACCTCCCCCCTGCCTCCCTCAAGAGGGGGATAATTGTTTGGGTTAAAACCCAATTTGTGAAGGCTGGTGGTTATCTGTTCATTTGGATTGGCAAGGTGTATGGTGAAGTTACCAAACTCGCGGCGAATCCAATAGTTTCCTCTTTGTTCCTCAAAGGTGGCGGGCAGTTGTTTTAAGCGTTGACTGTCTTCCCATATCGGATAGGTGTGCGTTACTGCTTCGTAATAAACCTGTTGATCCGTTTTTCCTTTGCAGTCGATATGAATAGCCGTTGGCATGGGAGGTGCGGGGATAGTATCGGGGTACCAATCCTGAAGCGCATCCAAGCCGAAAAACCGGCAAAACTCACGCACGCAGACTGCTGTGCCGTTTGCTTTTCCGTCGGACGAATAACCGGCAATATGCGGTGTACCGATCAGCGCGTTTTCAAGCAAATCCGAATCAATGTTCGGTTCGCCTTCCCATACATCTAATATATAGGCAGACAGTTTTGGGAGATTGCGGGTCAGGCCCGCAATGACGGTCTGGGGTTGAATGACAGTGGGGGATGGTTTTGCAATGACGACGGGAGGGGATGGAACGTCGGCGGGGTGGTTTGGAACGCCTGCGGGAGGATGGTTTGGAAGACCGTTGGGGGCTTGTTTTACAATGCCGACGGCTTGTTTTAAAGCTCCGGAATCTGTTACTGCGCCTCGGGAAGTGTTGATATATATCGATCCTTCTTTCATCCGGTCAAAAAAGTCGGATGAACACAGGTGCAGGGTGGGGTAGGGGCCTTGTTTGGTCAACGGAGTATGGCAGGTGATTATATCACTTTGTTCCAATAACTTATTTAGTGGCGTAAATGCGGCATCACCTTCCTTTTCAGCGCGAGGAGGGTCGTTAAGTAATACGCGCATCCCCAAGGCGGAAGCGGCTTTTGCTACTTTGCTGCCGACATTTCCCACGCCGATAATACCTAATGTCTTTTCCTTTAAATTCCATTTCTTTTGTTTGGCTGCAAATAACAGTGCAGCGGTAATATACTGTTGAACAGACGATGAATTACATCCGGGCGCAGTGACCCATTTTATCTCGTTTGCCTCACAATAGGCAGTGTCAATATGGTCGTAACCGATTGTAGCTGTTACAATCAGCCGGACACGACTTTGGTGTAGCAATTTTTCGTTACACTGTGTACGGGTACGTGTGAAAATAGCGTCGGCATCGGCTACATCTGCTGCTGTTATTTTGGATCCCGGAAGATATATGATATCTGTGTATGGCTCTAATATGCCTTTTAGAAAAGGGATTTTGTCGTCGGCAACAATTTTGAATCGTTTTTTTGAATGGGGCGTTGAGACCTCCCCCTGCCCCCTCCTAAGGGGGATAACCTCCCCCCTGCCCCCCTCCAGAGGGGGATAGCCTCTCTCTGCATCCTCAGAAGGGGGATAAGAATTGCGCGTTATCTTTTTTGAAATCAATTTTTAATTCTTAATTTTTAATTTTTAATTAATTGAAGCGTTCCTTGTATGCCCAAAGTCCCAGAGCGGGATTAGAGATATAGTAGATTTCTTCTCCGTCGACTATGTTCCAGCCGTCTATCAATACGGCAGGATTGTACTTTTGTATCATTGTGTTCAAGTCGGCATATTGATAACCAACACTTTCAATCTCCTGACGCGACAGATGTCCCGGGCAATAGGTGATGTTGAAGCGTCCTTCGGAAGTGCCATGGATAAGATGAGCGGCGACGCCCAGACCGTTTTGCAGGTCTTCGTTTTCTTTTACATAGTTCAGTACCTGTGGTGTATGGACATATCCGTATTTACGTATCAGGCGGTCGTTCACCGGATCTTCGCCAAATTGATGCAATCCGGGTGCGAGGACGATCAGTTGGCCGCCGTCGGCAATGGCCATGCGCGTTCGGTATATGCTCTTGTTGCCCAGCCATGTACTGCGAAATTCTTCAGGATCAAGGTATACGACTACCTTTTTCATTTCCCTGTCCATCATGCGGAAGTTTGTTTCGAGCGACAGACCGGCCGCTTTTTCAAAACATTCGTAATCATCCCCTATATACAATCCGCGCATTTGCAGGCCGTCTTGTCCTCCTGAAATAACGGTTTGAAGATACAGGATGGGAAGATTGGCGGTAAAATGTTCCGACGCATAGTTGAGTACTTGCCGGACGGGGCCTAAGGCCCGTCCCATGATTCGTTCCATGCCGTAAGTAGCTCCAATGAAATGGCTTTTGTTGATACATTCCGCACCGCCTACGCCTACAAAGATGTTTTTATTGTAGTTAGCCATTCCGATCACTTCGTGCGGAACAACCTGACCGAGAGAAAGAATCAAGTCATAACCGCCATCAAGTAAAAGCCTGTTTACCTGAACAGGCACGGGATAATCGACGGCGCCTTCAGAAATTTTGTTGATAAATTCACCCGGTACCGTACCTACCGATCCTACATCTTCACGCCAGTTATGTACGCGAAAAAGAGACAATGGAATACCCGGAAACATCTTTATGATTTCTTCATCAGTCATGGGAAAATGCGTTCCCAAAGCCGGAAGAATATCGGTCAAACGATCGCCGTAATATTCATAAACATATTGTGTTAATTCACCCGCCCGCGAATGAAAGCGCGTAAAATCAGGTGGGATAACGAGCACTTTTTCTCTTTTTCCAAGTTTGTCTAATGTCGCAAAGACAACTTTTTTTATTTCGTCCGAACTAAACGCATAGTCCGGCGTTCCTTTTGCAAAATATAACATAAAAATCTATCTTAACACCCTCGCATTCCCTTTCCAGATGCTCCACACCTGGGCTTCGTCGGCGGGTTGACCATAGTCGGTAATAAATGTGGTGGCTAAGGCGCCGGTTGCCCATCCGAATTGCGCCCATTTTTCCGGTTCCCAGCCTTTGAGTATGCCGTAAAGCAAACCGCCAACAAAGCCGTCGCCTCCGCCGATACGGTCGAGGATATTGATGGAGCGAGGTTCGATCGCATGCCAGTCTTCGCCGGCCAACAGAATGGCCCCCCACAGATGTTCGTTCACACTGACTACCTCACGCAAGGTAGTGGCAAAAACGGAAACATCCGGAAACGATTGTTTGACGGCACGAATCATGCCCTTGAAACTCTCCATTTTGCCAGCAAGGCCTTTTCCGCCTGCTTCCGGGCCTTCGATACCGAGACAGAGTTGAAAGTCTTCTTCATTGCCTACTAAAATATCTGATATAGAAGCGATTTCCTTGAAAATGGCACTTAATTCCTGCTCCCTTCCTTCCCAGAATGATGCCCGGTGATTCAGGTCGAACGAGATGGCTGTGCCATATTTTTTGGCGGCACGCGCCAATTCGAGGCAAAAAAGGCTTGTTTCGGGCGACAAGGCGCCAATCAAACCCGACAGATGCAATATCTGCACTCCCTCCGTACCAAAAAGACGGTCGAGGTCAAAATCTTTTACATTTAATGTACGACCAACTTCACCGGCGCGATCGTTCCACACGCGAGGCCCGCGGGAACCAAATCCGCTATCGGCTATATTAATCTGATGACGGTATCCCCATGGGCCGCCCTGTTCGACTTCTATTCCTTCGTAGGCTAAATTGCGACTGCGCAGGTTGTCTTTGATAAATTGGGCAATCGGACTGCCTTTAACAAAGGTAGTCAATATCTTACACGGCAATCCCAAATAAGCCGCAACGCTTGCCACATTCGATTCGGCGCTTGTGGTTTGCATAAACATTGTATCGCTCTTATGGATGGGTTGGCCGTGAGCCACCGGCGTAAGTCTAATCCCCATGCTGGTCGGAACTACCATCGACCATTTGTATTGTTCTTTAAGTTTCATACCACTTTATTAATTAAAAATTAAGAATTAAAAATTAAAAATTAGAAATTACAAGTTAAAAGTTACAAGTTACAAGTTACAAGAGAACTGTTTTTTTTAACTAAACTCTAAACTCTACTAACTAAACTCTAAATTGAGAATGCGTCAA
>Ga0082212_10013142_pt1 | contig 10372 bp, 7 predicted proteins | sample TergutNt197P3_FD_71548 | JGI IMG/M metagenome (GOLD analysis project Ga0082212, IMG submission 71548) | Neocapritermes taracua P3 segment gut microbial communities from Petit-Saut dam, French Guiana - Nt197 P3 | ecosystem: Host-associated > Arthropoda: Insects > Digestive system > Gut ...
GTGGCCTGTCCCGCAACGCCTTTGCGGAGGGCTTGATGCGGATCTAAGCGAACAGAGCGATAGCAAACTCAACTGTCTGAGCGCAACGCAGTGGAGCGAGTTTTGAGTTTGCCGCGGCGGAGCATAGAGCCGCACAAGGCCGGAGAACGGCTTGCGGGGCAGGCCACGTCCGGACCCGCCCCCTGCCTTGCCGCGGCCACTCATGCCGCCACCTATTAAAAAAAGCCGGGTTGGCGAATATTCTTGCGAATCTCATTGGCTACACGCCAAGTCTCCTGCAGATGAGGCGTCAACAGCTGGACGCGGCCGCTGTACCTATCGATAATCAAATCCGGTGAATCGAAATCCTCGTCATACACATCGCGTTTGATATCGATGACGATCTTGTCCTCAGCGAACTTAGGCGACGTCACATTCTTAATGGATTTTTCCGTCGTGTCAATGAGATCATGAACCTCTTTATCGGGAAACCCTTCATGAAGCAAGATCTCTCGGACTTGGCTCAACGAATAATCCAGTGTTAACAGCACTTGAGCGCGACGTAACATCTCGGAATCACTTTGCATTATGCCACCTCTTTATAATATCCAATAAGGATATTTGCTCTCCTTCCTCAATATTTTTTCCTGCGAAGGCTCCCCTATACGAAACGTTTTTTAACTATACTCTCAAATGCTGCCTGCTCGCCCAGCAATATCAGTTAAATTATTTATGATATCAAACACCTGATCGCTAACTAAATATTTTTTCAACTGTCCGTTCGTCGCCACCAACAAAGGAATCGTGCCCTCCAGCTCTTGGGTTCGGATGTCCTTATCCAACACAGACATGACGAATTCATAGGCGCTTGCCGTCAGTTGCAATTCCTTCAGTTCGCTATCCCCCACAAACATAATCCAATACCCGGTAGAAACATTGGATTCCTGTTCCGGCTGATCAAATAAGTCAGACAATGTCAATCCCTCAGATACCGCGTCTGAAACGGTACTGACGTCCGCACCCGAGGGATCCGGCAACACAACATCACCCATCGTCGTCGCCGCATCCGCATTTTGGTTGGATAAGAAGCTCAGAATATTAGGAAATAGCAAATACCCGACGGCTCCAATAATGAACACCCACAGGGCAATCATTTTGAAGTCGGACCAAGGCTGTTTTCGCTGCTGTTGATGTCCCCAGTCACTCATCAGGTTCCCCTCCTCTGTCTCTTCCTCTAATATACGATGGTAGGCGGCGGAATATAACACCGGTCATGACCCCATTGACTATTGTGTTAAATCTGTATAATAATATATCCATGGCATAGCCTGCCACTCATTATTTTACGTGTCCTCCGGCCACTACACGGGGATCGGTTGCGGGCGTAGCCCGCATTAGTCACATTCTGAATCCTGAATATTGAATACTGAATACTGGATACTTGCGGTCGAAGACCGCCTTAGTATTCATGCGACATATGTACACATAATATGGAATAAGGTGGTGATCCTGCAATGGCGCAAGACAATTCCCACAACAACCACATCCATTCCGTTACTCATGAACCCCAAACGGCCGCTTACCACACCGCCCGTCTCCTCACCGCCGGTGCTCTTGGCGCCAAAATCGCCCTTCTGCCCGACACGCCCGGCGCCTATTTGATGCGCAACCAAGCGGGACGGGTGATATATGTGGGCAAAGCCAAATCGCTGAAACATCGCGTACGTTCCTATTTCACCGGCTCCCACGACGCCAAAACCGAGAAAATGATCAGCGAAATCGTTGATTTCGAATACATTCTCACCCACTCCGAAGTCGAAGCCTTGGTGCTGGAGTACAACCTCATCAAAAAATACCAACCCCCTTACAACATCCTTCTCCGAGACGGCAAATCCTACCCCTACATCCTTGTGACCAATGAACCCAACCCCCGCATCCTCGTTACCCGCCAAATCGAAGGCCAGATGGCTGCCGCCAAAAACCGCCGCAAAAAAGCCGGTAAATACTTCGGCCCTTACCCCAGCGCTACCTCAGCCCGAGAAGCCGCAGCCCTGCTCAATCGGCTGTTCCCTCTGCGCAAATGCCGACAAATGCCCAAGAAAACCTGCCTCTACGCCCATATTGACCAATGCCTGGCCCCTTGCGTCAATACCATCCCTCCCGAAACCTACGAAACCCTCATCGAAAAAATCACCGCCTTCCTGCGCGGCCACCAGAAAGACGTCGTCCGCCAGCTGGAACATAAGATGGCCGCCGCCGCGGAAGCCATGGAATTTGAAATCGCCGCCAGCTACCGGGATCTTTTGGAAGCCTTGCGGATCATCCGCGAAAAACAAACCGTCACCTCCACCGACGACACCATTCGGGACATCATCGGGTACGCGGGAGGCGACGAAGCCCTCAGCGTACAAATCTTCTACTTTCGTTCCGGCAAACTCTCCTCCAGGGACAGTTTCCTATTGCCTTATTACAGCGACGCCGAAGATGCCTTCATTTCCTTCCTGCTGCAACGGTACACCGACAGCAATACCTTACCTGAAGAAATCTGCGTCCCCCAACTGGGCGCCACCACCATCTGCGAACTTTTACCTATCGTTATCCCCAAACGCGGTCGCCTGAAAGAACTCGTTCGTCTGGCCAACGAAAACGCCCAAAACCAATTGGACCAAAAAATCTCTCTGGCCAAAGAACGCCTCACCGCCGCCAAACAAGCCCAGGAAGAACTGGCCCAACTCGTCGGGCTCTCTTCCCTACACGTCATCGAATCCTTTGACATATCCAACTTCCGCGCTGCCCAGATGGTTTGTGGCATGGTCCAATTCGCCGACGGCAAACCCGTCCGTACCAATTACCGCAAATTCGCCATCAAAGACCTGGATCACCCCGACGATCGTGCCTGCATCAAACAAGCCGTCACAAGACGTTACCGACGCCTCTTAGACGAGGACAAACCCTTCCCCGACCTGATCCTGATAGACGGCGGCCTCTCCCAAGTCCGCGGCGCCGAAGAAGCTTTGGAAACCCTCAATCTAGCCATCCCGGTTGCCGGCATGATCAAAGACGATCGTCATCGTACCCGTACCCTGGTCACCACCCAAGATCGTGAATTGGACCTGAGCCCCGGTCTCTTCCACCTCATCGAACAGATCCAAGAAGAAACCCACCGGTTTGCCATAACCTTTCACCGTCAAAAACGACAACACGAATTCCTGGCCTCCGAACTCAACGACATCCCCGGCATCGGGCGCAAACGCCGCCTGCTCCTCCTCAAACACTTTGGCAGTCTCGACAACATCAAAAAAGCCTCCTGCGCCGACCTGCAAGGTGCCGGACTCCCTCAAAATATCGCTCGAGACTTAATGGAACACTTTCGGTAGAAAATCCCATCGGCCGCAATATGCATAAAAAACAAAATTTTGACAAATCATATAGAAACGATACTGGCACAACCTTGGTCAAAACCACAAAGATCCGTCATTTTGAATACCGGATTCATGCGGTTAAGATAGCATTATTTGAAGGATGTGAATTGAATTTGAACCCCAGGCATTTGAAAATAATTGTCCCGACAGGCAAGCAAAACACCCGAGAAATTACGCTCCCCGGCATTGTCAGCGCCATGATCCCAATCGGGATAATCGCTTTCACCCTTCTGGTTGGAGCCATCATAGCCGTCAATATGTCTCAACACCAATACATCATACAGACTGAACCCCAAATCTCCTATATAACAGATATCGAAACCCAACTCGCAGGCAAAAACGATGAGATCGAGGAACTCACCGGGCAACTCGAAGATATCAATAACAATCTGGATGCTATCGCCAGTTTGCAAAACAGAATTCACGCCATGCTGGACAGCGAAAGCGGAGGCGTTCTCTCCGCAGTCGAAAGCACCGATTCTCCTTTCAGCGACACGACAACCGGCAGCGGTAGCGCTACCGCCGACGCTTCCGCCGGCAGCGCTACAGCCGACGCCACTGTCGACGCCTCCACCGACAACACGACCGCCGAAGCCTCCAACGGCAACACAACTGCCGTCGCCTCCACCGGCAACACGACTGCCGACGCTTCCACCGGCAACACGACTGCCGACGCTTCCACCGACAACGGCGGCGACGGCGCCGACAATACCCCCAACAACGTGGGCGGGTCTCCCGATTCGGAAAACAGCGGCACGAGCGCCGGCAATAAATTCTCCTCAGTCAACAAAGTCATCGCCTTCAACAAGGTATTCTCTCTCGATGAAGCCTCAGAACAAACTCAGTCTTTATTGTTTTCCATACAAGCTCATTATGATGAAGTCCTCAGCGCCTACGAAGACAAACTCCAACATATGCCTAACATGTTACCCGTATCGGGAGCGCTTTCCTCGCCCTTCGGTTATCGGCCCGACCCATTCAACACCGGCGTCATCGAATTCCATAATGGCATCGATTTGGTGGCCCCATACGGAACACCGATTAAAGCCCCTGCTGACGGCAGAATCCTGTCGGCCACAGACGAAGGCGGTTGGGGTCAGCGCATCAGAATTGATCATGGATATGGGATTGTCACATTTTATGCCCATCTCTCACAAATGGGCGTCCAATCCGGCCAAGAGGTCAAACGCGGCGACACTATTGGATATTTGGGCAATACCGGTCGGAGCACCGGCAATCATCTTCATTACGGCGCGTTTGTTAACGGTCAGCCTTTTAACCCTTTGGAATTCTTGAGAATAACAGCTACTTTGGAAACCAGGGAGACCGATATACAGAATCCGGTATTCAGTACTACGCACACTGGCCAAACACAGCAAGATAAATTATAATCAAGAGAGTATGCAATAACGAATTGATTAAAAATTTCACAGGAGGGAACACCAACCCAATGCATCTGCCACACCTAATATCGGATCTGGCCCTCATCCTGCTGGTAGCAGGCATCGTCACTATTTTTTTCAAGAAACTCAAACAACCGCTGGTTCTGGGATACATTGTCGCCGGGCTTCTGACCGGCCCCTATCTCTCCTCCATACTTGAAGATGCCCTTTCCGGCATCAATTTGGTCGTCTCCATTCCAACGGTTGTTGACATGGAAAACATCCACGTCTGGTCGGAAATCGGCATTATTTTTCTTATGTTTGCCTTGGGGCTGGAATTCAGTTTCCACAAGCTGGCCAACGTCGGACAAACCGCCATCATACTGGCGATCACCGAAGTCTGCGGTATGCTTGTTATTGGTTTTTCTGTCGGCACGCTTATGGGTTGGGGCACAACAAACAGCTTGATCTTAGGGGCGGTATTGTCCATGTCCTCAACCACAATTATCATCAAAGCCTTTGAAGAGCTGAACCTCAAAGGCAAACAATTTACCGAACTGGTTTTCGGCGGCCTGATCGTTGAAGACATTGCCGGGATATTCATCATGGTGTTCCTGTCCACCTTCGCCCTCAGCCAAGGCGCGGGCGTCGGGGTCATCGCCTTCACCATTGTCAAACTCATGGTCTATCTGGTCTTGTGGCTGCTGCTGGGGATATTTCTCATTCCGACTTTGCTCAAGAAAGCCCAGAAGCTCATGAACGACGAAACCCTCCTCATCGTATCCTTGGGGTTATGCTTGGGCATGGTGCTCCTCTTCGTTCAGATCGGGTTTTCGTCAGCCTTGGGGGCTTTTATCGCCGGATCCATCTTAGCCGGCACCATCCACGCCACAAGAATCGAGCATCTGACCAAACCAGTCAAAGACTTTTTCGGTGCGGTATTCTTTATCTCTGTAGGAATGATGGTCGATCCGGCTGTGATCATCCAATACGCCGGCCCCATTCTGCTCCTGTCCTTGGCCACCATCGTCGGCAAGCTGATGTTCTCAAGCTTAGGTGTCCTCTTCGCCGGGAACAGGCTTCACACAGCCGTTTTTTGCGGTGCCAGCCTGGCACAAATCGGAGAATTCTCCTTCATCATCGCCTTGTTGGCCATCAACTTGGGCTTAGGCAACGACTTCCTGTACCCGGTCATCGTCTCCGTGTCGGTTATCACGACCTTCACCACCCCATTCTGCATCAAAAACGCCGAGAAGCTGTACGGATTGGTCAAAAAAACCCTGCCCAACAAGCTTCTTGACCGCTTGGATACCTACACTTCGGATACCCAAGTCGAGCAAGAAAAAGACAGCCATTGGAAAACCTTTCTCCGGACCTATTTCATCGGTATCCTGATCTATTCGGTGCTGATCATCGGGATAATGCAGCTGGGCAAACTGTTCATCTCACCCCTTGTCCACAGGTTCATTAATGGGTTCGGCGCGGATCTGATGTGTACAGTCATCCCCTTGCTTCTGATGGCTCCTTTCATCATCAGCATGTTGCGCCAGCGCAACAATGATCTCCGACTTCTGATGTTGCGAAACAGAGTCAACCGGTTGCCGATGTTTGCGTTCCTGAGCATGCGGGTCACGCTGGCTGTTTTTCTTGTTATGTATACCATCAACCTGTTCATGGGGATCTCCATGGGATGGCTCGTCGTGCCGGCAGTTATCATCATCGCCCTCCTCTCTCGGTTTGACGCCATATTCGGACGGTACCTTCACATCGAAGCCCGTTTTCTGGCCAATTTCAACGAAAAACTGTTAAGCGACTGGGCCGCCGAAAGCCAAGACGGGAGCACGATATGCACCCGGGTCAGTGATGAGTTATGGGTTGGACAATATCGGCTTGAGGGCAGCTTCGAACTGTTCCGGGAGACGGGAGGTGGCATCGAGAGTGCTTCTGGGGACACGACTGGTACGTCCGGTATGTCAGATGTCGCGGATATCCCCAACCGTCAACTGAAACGCCTCCAAAGAGCCGGGAAGAGAGTCGCTCAACACCGCAAACGGCATCCTTTGGGAACAGAAGCCGGAACAAGGCTTTCTGATCTGGTCGTCATGATGATGGACAAATTGTACTACATCAACATCATCAAAATCATTTCCGGTAAAAAACACATCAACATGCCAGATAACACCCCCAAGAGCAGCCAAAAACTCCATATGGGAGACACCTTATTCCTGCTGGGTATCAGGAAGCATATTGATAACTTCAATGAAAGTGCCCGATACCACCCCTACTTGACGGAACAGGCGCCCCCCATACCGTTGCTCAGTTTCATTCAGAAACAGGATCAGGATCAGAAAGAGCAGCAACTTCTCTGCTTCGCTTTCAGTATCGATAAGACTTCTGTGTTCTCCGGCAAAAGCATTAAGGATTCCGGTATTCGTAAAAAATGGAACTGCGTTGTCATCGGCATTCAGCGAGGTCTCTATCCGATGGTATATCCCGATGTTCAAACGATCCTGTCCAACGGTGACAAAGTCTGGTTGCTGGGGAGCCAGAAGACTTTTGGGAAGATGGTACTGGCCGGATTAATCGAAGCGGATCTGGAAACGATGGATGTTGACGGGTATGAGAGCGACAGTCCGTAGAGACGAAGTTGGAGATTGGAGGTTGGAGGCTGGAACGTCGAAGATCGAAGGTCAAAGTTCAAAGGTCGAAGGTCGAGAGAAGGAATCCGGAAACGTAGAGGCGAAATGAAGACAGGTTTGGTGTTGGAGGTTCGCGCCCGAAAGAAAGCAGACTGTTGGCTTCTGAAAACGGAGAATCTGAGCGGGTTTGGGAGGTTTTCACGTGACTTGCCAGAAGAGAAAAGAGGGCGAATGTTGATTGTGAAGTATGTATTGAGTGTCTGTTGCGGCCGGTTCGCGATTTCCCGTCTGAGAGGGCTGTGTTTATCAGGAGTTTGGGACGGACAGGTTGCAATGGGATCCCTCCCCGAAAGGGGTTTGAAGTCCATGGCCTGGTGGGATAACGATCTCAGCCGAGGTTGCAATGGGATCCCTCCCCGAAAGGGGTTTGAAAGCAATGTTTCAATGGCCTTGATCTCCTCCGTGGGGTTGCAATGGGATCCCTCCCCGAAAGGGGTTTGAAAGGCTATGTATGGGGACGGGATCCGTCCCCTTGGGGGTTGCAATGGGATCCCTCCCCGAAAGGGGTTTGAAATGGCACGTACCAGTGGTAATGCATTACCACTCTGGTTGCAATGGGATCCCTCCCCGAAAGGGGTTTGAAACCCGTTAAATGGAAACCCTTCAGATTCTAATTCAGGTTGCAATGGGATCCCTCCCCGAAAGGGGTTTGAAACAGCGTTGCACTCTTGGCCGTTTTTATTCCATTTGGTTGCAATGGGATCCCTCCCCGAAAGGGGTTTGAAACATACTGCCTCCTGTACGCTTTCAAGGCAGCTTCGAGTTGCAATGGGATCCCTCCCCGAAAGGGGTTTGAAACTCCCAGGCGATTAGCGTCTCCCCTTTTGCCTCGGTTGCAATGGGATCCCTCCCCGAAAGGGGTTTGAAACATCATATAAGCTCAGTGCAATATCTCTCATCATCCGTTGCAATGGGATCCCTCCCCGAAAGGGGTTTGAAACAAGGTTCCAAACGCAGCGCTCCGCGAGCGACGGGAGTTGCAATGGGATCCCTCCCCGAAAGGGGTTTGAAACTTGGTCGATTAATGGCACGTTTGACACAATTACAGTTGCAATGGGATCCCTCCCCGAAAGGGGTTTGAAACGAGGGACGCCTGTACATGCAAGTACGTTTTCTCGTGTTGCAATGGGATCCCTCCCCGAAAGGGGTTTGAAACCACTGCGTAGATGGTACCGGTCCACAGATCGGTTGTTGCAATGGGGTCCCTCCCCGAAAGGGGTTTGAAACCTGAGCGCTCGTATTGTTCAAGGCTTGACAACGACGTTGCAATGGGGTCCCTCCCCGAAAGGGGTTTGAAACGTTTTCAATGATCGTTTTTGAGTTGTTTACTGAGTGTTGCAATGGGGCCCCTCCCCGAAAGGGGTTTGATACCAGATTGCCCCATTAAATACCTCCCTTCTATCACGTTGCAACGGGGTCCCTCCCCGAAAGGGGTTTGAAACGCTCATACTATCATGAGCCAAGGGGTCCAACTCATGTTGCAGCAGGGCCCCCCAAAAGGGGTCCCAACGAATCTATTCAAATAAAAAATTATTCAAATGAACGAAGAGTCCCGTTCCCGTAGTAGTTACTGTGGAATATGAAACTCTTGATTTTCAAGAGAAAATAATTAGCCAGTATGACCTTGCTTGTCTAAGAAAACTTTACGCTGAAATACGCAAAAATATATCCCGCTTCCATTTTGTCAGTCAACTTTTGTCACAATTTCAGAAGCCCCCAATAAATCAGATTAAGAGGCAACGTCCAATACAGATTCGTGCGTGACCGGAACAACCGTCCCATAATGTTCCTCAGCCGATAGAACTCACGATTCACATAGGTGAACCCTTCCAGAAGTTCTTCCGGGGACATATTCCGGGGCCTAAACACCACATCCGTCCGGGAATTGTACTTGGCCCAATCCTCAGTGAGAATCCTGCCTTCCGCCTTGAGCCGATCAAACAACGGTGTTCCCGGGTAGGGCGTCAGGATATTAAATGTCCCTTGGGCGATTCCGTTTTCGAGCAAAAAAGCGAGAGTCTCGTCAAAAACATCTTTGGTATCGCAATCAAACCCAAAAACAATCCCCGCCTGAACAGAAATCCCATGAGCATGTATCCGGCGAATGATTTCCCCGTAACGTTCAACTTTATTGAAAGATTTGTTGGCGCTGTCCAAAGACATCTGGGTAACGCTTTCAAACCCGATAAACAAATGACGGCAGCCGCTTTTGTAAGCCAGCTCCAGGAACTCGTCGTCTTCACCGGCCTTGATACTCGCTTGAGACGTCCACCATTTTTTGTATGGGGTTATCGCCTTGAACATCTCTTTCGCGTATGCCCTATCCGCCGAAATATTGTCGTCCCAGAACACCACCACCTTGCCCTTGAAGGCGGAAAAATCCTTGACCACCTCCGCGATGGGGCGTTTGCGGAATTTATCTTTGTAGATACAGGCAATGGCACAGAACTCGCAGGCGTTCGGGCATCCCCGTGTCGCGAACATGGTTCCGGCTGTATGGTCGGCCCGATGAAAATGTTGTTTGCAGAGGAGCGGCGCCTTAGCCAAATCCACCGTACCGCTATCAGAATAACGTTTTTTGACACATCCCTCTTCGAAGTCACATAAAAACCGCGCAAACGTATTCTCGACTTCCCCCACAAAAATGCTGTCAGCATGCTGCTCAGCTTCATCCGGCACCAAGGTAACATGGGGCCCGCCCATAATGACGACAACGCCACGCGCACGAAATGCTTCCGCGATCTCGTACGCATGATAACAACATGGGGTGTGGAAGGTTAGTCCCACCAGATCATAGGACGCCGAATAATCGATCGGCTGCGTTTCCTCATCGATGTGCGTCACGTGCCAATCGCAGGGAAACAACGCCGCTAAGTACGGCATGGTGCAC
>Ga0082212_10013143_pt1 | contig 10372 bp, 4 predicted proteins | sample TergutNt197P3_FD_71548 | JGI IMG/M metagenome (GOLD analysis project Ga0082212, IMG submission 71548) | Neocapritermes taracua P3 segment gut microbial communities from Petit-Saut dam, French Guiana - Nt197 P3 | ecosystem: Host-associated > Arthropoda: Insects > Digestive system > Gut ...
TGTTGCCTTTCAAGGTTTTCCCGCGCCGCCTGGCGGCAAAAAGACCGGAAGAGGGATGGAAAATGTTTTCGTTCTTGGGTATAGAGGTTGTCTTAAGAAAGCTGGACCAGCACCTGATGCTTCTGCCCATCCTCAGATAAATGGAAAATATTATCAGTTTGTTTTTCCCCATCCAGCCAGAGGCCTGCTTCCTGGCAGCGGCAGCGTACTTCTATGCTGTAGAGGCTGGCCTTATAGCGGTATTCCAGCTTGTAACCGGGCCAGGAACCGGGCAGGACGGGATCGATTTGCACTTGGCCGCCTTGTTTTTTGAAACCAAGAAGTTCCCTTAAGGCTACGATATAAAGCCAGGCTGCAGCTCCGGTGTACCAGCTCCAGCCTCCTTGGCCGCTATAGGAGCCGCTGTAAATATCTGCTGCTGCCACATAGGGTTCCAGGCGGTAGTGGGCCAGTTCCAATTCGGTGCGGCTGTGATTGATGGGGTTGACCATTTGCCATAGATCAAAAGCGCTGTCGCCCTGACCTAACTGACAGAGGGCGGCTACCATCCAGGCTGCGGCATGGGTGTATTGGCCGCCGTTTTCCCGGACCCCGGGCGGATAGGAATTGATATAACCGGCTTTGCGCCCTTCCGGGGTAAAAGGCGGAGAGAGCAGGAGTAAAATCCCTGCTTCTTTTTGTAATAGCTGCTGCAGGGCGGAATCCATGGCCTGGCGGGCTCGCTCGGGCCGGGCGGCTCCGGAGAGGACAGCCCAGCTTTGGGTCAGGCTGTCGATCCGGCATTCGGCGGCCAAAGCGCTGCCCAAGGCTTCGCCCTCGTCGTCATAGGCCCGGCGGTACCAGGCGCCGTCCCAGCCATGTTCTTCCACATTGATTTTCAACTGCCGGGCCGCTTTGCTCCAGCGATCCAGGATCAAATCATCACCTTTCAGAGAAAGAATCGGGGAGAAATTATTAATAACTGTTAAGAGGAACCAAGCCAGCCAGACGCTTTCTCCCTTGCCTTTGATCCCCAGGGCGCTCATGCCGTCATTCCAGTCGCCGCAACCGATCAAGGGCAGGCCATGGCCGCCCCATTTCATTGCCTGTTCCACAGCTGCCAGGCAATGCCGGTAAAGATCAGCGGTCTGATTGCTTTGCTGATACTCACTATAGAATTCCATTACGCCGGGAGCCAGGGGTTCCCCTTTCAGCCAGGGGATTTCCTCATCCAGGATAGCTGTCTCGCCGCTGTTTTCAATATAAGCGGCCACTACAAAAGGCAGCCAGAGCAAATCGTCGCTGAAACGGGTACGCACTCCCCGGATCTCCTGTCCCTGATGCCACCAATGCAGCACATCCCCCTCCGGGAATTGATGATGGGCGGCAAGTATTATCTGGGCCCTAGCCAGATGGGGCTGGGTGGGGAGAAAGGCCAGAATGTCCTGGAGCTGATCCCTGAAACCAAAAGCCCCGCCGCATTGATAAAAAGCGCTGCGGGCATAAATGCGGCAGGCCAGGGTTTGATAAGTCAGCCAGCCATTGAGCATGGTATTAAGGGCCGGGTCGACTGTTTCGACCTGAATAGTTCCCAGCAGTTGCTGCCAGTGATCCCGGGCGGCCTGGAGAGATCTTTTGGATTGCATTACCTGGCGGAAACGCCCTGCCAAGATCAGAGCCTCTTCTTTGCTGGATGCGGCGCCCAGGGAAAAGGTCAGGTCTTGACTGCCGCCGGGAGCCAGATCCAGCTTTACCTGGAGGATAGCTCCGGGGATCACGGCTTTTAGCTGATTGCTGAGATGCACTCTTTTCAAGGCTTCCGGAGCAGCTAAAGAGCCCCAGCGGCCCAGGAATTCCTCGCTGTCCCCGCTATAGGAATAAGGCGGCAGGGAAGATGCCAAAAAGATAGTTTGCTGCTGGTTTTCATAAGGATTGTCGATGAGAAGCAGGCCCTGATCCGGCTCGAATTGAATATGAAGCAGGGGGCTGTCCTTGCCCGCGGCAAGCAGCGGCCGCAGATAAAACCAGGCGCTGAGGCGGCGAGGAGAATTGCCAATATTTTCCAGTTGAAGTAAGCAGGTTTTTACCGGCGCCTCTTTGTCGACAAAAACTGTTAATTCCTGCCTGATGCCATGGCTTTGCCGTAACCAGCTGCTGCTTCCCCAGGCGTGGCTGACTTGATAATTGCCTTTTTGGCCCAGGGGCCGGGGGGTGGGGGAGAATACTTCCCCGGTATCTTCGTCCCGGATATAGATAGCCTCTCCGCTTGAATCCAGCAAGGTATCATTATACCAGGGGCTGATTTTATTCTCCCGGCTGTTTTTCCACCAGGTATAACCCAGGCCGCTTTCTGTTACCAGACAGCCGAAATCAGGATTGGCCAAAATATTGCTCCAGGGGGCGGGCGTACTCTTGCCCCCTTCCAAATTGATCCGGTATTCCCGCCCATCGCTGCTAAAAGAGCCCAAGCCATTACTGAGCAAACCGGGGTTAGAAGGCAATTCGTAATTCGTAATTCGTAATTCGTAATCGCCTTTCTCCTTAGCGGGAGGAGAGGAGGAATCGGAATTTGAATTTCCTGATTCGGAATTAGTTGGGAAAGAAGAAGATAATTGGGAATTGGTTTCCCCCCGGTTGGGGGCCAGAATGAAAGAGGCGAAGGGGGGCAGGGGTTCGGACGGCGGGGTCAGCAATTGCCGTTCCAGAGGGTAGCGGCCGTGGAAAACTGCTGCTGCCACCAGGCTGAAAAGTTTTTTCTGAGCTGGGGAGAAGGCTGCAGCCTGGCGTAAATAGATGCCTCCTTTTTGCTCAGTGCGGCTGGAGGTGGCATTGGCGGCCAGTAAATTCCGGGCCATAGTGAGCAAAGGCTGAAAATAGCCTGCCTCTTCCTGGCAAAGGATCAGAAAGTCAAAGGGGCGGCCTTTGTTGTACCAATATTCATGGAGCCGGAAAAGTGAGGTTAAAACCGGGCTGTCTGTTTCCTGGGCCAAATTGAAAAGCACCAGGGGCAAATCACCGGAAATACCTTCACCCCAGAGCAAATGGCGGCCCAGGCGGTTACCGCTTTTATCCCGGGCTGTCCTGGCCCCGCCCAGCAAATAATCACCCAGGTTGAGAGCTGCCTGAGCTTCCTGCTGCTTAAGAGGTAAATAGCCGGCGGCGACTTTACTTTTTACCAGGGCCAATTCAAAAGCCCGCTCGCAACTGCTGTTTTCATGGTATTTGGCAGCTAAGGCAGCGGCTTCCTCAAAGCTCCCGGCGGAGAGCAGATAAAAATCCATGGTCACCTGAGCGCCCGGCTCCAGGACCAGGCGCTGGCGCAGGGCCAAAAGAGGATCCAGGGGATGCAAGGTGATGCCGGAAAAGGGCAAGGCGCCTGCAAAGGCCTTGGGATAACCCTGCTCTTCCCGGGAAAAGAAATTTGCCCGCTTGCTTTCTTTTTCCACCGGTTCACAAGTCTCGGTCTGACGCAAAGCGGATCCGAAGGCGATGTAAAAGGGATTTTCCTGATAATTGCGAGGCCGGCGCCAGGCAATGACGGCATCCTCGCTTTCCCCAACCTCGATAAAAAGATTGCTGAAAGCCGGATGAGCCCGGTCGGCGGCGATACTGGTCAAAATAGGTTCAAACCAGGCGCAAATTTCCAGTAACTCCTTACTGAGACTGCGGTTTTTGATTTTTAAGCGGCGCAGTTCGCCGCTATCCTCCGGCAAGGCAATGATTTGCAAATGACTTTCCAAATCAAAGGCGCTGTGATGATAAACGGCCCGGTCCAGGGCAAACTCTACCCGAAAAGCGCCTTTTGGCGGGCCGAAAGGAGAGGGGGTGGCAGGCAGGATGCTGCCATCCTGTTTGCGGCAGGCAATAGCAATGCCTTTCTGCTCCCCGGCCTGATGGGGCGGACGGTTGATCGTTGTGCCATTATAACCGGAATAACCGTTACCATCGCTGTCCAGAACGATTTGCCAGCCCCCATCTGCCAATAAATGCCAGGATGGGGGGCTGCTTTGATCGAAGCCGAATTGGCGGACCGGACGATAGGGGGCGCTTTGGCCCATTGGAGCTTTGCCTGACTGGGCCTGGCTTTGCTCTAAAATGATGGCGCTGTCGGGCATTTTCTCCTGTAAGAGCAATTCGGCGCTCTTGATCAGAGGATGCTTGGCAAGCAAACGGGGCAGGCTCTTCTCCCCCGTCAGATAGTTGGCGATAGCTACTATAGACATGCCTTGATGATGGGCCATAAAGCTTTTGACCACACCGCCTCCCTCGCCGTAGTCAATAGCCTCATAAAGCCCGTATTTTCCGGAAAGGCCTTCTCTTCGTAAATGCTGCAAATTATCCCAGGCAAGCCGGGGGGTCAGGGGTAAAGCCAGGCAGCCGGCATAAGGGGCGATGACTTGGGCCCTGCTTGCGGCCCGTTCCAGGCCCAGTTCCGGAACGCCGAAAGCCCGGTATTGATAATTTAGTTGCAGATCAAACCGATAGAAACCGGATTCGGAAATACCCCAAGGCAGGCCTTTTTCTAGATTGTGCTTTCTTTGAGCATATAGAGCAAAGTTGGAAGATTCTGCCAGCAAGGTGCCGGGAGGCGGGATCAAAAGCAGGTCCGGCATCAAGTATTCAAACATAGTACCGCTCCAGGAACAAAGCCCTTTATAGCCGTCCAGCATCCGCAGCATCCGCCCGGCCCTAAACCAGGCATCGGGATCGGCATGGCGGCGGGCTACGGCAAAAAAGATAGTCAGGCGGGCTTCGGAGGCCAGTAAATCATAAAATGATTTATCGCAAGCATCCTTATCCCGGTGCCAGCCCACGGAAAAAAGCTGCTTCTTTTTGTTATATAAGGGCCTGAAATCCATAGCATAGGCAATATTTTCTGCTTCCAAAGCTAAAGCGGCAGCTTCGGATCCCCCATCATCCAGGATCCGCAAAGCCTGAGCCAGGGCCAAAAGGCCTACAGCCAAATTGCCGCTGTCTACGGTGGAAACAAAAGCAGGCCGCATCACTTCCAGATCCCGGCTGTTATACCAGTTATAAAGGTGACCCTGCCATTTTTCCATCCGTTCTAAGGTGGCAAATACTTTTTTTATCCGCGAAAGCAAAGCGGGGGTATCAATAAAGCCCAATTGCCGGGCGCAAGCGGCTGAGAGCAGCAAAAAAGCGATATTGGTTGGAGAAACCCGGTGGGCCGCTTCCTTGGGCGGAGAAATTTGCACATTATCCGGGGGCAGCCAATTGTCGCTTTCTCCGGCATAATCCTCATAGAATTGCCACATCTCCTTGGCTATTTGCCGCAAATCCTCTTCTTCCTCCGGCATGAGGCGGGGAAGGGCAGGATAGGGGCGGCTTAAATTATAGGCTAGGAATGGGCCGGCCCCAAAGAGGACAGCCAAGATAATAGCGGTTATTGTATTACCAAGCCAAACGCCTATAGCGGCAATGATCAGGGCTATGAAAAGGGGCGGAGCCATCCGCCGCCAAATAGCGGGCAGAGTGTTTTTGCTGCCCCTTTCAATTTCTGCGGCAGGTATCCATTGCAATAAATTCCGCCGGGAAAGGGTCAGGCGAAAGAGAGTGCGGGCTATGGCATCCATTATCATCAGGGCATAATGGGGAAGAACAAGCAAATTAAAAACGGCCTGGCCCCAAAGGGCGGCGGGGGAACTGATGCGGCGGGCAAAAGTTTTGCCGCCGCTTTTGCTTTTCAGCCAGGCAGGCAGATTGAGCAGGGGATTGAAGAAAACAGCCGCCATTACCGCCGGCAGCCAAAACAGGTTTTGCCCCGGCAAAAGCACTCCGGCAAAAAAAGCCAGGGCTGTGGCAGGCAGCAGCAGGCTGCGGCGCAGATTATCAATGATTTGCCAGCGGGCCAAAAAGTTGAGGGGATTGCTTGTTTTGGGTCCGTAGCGGCTGCGGATTTTTCCCTTCAGCCATGGCAATAATTGCCAATCTCCGCGGATCCAGCGATGCAGGCGCAAAATCCAGGGCAGATAGGCGGCGGGATAACCATCCACCAGTTGGACATGGCTGGCCAGAGCCGTGCGGAGGATATTGCCTTCCAAGAGGTCATGGCTCAAAATGGTATTATCGGGGATCAAGTCATTAAGGAAATAGCGATAGGTATCAAGGTGATAAATGCCTTTGCCGGTGAAAATAGCCTGATGAAAAATATCCTGATAGGGATTAGAAAAAGCGCTGCTATAGGTATCTATACCTCCGCCTGCGGCAAAAAGAGCGGCAAAGGGCGTTTGCTTGATCACTCCGGCTTCTATGGCAATATGGGGCTGGATCAGGCCATAGCCTTTTTGGACCCGGCCATTTTCTATCAGAGGCCGGTTCAGGGGATGGTTAATAATACCGGTCAGTTTTTGCACGGTTTGTACCGGCAGGCGGGTATCGGCGTCCAAGGTCAGGACATATTGGACCCGGCGCAAGGGGCAATCCCCGGCCAGATCTTCCGCAAAACTGCCCTGCTCTCCCCGCAGCAAATTATTCAATTCCAAAAGGGCGCCTCTTTTCCGCTCCCAGCTGGACCAAACTCCCTCCTTAGTGAGTTTTCTTTGCCGCCACAGCAAATAGAAATATGGACCGTATTTTTGATTCAGCCGGTCTATTTTTTCTTGGGCAGCTTGGATGATAGCCGCATCAAGAGGAGCTCTTTCAGTCTTGGCCTCCGGCAGATCCGCCAGGAGGACAAAGCTGATATTTTCCCCGCCGCTGGCCAGATAATGGACTTCCAGCTGCCCGGCCATTTCGGCGCCGCGCTTGGCATTACTGAGCAGGGCTGTTACCACCACGGCAGTAGAAGCTTCCGGGGGCAGGCTTTCTTTATATTCCAGGCGGGGGAGAAAAGTAGGTATGACAAGGGAAGCAGCCAGGCGGTTGACCACTTGATTGCCGATCTCCCAGCCCAAGAGACAAAAGGCCAGTCCCAAGAGTATTTTAGCCCAAAGAAGGGGCGCACTAAAACCGGCGGCAAGGCCAAAAGCCAAGGCAAAAACCGCTTGGAGCAGGATGTAAAGAACCGGCAGAAGCTTGCCGGAATCAGGCGGGCGGCCTTTGAGGAGCCGGGCCAGGGTTTTTTGCCCTTCTTCCTCCAAAAGATAATAACCGATATGTCCTGCCCGGCCGGATATCTCTTGCGGTGTTTCTTGATTTTGGGCAAGCTGGATCAAGGCAGCAGCAGCAAAGCTTTCTCCCACTTGATGCATAATGGAAATATTTTCCAATAAATGACGGTATTTTTCCCGGCTTTCCTCATCCATAGCGGCATAAACCGGATCCTGGCGCAAGATAGCTTCCGTAGGGGAGTATTGCTCAAATATGTCCTGCCAGTCCCAGGAAGAGGAATCCTTGAGAGCGCCGAATACCCCGGAAAAAACCAATTCCTGACCCGCTTCCTGGCCCTTTTCATCCTGCAGCAGCTGTTCGCTGACATTCATGAGAATATCGCCCAGGTCGGTTGCGGGTAATTCGGCATTACGCATCCGTTGGATCAGGCGGTTGACAAAAGCGGGGCGGGCAATTTGCTGATTATCAAGCCGGCTTTTCAGTTTGTCCAGCCAGGCGCTATCATGAAAATCTATTTTATCCGCTTCCAGCCAGCATTCCTGGATCTCGGATACGACCCGGCAACTTCCCGCCAGATATTCAATAAGGGCCATTTTGACCATAGCCGGCAACAGCCACAATTCTTTCATACCCAGCTCGGCTTCGGGCTGATAATGATCCAAATACTCCCGGACCCCCTGTTCGCTGAGGCGGCCCTGGGCCAGGCTTACAATAGCCTGCCCCAAAGCATAATCCCGGGGCAAGCCTTTCTTTTGTCCGTTAGCCAAAAGAGGTAAATCAGCAAAAGCCCCCTCCGACACATCTTTTTTGAGGGCTTTATACTCTTCTTCCAATAAATAAAAATTATCCAAGAGCCAAATAGCCGCAGGCAAAATAGCTTCCCCCTCGGCAGCCAATGCAGCTATCCGCCGGTACAGCTTTTTCAAGGCAGCAAAATTCTGCTCCAGCCGGCTATCCAATTGATTGGGGAGAGTGCCGGAAGGCGCCTGTTCATCCATGAGTGTCTGATCAAGAACCCATTGAATGGGCCGCTTATTTTTGGAGCGCAAGGGCCGCAGGGAAACTAAACCTAAAAGCAGAGCCAGGCCGAAGAGAGAGAATAGCAGCATGACTGAGTTCCTTTCATTAGAAGTTAGGAGTTAGGGGTTAGGAGTTAGGAGTTTTTCAAGAAGCTAAGCTAATATATTATTGCCTGTTTTGGGAAAAGTTAGTCATAAATGGCTACTTTTAGAAAAGAGATAAAGAACCCCGCCTGCTGGCGGGGTTCTTGGTCGCTTGCTTTTGAGAAACATTATAACTATCAAAGCATGACAAATCATTCCATGCTTTCTTTACCTTTGAGGATCTATACAGTACATTATTTATCTAAGCCTCTCCGGATATCCGTTATGGCTTCGCGAAACGGACGTATGCGGCCAGCCTTTTCAGCTTCCAATCCTTCATCTAAAAGTCGGTAAAGCTCTAATTTTCCGCAAAGTCGTTCATAAGTTTCTATACTCAAAACAGCAAGATCTCCTTTCCCGTTTTTTTTAGTCATCGTTCACCTCTATTAGTTCATGCTCTGCTTTATTTTTACCCGCTTCCATGTCTGCAATAGCCCTTTTTAATCTAGTTATATTTGCCTCTGAATAAAATGGATCGAGGCTGATTTCAAACGGTATTTTACCTTGCCTGACAGACTGCCGGGCAAAGATATTAAATGCTGTTGTCATATTCATGCCCAATTCAGAAAACAGCCTTTCAGCTTGCTCTTTGAGACTTCTCTCCATGCGTATATTTATATTGGTTGTTTCCATGATCTCAACTCCCTTTTTTAGGTTTATTATAGTAAAAAATATACACGTTGTCAATGTATTGCAAGCATTATTATTAAAATGGACTCAAGCAATGGGCGCTGTTACTTGCCCCCCCTTTGAAGCAATGTCAACAACTTAAGAAAATTTATCATTCACAATTCATCATTCATCATTTTTCATTTTAATTTAGCCAAATAATACCTGCAAAGAATAATGAAAAATGATGAATGATAAGTGATAAATTATGAATTAACAAGCTTTCTTCTGTTAAGTTGTTGACATTGCCCTTTGAAGGGGGGGAGAGTCGGCTTTGCCGACTGGGGGGTAGATGTAGCAGGCAAGCACAGTTAAGATTTCATTGCTTGTGAACAGAAAGGCCAAAGTTTTTAAGCTGCAAACTTGAAATTTATTGGCATTAATGAAATATGGAAAATAATACGGCCAAGGTGACCGGCAGGAATTTTTTGCGGGATAGAGAAGTGTGTAGGTGGGAGTAATAATAAATGGGGGATAGACATGGCAAATAAATATTATAAGGATAAAACCAGACAAAAAATCAAAGCCAGGAAAAGGCAATTGCCGCCAACAACTCCGGGTTCGGAATTGTCGGAAACAGATCGTATTGTAGAAGAAGCCTCAGCTCGAATGGCACGCAAAATTTCAGAGAGGACCGGCAAAGAGTATAGGACTATAAAAAGCCCGCCCGCAGAAAGCATGTCGGATGTCTTGTTGAAATTTGCCGAACCCTTTTTCGATGCGGTTGATTATGGTGACAAACAGATATTTGAAAATATAATAAAAAAGTCGATGATGTTTTGGAACTATGCTATTATTCTGGATAGCGGAGACACTGAAACAGTAAAAGAAATGAAAAGACTATTTAAAGATGATGGTTTGGAAGAAATTGCGAATTTTATGCTGGAACGAAAGCAGCGATTGTTCCCTAAAAATACCAGGCTAATGATTGATTACGAATTGAATAGGACGAAAGATGGCGGTTTTCACGTAACAGTGTCGTCCTCCTTGGGATGATCAAATCATTGGTATTAGTCGCAAACTGCGTGAACTTACGGTATGCCATTGCTACCGAAACGGCGATGAAATGATACGAATAATATCAGCATGGAGAGCAACAAAAAAGAATCTGAGCTCTATGAAAGAGGGCTGTTGCCATGAGGGAAATAACAGCGGAAGAATTTGCTCGTGGTGTAAAAAATCCATACTTTGATAAATTGATGACAAAAAGGTAAGCAACAAAAAAAGCCCTGCCGGTGTTGGCGGGGCTTATAGTTTAAAATATATTATTGGCTCAACTTTTCTGCTTCTTCGCGAGTTATGCCTGTTGCCGTAATAATTTTATCAATGGGCATATCCATTTCTAAAAGATTTTTAGCAATAGATAATGAGTTCTTTTTCTCCGCATTATACAAAGCTTGTGCCTCGTCATGTCGGGCCTTACTCCGTAGACGCTCTCTGTGCTGTTATGTAAAACAAAAATAGATTTCAGTTTGACATTTTGCAGAAAA
>Ga0082212_10013144_pt1 | contig 10372 bp, 7 predicted proteins | sample TergutNt197P3_FD_71548 | JGI IMG/M metagenome (GOLD analysis project Ga0082212, IMG submission 71548) | Neocapritermes taracua P3 segment gut microbial communities from Petit-Saut dam, French Guiana - Nt197 P3 | ecosystem: Host-associated > Arthropoda: Insects > Digestive system > Gut ...
GACAATCTGCGCTTTCGTGATGGAGTGTTATCAGCGTGGTATTCTCAATAAGGAACGGACTGGCGGTCTGGAATTGACTTGGGGCAACTGGGAGGCTGACCTTGAAATGATGCACCAAATGGCACAGGGCGAGGGTTTTGGTAAGATAGTCGGCCTGGGTGTCCACAAGATGAAACAGATTTTTGCTGGTCGCGGATGGGGCGATGTCGGCCTGTTGGATGACATCGGTATGGAAAACAAGGGCCTGGAATACAGCCAGTACCTATCCAAAGAAAGCCTTGCCCAACAAGGCGGCAACGCCATGACTAACAAGGGTCCCCAACACGATGAGGCCTGGCTGATCTTCATGGACATGGTAAACAAGCAATTGCCCACATTTGAGGACAAGGCAGAAGCTCTTTACTACTTCCCGCTATGGCGTACATGGTTCGGCCTCAATGGGTGGTGTAAGCTACCGTGGAACGATGTGTCACCAAAAGATAACCACTTGCGCCCGGAGCCACACAAGATACCAGAGCATGTAGAAAACTACCTGGCCATGCACGGTGCTATGCTGGGTACGCAAATAACCGTTGATGATATGCTCAACCAATCTGCACGCGTCTATAATTTTCAGCGAATTTTCAATATCAGGATGGGTAAGGGTCTGAGAATACATGACAAAGCACCCTATAGGTCTATGGGGCCAGTCAGTGTGGAAGAATATACAAGTCGCCAGGAGAGGTACGACCAGCAGATCCGCGAAGAAATTGGCAAAGACCCTACCAGTATGACGCTGGAAGAAAAAATGGCGGCTCAACGCACTTGGCGCACCGATAGGTATGAAAAGCTAACTGATGCAGTATATAAACGTCGCGGATGGACACCGAATGGCGTACCGACTCTCGACAGAATTAAAGAGCTGGGCATTGACTTCCAGGAGGTTCTGGAAGTAGTTAAGCCTCTGCTCTCGTAGTCTCAACTTATGATTAAAGTCAATGGCGACCCACTGGAATGGCAAGACGGCATGACCGTACAGGGTATATTAGATGCCAAGAAATTCAAGTTTCCTATGTTGATTGTCACGATTGATGAAGAGCATATTCCAAAGGAACACTATGCGGCCACAGTAGTTCCTGATGGCACAGATGTAAAGGTAATCCATCTATTAAGTGGCGGATGATGCCGAGTGGCATATGATGGTTACATTGCACTAGGTACTAGACAGAGATCAGCGTTGAATCGTTCCATCTCAACTTTCGTACCGGATGGCTATTGCCGAGGAAGCCAGGTAATACATCAATGAGTTTGCCTGGATTTCCAGAAGTATATATTTGGGTGTGGCCAGCATTTTTTGTGGGGCAGCCCTTATCGTTGAGTATCTTGTCGACCTGCCGAGCAATGGCCGGCGATGGATCGATGACATTCACATTAGGCCCCACAATTGATTGCACCAAGGGAATTACAAATGGGTAGTGGGTACAGCCCAAAACTATCATGTCCGCACGGGCTTCAATCATTGGGATTAACGCTTCTTCCAAGATGGATCGTGTCGAAAGGCCATCAAGGTTGCCAGCCTCAATTTGCTCAACCAACCCCGGGCAGGTACTTGTCAGGATGTTTACGTTTGAGGCAAAGCGTTCTATCGTATCATTGTAAAGTTTGCCGTGAAAGGTGACAGGAGTAGCCAATACTCCAACTGTTCGAGAGCTTGATAAATTAGCAGCTGGCTTAACCGCGGGTTCCATGCCTACAAAGGGGATGTTTGGGAAAGTCTCTCTCAGGCCATACAGAGCGGAGGCTGAGGCTGCGTTGCAAGCTACCACAATCAGCTCTGCCCCTTCACCTATCAGGAATTTTGTAATGCCCGCAGCAAACTCCTGCACCTGCTCTGGATTCCGTGAGCCATAAGGGACATTGGCCTGATCGGCCACAAAGCAAATATCTATGTCAGGACGAAGTAACCTGACGGCTTTCATGACTGAAAGGCCGCCAACTCCTGAGTCAAATATTCCAATTGTGGCTGATGTCTGCTGGGAAGCCATGTTGATTTCAATCTGTGATTTTGCGTATTAGATCTTCAATGAGTTCAGCTGCTTCCTGGAAGTCAGATGTTAATACCAGATCGGATGTCGTTGAAAGCACCTTACAAACTTCTCTATCCAGCGTCATTTGGGAAAGCTCTACCAAGTAGCTGTCCGCTGTTCTGACATCCTCAGCCAGGAGAGCATGTTTAAGATTGTTCAGAGTAGAAACAATAGACCGACTGGATAGTATATGTTGCGGAGACTTATTGCCCTCAGAATCCTTCGCGTTCAGGATAGTGATTAGGCGTTCAACCAAATTATTGATTTGATTACGAAAACTACCTATCGTCTCCTTAATTGCAGTCATGTCACCGCGCCCACCTGCATCTTCGATGTATTTAGCATCCGCTGACAATCCAAAGGCCCCTATAGTGCCAGAGGCACTCTTTAGTGCATGGACGTGGGTAGTAAAATTTTTGAGGTTGTTTTCAGCATAAGAGACCGTCAAATATTCAATCCTCATCTTCACATCACGGCAATAGAGTTTTATTACCTCTGTATAAGCTGTTTCTGACCCTCCAGTGGCTGCAATGCCTTTTTTGGTATCAAGTCCTTCAATTTCAGCAAATGGATTTTTTTCTAGGTTTTTATCGGACGAAACCCTGAATTGGTGTCCAGAGGCAATTGGAGTAGGTACACCGTGAGAACTGCGCTTTTCTGGCGGAACCCACTTTTCGATCAGCTCGTTCAATTTTGACATCTCGATGGGCTTGGCAAGGAAGTCGTTAAAGCCTTTCTTTAGAAACATGTCCTTCATGCCCACCACAACATTTGCCGTAAGTGCAATGATTGGCAATGTCTTAAAGTACCCACCGTAGTCCCGAATCGTGGCTACCGCTTCCAGACCATCCATTTCCGGCATCATGTGATCCATCAACACGAGATCATAACGATTCTGTCGGACAAGTGCGATCGCATCTTTTCCGCTCATGCAAGTATCAATCTTCATTTGATACGGTGCGAGGAACCCTTCTGCAACCATCAGGTTTGTTGCAACATCATCAACTATCAGTACATAAAAATCAGGTGCTGTGAAGTTAACTGACCATGTTTCAACATTCTCCGAAGCGAGTATATCCTCAAAGCTACCGATGGGATATGAATCCGAGGGGATTTTCTGCAAAATGGTGGCCGTAAACTTTGAACCTTCCCCATACTTGCTCTCAACTGTTATGTCTCCGCCCATTGCCTGGCAGAGCATACGGGTGATAGAAAGGCCCAGACCAGTACCCTCTATTTTGCTGGTATTTTTTTCATCGGCTCTCGAGAAATCCACAAAGAGGCGGTTAATGTCCTCAGGTTTTATTCCAATACCACTATCCGAAATTTCAAATATGCAGAGGATGTTGTCTGTGGCATCTCTTTGGCAGCGGGCACTGAATTTTACAAAGCCCTTCGGTGTGTATTTTGTGGCATTTGTCAGGAGGTTTAATAATATCTCTTTGACTCGAGTCTCATCGCCAATGGCGGTTTCTGGAATATTCTGGTCAATATCAGCAATCAGCTCCAGGTCTTTATTGTCGTTCATCCTTATCCTGACAATGGCGAGGACATCGCTCAAAAGAGATGCAACTTTGTATTGAGCATTTGTAATCCGCAGCTTGCCGGACTCAACCGCAGATAGATCAAGGATGTCATTGATAATTGCGAGTACGCTATTGCCAGCGTGTTTTATCTGGGCTAAATATTCCATTCCATCCTGCTTGCCATAGTTCATTGCTGCCAGCTCGCTCATGCCAATCACTGCATTCATAGGTGTGCGGATTTCATGGCTCATGCGGGATAAAAAGCGGGTCTTGGCGGTACTAGCCTTTTCTGCTGCTCTTGCCTTAGTTATAAACTTAAAAAAACCGAATATACCACTTGCCAGAGTAAGTAAAATGGCAAATATGTTTCCAAATGCCAAGTACCTCTTGGACAAGGTTGTAAATATCAGTTCCCTGTCATCTATGTCAGCACCTGCCAGTGCAACCACGTTACCATCTGCATCGAAGATAGGTGCATATCCAGAAATTAGCCCATCCCAACCCGATGCATATGAGCCAAGTTCCGTGATATTATTCTCCCCGGCCAAGGCGGGTAACATGTCGGGATTGTCTTCAAGCTCTTCTGGCTCAGTGTCGAGGCCTACTCTGGTTTCTTCATTAAAATCGTTATCAACAATAAAGTAAACTTTGCCATCAATCACACGCAAATAGTATGCGTAAAGGACGTTGGCCTCTTTTGCGTATTCTACTATCTTCTTTCGCAGAGCCTGGTAGTCATCTCTCTTTATATCAGCAGGCTCTCTGTAATTGTCGAGTTCTTCAGCCGTTACCATCTCTGCAAGTTTGAGGCTTGTCACGCGCAATTTGTCTGCGACATTTTTTGCACTGATGGTCGCGTACTGGTTGCTCAACCTGATATTTAAAATAGATACGCCCAAAATGAACAGGCTCGGGACGATGAAGATTAGCAATAGCAACGTGTGAGACTTGAGAATCGCCCTCATCCCCTCCACCCACTTCTTCATCCTGCTCATTATTTTTCTCCATCAATCTTAGCAATTTCGCCTTAATTTTTTCTATTCATCCGTCTCGGATTCTGCTTGAGGAGAGTTAGTTGAATAGGCAGATGATGCAAATTGATCGGCAACTTTCTCAAATAAATTAACAATTTCCGGATCGAAGTGGCTTCCCCTACCTTCATTTATGATCTTTACCGCTGCATCGTGCAAAATGGCTCTCTTGTAAGGGCGGTCTGAAGTGAGCGCGTCATACACATCGACAACGGCCATAAGTCTCCCGGGTAAGGGGATGTCAGGGCCAGCCAGGCCATTGGGATAGCCGCTTCCATCCCATCTTTCATGGTGAGAACCGGCAAATATTTTTGCATATCTCAAAAAATCAGTACTGGATGCTTCCTCTTCAATGTGCTCAATGATGCGGATTCCGTGGGCAACGTGGGTCTTCATGACCTCAAATTCTTCTGGCGTGAGTCTGCCAGGCTTTTTTAGTATGCTATCAGGGATGGATATCTTGCCCACGTCATGAAGTTGGGAAGATTCAAGCATCAAATCTACGTCCCAGTCTGATGTTTGATCCTTGTAATTCTCCATTGATTTCACGGCGTTTATAAGGGTTCTCAGGAAATATTGCGTGCGCCAGATGTGCCCACCCGTAGCGTCATCGCGGTTCTCTACCATATCGGCCATAATCCTCAATATGGCGTTTTGCAACCTTAGAACCTCAGATGTCTTTTCATCGACCATCTCCTGAAGGTTCTTATTAAAATGTTCTATTTCCTTAACGTGCTCGTCCAGTTTTTCTGCCTGTTCCTTCAGTTGCTCCTTTTGGTTGGCGAGGGCAAGATGCAGCTCCACTCGCCTATCCAGTATCTGTGGACTAAATGGCTTTGAAATATAATCGATTGCACCCAAATGGAGGCCCTTCACTTCATTTTCTGGCTCGCCCCTGCCTGTCAGGAAAATGACTGGAATGTCCTGCGTGCCAGGCTCTGCCTTGAGAAGCTTTATCACCTCAAAGCCGTCCATGTCCGGCATATCAATATCGAGCAGGATAAGGCTGGGCTTATTGCGTTGGAGCATGTCAAACATTTTGGCCGCAGAAAGCACCGTAAAAACGTCATAAGACTTCGTCAGGGCGTTCTTGGCAACCTTAAGGTTGGCGATGTTATCGTCAACAATCATTATCAGTGCGCGTTCGTTATCCATCTGTCTGTGCTGTTCCATTCCGGGTTATACTGGGTGTGCAAAACCACCAGATAATATAGTTTACACCAAGTGGCTCAATTGACATCGAACACGAAACATCGTTCCTTGCAAAAAATGGGGAACTTACCTTTTTTGATGGCCACTGGCCCGTTTTTTTGACTTTTTTCGGACAGGCTTCAGTCCCTCTCCAACTTCCAATATTTTTCGCACTCTGGCTTTTGGCTGGGTAGGCTCATCGCCTTTTTGGACTTTTTGTACAGAAAAGCGGATGGGTGTGCCGACAAATTTAAATTTTTCCCTGAGACGGTTCTCTAAATAGCGGAGGTAGCTGAAATGAATTCTACTGCCAGTATTTGTCTTTATGACAAAACTTGGAGGTCTGACACCAACTTGTGTCATAAAAAACATCTTTGGGAGTTTGCCATCTGTAGCGGGTGGTGCCATTGCCGATACCGACTCCTGCAAGAATCGGTTCAGCTCGCCCGTGGGTATCCTTCTTGAGTGTGAGTGTGCTACTTTATTGATCAGGTCGTATAGCTTTGATACCCTTTGGCCAGTGAGGGCAGAAATAAATATCATTGGAGCATGTTGAAGGAAGCCTAGGCCGCTCCTGAAGCGGTCTTCCATTTTTATTGCCGTATATGTGTCTTTTTCAATGGCATCCCACTTGTTTACCACCAAAACCACCGCTGCGCCTGCCTCATGGGCGTAGCCAGCTATTACTGCATCCTGATGAGTTATGCCCTCAATAGCATCGATCAGCAAGAGGCTCACGTCTGCCCGTGCCATGGCTTGTTTGGCCTTCAGGATGGATAATATTTCAGCTCCCTCAGTCGTCTTACCCTTACGCCTGATTCCAGCAGTGTCAATCAGGCGATATACAACATCCTCCCGCTTGTAGATTGTGTCAACCGAATCTCTGGTTGTACCCGCGACTTCACTGACCAGACTGCGTTCAAACCCAAGCAGGCAGTTGGTTAAGCTCGATTTGCCAACGTTAGGCCTTCCGATAATTGCAAAACGCAATTCATCAGACTTATCATGACTATCAGCTTCTTCAGGAGTGCGGTGGAAGGGTAACAGATTCCTGACAGATTCCAATAATTCTGCAATGCCTTCTCCGTGGGCAGAGCTGACGGCGTGCATCTCATCAAAACCTAATTCGTAAAATGCCCCGTCAGGCACTCCGCCCTTCATGCCATCCAACTTGTTTACCACCAGGATAGACGGCTTACCGATGCGTAGTACCCTGTGGGCTATCTCTGCATCACCTGCAGTAAAGCCAGAATGGCCGTCAACCATGAGAAGAACCACGTGCGCTTCTTCCAACGCTGCCTCAGCCATACGAGTTATACCCTGTGTTATGGTGTCGCAGCCCTCAAAATCCAATCCCCCCGTATCGATCAGGTCAAATACTTCTTCAGCGTCACCAATCTCGCTCAGGCACGTTACGCGCCCATAAGTTCTGTCTCTGGTCATTCCAGGCAGATCATGAACAAGCGCAGCTCGGCTCCGGGTAATCCTATTGAACAGTGTAGACTTACCAACGTTTGGGCGGCCACATATAGCAACCAAAGGAAGTTTCATGGCAGTTGCTGTTAGTTATAGTTGCATAAAAATATGTCGGCCCCAGGCTCCAATCCCCAAAGGACAACATTGTTGAATAAAAGACCATTATAGCATTTTAAATTTTTGTATTTGAACATTTAAGTGTCACATTGCACTAGTACCTTGTAACGCTTTAGATGCTTGCTTAACGGCGATCCCAGTTTGACAAATCCAAGTTCTGTAGGGCCGTTCAAGGTTGCCTTGCAACCTTGAACGGCGCAGAACTAAGATTTGTCCCTTGCAAGCATCTAGCGGTCGTGAACTCTCGGAATCCTTCGCTACGCTCAGGATGTCCGAGGCCCCCACGCCAAACCCAATAAATTTGGCAGACTTGGAGGCACGCTAGCCGGTTCTTTTCCAGCTTCACCTTCGTCCTGCGGGCAAATCCCGACCCTAGTGCAATGCAACATTTAAGTGTTACATTGCACTAGCCACTACTCACCCCTTTCTCACAGCCTCAACTTCTTCAACTGTTCGGGGTTTATGTGAGCCGAGACGACGACTGCCGATGTCTGTTATCACAAAGTTTTCCTCAATGCGGATGCCGCTGAAATCCCTGTAGGCATCCACTGCGTCATAGTTTATGAAGTCTATGTGGCGACCTTCGGCCTTCCACATGTCAGTCAGCTCTGGCATAAAGTAAATGCCAGGTTCCACCGTGATGACAAAGCCCTCTTGTAGTTCGCGACCCAGGCGCAGAGACTTGAGGCCAAACTGTGTACTCTTTGGCCGCCCCTCATAGCCAAAGTGGACTTCGCCATAGTTTTCCATGTCGTGTACGTCCAACCCAAGCAAATGACCCAGGCCGCATGGGAAGAATAGCGCGTGAGCGCCCTGAGCAACAGCCTCATCAACGTCTCCCTTCATTAGACCAATGTCTTTGAGTCCCTCAGCAATTATTTTGGCGGACAGGAGATGTATATCCTTAAAGTTGACCCCCGGCTTGAGGGCATCAACTGCGGCCAGGAATGAACTTAGCATTAAGTTGTATATGTCCTTTTGCCGCTGCGTAAAAGTAGGATCAACCGGAAAGGTACTGGAGAGGTCGCCGGAGTAATGGGTCTCTGTTTCGGCTCCAGCATCGAGCAGGAAGATCTGGCCGGATTTCAGTATGTTTTCATAGTGGTGATTGTGCAACACGTGGCCGTTGATGGTGGCGATGACCGGAAAGGCCAGGCCACCGCTGGCCAAGCCAATCTCAGATACACGGGCCATGATCTGAGCTTCCGTCATGCCGGGCTTTGCCATGGACATAGCTGCCAGGTGCATCTGCAAAGAAGTTTCCACTGCCTTTTCGATTTCGGTGATTTCATATGCAGACTTGCGGATGCGCAATTCTGACGCAGCCATGATTAGAGGCACCGAAGCTCCCTTAGTTGGGTTGTTCGCCATTATGCCCAGTTGACAAAGTTTCCTGTGGTGCTCGTCTCGGTACGGTGGCAGATAGTGAACCTGTCGCCCAAGTTTAGCAGCCTCTTCAATAACATTCTTCAGTCCGCTTAACCTGTCTGTCTTTTCGATACCAGCACATTCGGCAAATTCTCTAATTGTTGGCAGAGCACCTGTCCATACAATGTCGTCAGGAGTCAGGTCATCTCCATAGAGAGTCCACTCGCCGCTCTCCAGATCGGCCACAAGTGCGAGGCTGGCGCGGTCAATGCCAGAAAAGTACAAAAAAGTGCTGTCCTGTCGAAACCGATAAGTGTTGTCGGCATAGTTCATCGGGCTTTCTTCATTCCCAAGAAAAAGGGCCAGACCCTTAAGCGACTGGTCGGTTAGCTTTTGTCGCCTTTCAGAATAGATGTTTGACATGGTGGCTCCTGTAGTAGGTGGTTAAAAACAGGGTTTGGTTGTAGCACCTGCAATCGCAACGACACTCTGTTGTTTCAAAACCCCGTAGGGTTTCAAAATTGGTTCAATAACCAAACTATTTAATGCTCAACAAAGTCTTAAACCGCGCCTGGGCATCTTTTGGTGTCACCCCTGGGGGCAGGCGCAAAATGGCTGTGGTGGAGTCGTTGCCCCCAAGCACCCAAACCTGCTTTTGTGTATCGCCATCCTGCCCTTCTTTTTGCAGGGTTGGGGCTTCTGCCACTTTTATCCACCACTTGGCATTTCTGCCAAACGCAAAATCGGTAAAACCAAGCATGTATTTGCGAATGGTACGCTGCAGTTTCTCCTGGTTTGGCGCAGCCAGCCAATGGGCCAACTGTGCAGGAGCGGCCTGTAATAACTGGCCATCAGCAAACCACTCAGTACCAAATCTTTCTGGCAGGTCTGGTTGTCTCGGCAGACGATTCCCCAGGAAGGGGCCAAAGACATTGTTCAGACGCAGCCTCGCGCCGCCGTCTCCAAAGTCTTTTTTCCATCTTTCGCGGCTGATGTTGACCCAAAGATAAAATGCCACATTGCAATCTTCCTTGAAGGACTTTGCCAAGTCTACCCGTCCGTGAGACTTTGTGCATTTTACTCCTTGCAGCTCGCCCCTGCACCTGTATTCAACGCTGCTACTCTCCCATTCCTCAGCCTCGAGATGCAGCCACAATACCTTTGCAAGGCTCCCCATAGGGGAAAGGTTATTTGCATCTCCCCACTCGCTGACTTTGCCATCCTGGCCAACGACAGCCAGCCCTTCGCCAGGACTGAGTACAGGATCCTGAGCGATCATGCTTACACCAGGTTGCACCAAATCAGGTTCAATCTGTTGAACACTACTCTGTATCAAGCTCAGAGTAAGGACAAAGATTGCAGGATAGAGTTTGTATGCCATGCTATATTGTATAGCTTAAATTGAGAATTGATGCTACCTATAGCTATTTACGTTTTTGTTGTTCACTTTACGGCGAGCCAAGTTTGACAAACCTAAGTTCTGTCCCTATGAACCCTAAATTCCCACATTTTTTAACCTAGGGCAATCAAATTGCAAGCCCCATTGAAGCGCGGAGTTCAGCCTCGGACGACCCCATAGCCTCAAGTATTTCCCTTT
>Ga0082212_10013145_pt1 | contig 10372 bp, 7 predicted proteins | sample TergutNt197P3_FD_71548 | JGI IMG/M metagenome (GOLD analysis project Ga0082212, IMG submission 71548) | Neocapritermes taracua P3 segment gut microbial communities from Petit-Saut dam, French Guiana - Nt197 P3 | ecosystem: Host-associated > Arthropoda: Insects > Digestive system > Gut ...
TTCTTTTATCCCTTCTTTTATCGTTTTGCCCCCGCCATATAGATAAAAGATGCCGCCTGTCAATGAAAAAAGCACTATAACAACACGCCAAAGGGCAAATATTGTCGCGCCGCCTTCCACGCCCATGGCACGGTAGAGGTTATCGGCCAGCCATTCAGTCCAGCCTATATTTCCCGGTGTAACAGGCACAACTGACGTGAGAATTACGATCCCCGCGACAGCTATTGTAGCGTAAACCGCATGAATGTCGTATAATATATATGCTATAATAGATATACATATTAATGTTATAATATGTCCGCATATACAGAGAGCGAATGCGGACATGAACACTTTTGTGTTTTTTACAACCGTCTGAAATGTACTCATAAAGTTAATCATTTTGTCGCCGAAAATAAGTCTGGAGAGTATCATTTCAACTATTTTATAGACTTTGTGAACTCTCAGAAGAAACAGCATTACTATCGCAGACACAGGGCAGATTACAGTAAAGGTGAGTAAAAGCCGGTTTTCATTTATAAGTGTACTTCCGACATCCGAGTGCTGGGTTATAAACCAGAGTGAAAAAAACGCTACAAACACGAGTCCAAGCATGCCAAGCAGCCGGTCAAACAACGTAATGGCAGAACCTGTGGATATGGAAATTTTCTCCCTGCGTTTCAGATAATAAATACGCATGAGATCGCCTCCGACACCGCCGGGAAGGAAGTTATTATAAAATACACCTATCATTATAATTGTCAGAGCAGTTTTTAAAGAAACCTTTTTTTGTAAACTGTTTATAAATATCTGATATCTTTTGCTGAACAGTAAATGGGATATGATAAGAAGGATAAACAATATAAAAATGAAAACTAAATTTCTTTGTTCAAAAAAGACAGTCAGCTTCCTGTAATCAAATTTGCCGCTTGCCACCAAGTACCACACCAGGAAAACCATAAGCGGGTACTTTATAAACGATACTATTTTGCGAATAATTTAATCCTTATCGGTATAATCGGATATTATAATACATAAAATCTTTGCTGCGCACAAGCAAGGTTTTACTTTCTAATCCCGCCGTTTACAATAAAAATCATGGAAACCACTATGCAGATAACTGCCGTTGCTGTATAACGGTTAAATAGCTCTCCGCCGAAAGTGATACCCACAATAACCGCTATCAACGGGCAAACATATGCTGTTGATGATGCTATGGGCAGAGTGGAGTTTTTCAGCAACCACAAGTATGCTGTATATCCTACAAGGGTACTGCAGAACACAAGATACAGTATGTATAAATATGTCTGCCATGGTAAAGAGAACAGGCTGAATCCCCGCCATTCATTGAGTATAAATGTCATGGCAAGCAGAAATACTCCGCCGAACAGTAGCTGCAAACTGTTTCGGCTGAGCAGCGATACCGTGTATCTGGCATGGCGGGTGGCAAGCACGCCGATACTCCAAATAACAGCGGATATTATTCCCAACGCAACGCCGGTAAGCGATATTGTGGCATTTTTGCCGACAGCGGGGATGATTGTAAAAGCAAGCCCTGAAAATCCCAGCATAAGCCCTGCCATTGTCAGAAGATTGGGTCTTCCCTTTTTTAACAAAAGCCATTCAAGCGTCACCGATATAACTGGGGAAAGACCATAGAGCAGTGCGACCAAGCCGCTGTCGATATATTTTATTGTGAGCGGCATCAGTCCTGCGCTGGCAAAAACAAGCAGAAACCCTGACAGGAAAGTGAATTTAAAGTCAACCGGTTTAGGAGTCATTTCTCCTTTCCCTGCAGTGAAGACAAACAGTATAAAGCCTCCTAACAGAGCGTTTATCGCAGCGAGCAAAAAAGGGGGGATTGACACAACCGCAAGTTTTACTACAAAAAATTCAGAACCCCAGAAGATATATAGCAGGACAAGAGATAATATTGTGATGATTGATATTTTTGAAAGCCGCATCCGTAATACTATAAAATATATTATACACATCTTTATTTCAAGGCGTTTTATTTTAAAGCGATTGATATTTTTTCCGCATGCAGTTAAAATAAAGGAGCTATCCATTTAATTTCCTAATGATGAGGAAAACAGGAGGGAACAAAATGAAGCATATTTTTTTGATTTTTGTTTTGGTTTGCGTGATTGGACCGGGCGTTTCTGTGTTTGCCACGGATGTTCTGGAATTGACGAATCGCGTGACGATTGAGGGTAAAATTCTCAATCCCGCCGAATCGCCGCGAAAAACGTGGCAAATCGAAATGGCTAAAGGAGTTATCGTCGAACTGCCGCACAAGACAACCGTTGGCCGACGGGTAACACGGTCGCTGGCGATTGACCAATATTACGCGAAAGTTCCGTTTCTGCCTGAATCCGTGGAAATGCACCTCAAATCAGCGGAAGTATGCAAACAGCAAGGGCTGGAGGAATTAAGTAATCTGCATTACCAACGGGTTTTGGATATTGACTCGGAAAATCAAACGGCTCGCAGGGCACTGAACCATCGAAAAGTTAATGATGAGTGGACGACTTTGGATGACCAAATGGCCCGGCAAGGTTACATTAAAGACAAACGCGGCAACTGGGTAACGCGTCAGCAACAGTTGATTTCTGAGCAGCAACTCAAGCTTGGTCAAAGTCAGCCGCAAAATAATCTTGGCGGAATCGTACAAAATCCCGTTGTCCCACTGCCAGTTCAAATCCGAATCACTGATTTCGACGCAAGACGCGGTGGCAGCGATTGATTTCGATTATTTGGCCAAAAAATCAATGATATGGTCAAGACTGCCCCTTGTCAGAGCTGACATCGTGATTACAATAACCATTTCAATTATATAGCGGTGTTCAACTGTTGCGCTGAATGTGTGGTAAGGTCTGTTTTAGAGGATTCAATTTTTGTTCTGTTTGACGGGAGTGGAAAATGTCGCGGGTTTGTGAATATTGTGGCAAAGGGCGAACGCTGGGAAATCAAATGACCACGCGCGGCAAGGCGAAGTATCTCGGCGGCTTCGGTACGAAAGTTACCGGCCTGACCCGTCGTGCGTTCCAGCCGAACTTACAACGGGTCAAGGTCACGACGGCCAACGGCACGAACAAAACTGTCCGTATTTGTACACAGTGCATTCGCAGCGGTGCCGTGCAAAAACGGGTACACACCGCCCCATTTCAAATGGCCGAGGGCAAAGACAAGGGGCAAGTCAAAACCAAGCCCCAAATCAAAACAAAGGCGAAGTCCAAATAACACTTGAGAAATTGGAGTCATCAGTGGCAGCCGGGAACGGAGCGTAGCGCAGTGACCGGATCGTACACGAATTGATCCGGTCACTTCACTTTGTTACGTTCCCGGCTACCATTCGTAATTTTGTCAAAATTTTTTCGGCCACATCAACGGCGCGGGCGGCATTGGGGGCGGTTGCTTTGGGGGTGAGATTGCGGTGGATCATCCCGACAAAGTCCGCCATTTCGAGCGACAAGGCATCAACCGCCGGGAATGATTCGGTTCTGGTCGTAAAGTCCGTCTGCATGAATGTTGGTTGCAATTGCGCGATTTCGTCGGCGGAAACATGCTCCGGTGCAAAGCGTCCGGAACGCACATTGTGCGACGCAACGTGGCTCGTGGCCGTTCGTGTGGCGAAGTCGATGATTCGCGTTTCAAAAGCCGACGAAATTTTCATGGTGCGCACGGCATCGTGTTCGATGCGTGACGCCGTCAGATTGGCTGTCGTCCCATTGGCAAAGGCCAGCCGGGCTTGCGCGAAATCCTCATGACCGCCCAGCGTCGCAAAACCGAACGTGTCGATTTGCACGATTTCACCCGGCAGAGCGGACAGGATCAGTTCGAGATCGTGAATCATGATATCGAGTACCGCCCCGATGTCCGTCGAACGGAACGTGTAGCTGCTTGTCCTCCGGGCGTCAATCAGGCACGGAACGCCCGAAACAATGAGTTGCCGCCCCGATTCCCACGCCGGGTTGTACTGCTCGGTGTGGCCGACCATGATTTTGGCGTTGTGCTTTTCGGCCAGTGCGATCAGCGTTTTGGCTTCGTTTGCCGTGGTCGTCATCGGCTTTTCGATCAGCAAATGGATGCCTTTTTCGAGAAAAAACCGGGCAAGTTCCGCATGTTGCACCGACGGAACGGCAATGATGGCGGCCTGCACCGCATCGGCGAGTGCTTCCGGCGAATCGTAAACCCAGCCGTTGACACGTTCCGCAACCACCTTCGCACTGTCGTGATTGACATCGTAAATGCCAACCATCTCGACTTCTTCGTGTGCCGCAGCTTTTGCCGCGTGAAATGATCCGAGTCTTCCCGAACCGACAATTCCCATTCTCAGACGCTGCATTGGAATTGAACCTGTGAATTTTTGATTTAACCACAAACAACCAAATACAGTGTACCATGATATACGACGTCCAGCCAGCCCGACCGGTCAAAATCAAAATCCGGTTGACTTGAAAAGATGCGAAGTGAATTCCGGCGTGCCGATTTTTTTATCGCGTTTCCATTTCAACGCTGTGATCGTATCTTCCGATCTGTAAAGATGTTCCACAATTTCACGGTATGCCCTGTCTTTTGCATCGACTGTCATGCCATCGTCCCACCGGAAAATTCTTTCACAATACTTCAACGCGAGATAACATTTGGAACGAATTTGTTTGCGGATCATTTGTAGCGTTTTGTCAGGCGTGTCCACCGTATTCGCGAAAAAAATCGAATCGACCGTTTCGTTTTCAAAAAAGCGAATGACGTTTTCAGGGGCGTTGAACCCTTTGTGTTCGCGGGAAAAAGCATCCGCTGACATGGTCGCGAGTTTGACGGCGTTTTTCAAAAGATGATTTGTATCCATCGTGCGATCCACGATTCCCAATTCCAACGCCTCCCTGACAGAAATATTTTTCCCGGTATAAATCAGGGACTTTGCGGCCGCCAACCCGATTTGTCGTTTTAATCGCAGCACTCCCCCCCACAACGGGCACAGGCCAAGCCCGACTTCGGGGAGGGACAATGAAGCCGTTGGAGCAGCCAGGCGAACATGACAGGCAAGTGCCAATTCCAGCCCTCCGCCGAATGCGTGACCGTTGACGGCCGCGATGATCGGTTTGGGACTTGCCGCGATCCGGTCGAAACAGTCGTTTCCCAACCGCGTATAAGCATGAATCGGCTCAAAGTGATTTTGTTCGATGTGACGAATCAGAAAATGGATGTCGGCACCGAACACAAACCCCGGCTCGGATGCCGTGATGACAATTCCGCGAATGGCGGGATCACTGATCGCGGCATCAACGGCCTTGTCCAGTTGAAACATGGCTGCAGGATTGATCGCGTTAGACATTTGCGGTCGATGGAGGCGGATGATCGCCACGCCTTGCGGAGTCGCCTCGCGAAGGACAAAACGATGCGGAAAATGCCGGTCATCCGCAATAAAACCGGCTTGTGTCTTCTGGGAAATCAAGGGGATTCTCCTTTTTCATTCAGCAATTCTGTTTGTTCCCGTTCATAATAATCCAACAACTGCCGCATCTGATCGTCGGAAATGAACTGCCGGTCATAATTGCAACAAAAAGACATTTTGCCGTCCAGCGTCATCAGGACGATTGCCAGATGAGTTTTCCTGCGGCACGGGGCGAACGGTTCCAGGGATTCCAGTTGCATGTTGCCGAAACGCGGCTTTTGATCGTCCGACTTGCGGAAAGCATGTCCAAACGATTGCTCAATGTTACCCACGTTGGAAAAAACCAAACTGGCCAGACATCGTTTCGACCGCAAGAGCCCGCGCAATCCTCCCGGAATACGGTTGAAGAACGCCAGCCCGTCGAGAAACATGAAACCCACTTGCCAATCCTTGATGAGCTGCATTTCTTCGTGGATATCGCTCAACAATTCGCAGTGTCCGCCGAGACAATCTTTGATTTTGTGGGTCAGGAAGGCATAGCTGATCATATTGGCTGCCGGAATGCTCTCGTTGCCCGGCCCGCGCATGTTGATTGGAATATTGAATCGAAGGAATTCGTTTTCATGCGATGAAAACAGGGCGCGGTGCCATTTGGCGACCGCCCTGTAAAACAGTGTCACGGTCAAGTCGTTAAGTGTCACGGAGTGCCGCCTGGCGTATTGCCGCAGCTCGTCGCCGGTTTCCGCAGGGATGGAGTAGGACATCTTGCCGAAACGGGGTGTGTTTTCCGTGAGATCGGAATGCCTCCGTCCCAGTGTCAAAGGGCGAACAATCAGCCACCGTACAACCTCCCGTACCGTATCCTTGAGAATCTGAAAACAACTGAGTTTTTCCGGGAGTTCCTTTTCCTGAAAGCGGTCACGTTCGACAATATCCTCCTGCTTAATCGCGTTGTATTCTTCGACCTTTTCCCCTTGTTCCGTGGCATAAGCGGCAAAAATATCTCCAAAAAACCGGAACAGACCGGCGGCGTCGCAACGCAAATGATGGCAAACGTAGTGAATGACGGCGCGGTCGTTATTCTTTTCGACTTGGATTTGAAGCGGACAATCCTTCGGAAAAGTCCCGTCATCGACGGTCGAAGGCGAGTCACGACCCGGCAAATCCAACCAGGTCACGGCATAAGGTTCCAGCGTTCTGCTCCAAAAGAAGCGTCCCCGATTCTTTTCAATTTTTCTCAAAAAAAGCGGATGAGACTCAAGAGCTTTTTTCACGGCCTGTTCAAAAGCATTCTTGTCCAGGTTGCCGGTCAGGATGATTTTTCCTTCCAGCAACATGGGATAATCCACCGACGTGTCCAGAAGAAAATATTTCTCGACGAGCGTCAACGGCAAAGGAAAAATTTCTTGCTGAACCGTGTTTTGAGTCATGTTACTTTGCGGTAAACCAGTGCAAACAGGCTGTCTTTGGATTCAAGAATCGTGATGTCTTCATGCCGGAACATAAGTTGATCGTTACGACGGATTTGCCACAAATCGCGACCGGATTCCTCCCGCAGGACCTCGAAACGGAGCGGTGAAAAACCTTCGCGTGTAAGTCTCATGCTTTTGTAAGCGGCTTCTTTCAATGCCCAACGGCGTGCAATTTCCCGCTGGTCCGCCTGCGCAATCTGCTTTTGTTCATTCTCCGTCAACCAGCAGTTCCCTATCCACACGAACCCGTCACCCGAACGATTCAGGTCAACAAGATCAATGCCAAACCGATGTCCCGATTGTCGCGACATGGCAACGGCGACTTCCCGATCCGTGTGCGAAATCGAAAATTGCAAAGGACATACTTGTCCCCGGCACGTCAAATAAGGCGGAATACCACGACCATCGGCCCCAGTGGAAATCAGTTCCAGGTCTTGCAGTATAGTTCCGGGCAACAAACGACAAGCCATTGTCTTGGCCAAATATCGTCCGGCCAACCAGGTTTTTTTTCGATTTGCGAAAGTGATCGCGTCCAACCGTTCCAGCTCTTTCGATGACAGCCATGCATCGGGAGGATAGGTAATTTCCGACATTGCATCGATATGCCGAAAACGAATCAACAGGTCATTCACTTCCCGCGGATCGTCCATGTCATGCCGTTTTCGTGTCCGCATTGGTTAAAATGAAATCAAGGACATGACGCAACGTTGTAAAGTCGTCCAGCGTGACATCGCCGGAAACACGAATGTCGAAAAACTCGCCCAATTCGCCGAACAGTTGCGCTTTTTTGATGCTGTCGATGCTCAACCCGTCTTCGAGATCAACGTCAAGCGTGACATGCTCTTCCGGGTAACCTGTTTGGTCAACGACGAACTTGACCAGGAACGCTTCGAGTTCCTGCGCGTCCAGCGATGACGTGTTCGCGGGCGCAATCGACGGGACGGAAACCGGCGGTGTTGAAACAGGTGTCGATGGTACAACTTTGGGTTGAGACGCGCCGACGTTTAGGATGGCATTTTGCACAAGGAAATCGAGAATGGAACGCAGTGTCGCAAAACCATCGGGCGACATGTTCGGATGGATCGACACGCCGAGGGTTTTCGTGATTTCGCCGAACAACTCGGCTTTCAATGTCTCGTCAATACCCAGCCCGTCGTAAAGCTGTTCGTCGAGGCCGATGATTTCCTCCATGTAACCGGTATGATCGGCAATGAAACTGACGAGAAATTTTTCCAGTTCTTCGCGGTTTACCCTCGTGACAGGTGACGCCGCTGAAACAGGTGTATGTTCGACCGTTTCAGGTACAACCGCTATAGGTGCAATTGTCGCGGGAGCGGTTGGAACCGGTTTGGTTACACCCGTTCGCAGGCGTTCCTTGCGGCGGGTTGTTGCGTCGAAATGAAAAACACGGGGTGATATTTGTTCGACAAGTCTGGAAGTGTCGGCGGATGTTGACGAGTAAATTTCCGGTGTCACAGGCGTACCTCTCTGTAAAATGATATGATAGTTATTTCCAAGTTCCGAGCAATGATTGACCCCGACATACAGTTTTCCTTCGGGATCAAAAGTCACAATTTTGTGCGAACTGTCACTCAGAACGATATTGTCAAGTTTTGTTTTGTTATCGCAATGGGAAAAAGCGACGCTTGGTGGCAATATTTCATCGTCCAGGGTGACCAGGGCGGAAAGCATCGAAACAAATCCGGAAGCCGCACCCAAATGCCCGAACTGCCCAACCGGCGTTGCCGCAGGAATTTTCCCTGTATTTTGCGGATAACAAGCGTCAAGTGCAAGAAGTTCCGCGTTGTCGATTTCCGCCATGCCAAGACCGGCCAGTGCAATGGCACGAATTTTGTCCGGTTCAAGGCCGATTGATTGATGGACTTGAGCAACGGCATCGCAAACCGCCTGCCGGATCGAATCGCTCTTGGCCGCCCCGATGCCTTGAATAACGCCCAAAATCCGGTCCCCATTTCGCCGTGCATCGGACAATCGCTTGAGCACGAAAGCGACGCAGCCTTCGCCCGGCAATGTCCCTTGCGCATTTGCGTCGTAGGGAACGGCAAACCTGGACGTCTTGGCAATGCGATCCGTCAATGCCAGTTCGTGAAATGCGCCGGGGGTCAGGTCGTGCTGGCCGGCAATACAGATCATCACGTCATTGGCACCGGTGAGCAACATGTCGATACAGCACAACAATGCCGCAAAAGCTGAAACGTCGTTCGCTTCGACGGCAACGCCGCCCCCTTTGAAATCGAAGGATTTCGTGATGCGCGATGCCAGTGCGCTCGACGTAAAACTGCCTGTTTCGTCGATCAGGGCAGGCATGTGTTTGAGTACAACACGTTGAAACTCCCCGACAATTTTTGCCGCATCGGTTTCGGCACAACCGTTTTGCTTCAGGAAGTGCGAAAGGAGTTCGCATGTTTCCGGCTGTCGCAACCCCAGGATCAGTTGTGTTGCGAAATCACCGCCGAACGAAGTGCCGACGATACAGCCGGTTGCCATGCGCAGGGTGGTGTCTTTGACATCGTAATTCGCCTCTTTGAGTGCCTGATCGACCGCTTCGAGAATCATGAATTGCAACGGGCTGGCTTGAGCAAGCTGTTTTGGCGGGATGCCGTGCGTCTTCCAGTCGTATTCGAAGTTTTCAATAATCCCGGCACCGGGCATGGCGATGATTTTATCACCCCAGCGCGAGTGGTCGGAGAAAAGTCGAGCATCCCACGGTTTGACCGGAACCTGCCGTATGCCACTTGCCTGCGTGCGCAGCATTTCACGAAACGCCGCTTGCCCGATCGCCCCCGGCAGGATCATTCCCGATCCGACAATCGCAACGGCATGTTCATCATCATGTTGTTGTGTCAGGACAGACGCTACCGGATAGGATTTACTCGGCGAAACGTATTCTTCGACCGCAAGATGCACGTTCAGTCCGCCGATTCCAAATGCGTTGACACCGGAACGTCGCGGCGTGCCGTCTTCGTGCGGCATCCAGGGCAATGCCTTCGCCGGAGGAAAGACCGAAACGTTTTTCCAGTCCACATCCTTGTTGAGCGGCATGGCCGGGTCAACCGCCGACGGAATCAGGTTGTTTTGCAGAGCAAGCACCACTTTGAGCAACCCGGCGGCTCCGGCGACTTCAAGGCAATGTCCGATATTCCCCTTGACACTGCCGACGGGGATTCGTTTTTGGAACCGAGGAAATTCCTGCAAGACTTGCGTGATCGATTGAATCTCGGTTTTGTCGCCCAAATGCGTCGAAGTGAAATGTCCTTCAATGTATTCGATTTTCGCAAAATCGTCCGGATTGTCGTAAGCACGCAGCATGGCATGAACCTGTCCTTCGGGAAGCGGTGCCCAAAGACTTTTCCCTTTGCCGTCGGAGGAAATGCCAACGCCGGACAAAACGGCATAAACACGGTCGTTGTCCGCAATGGCTTTTTTCAGCGTTTTGAGCAGGAAAACGACATAGCCTTCTCCGGCGATCAGACCGTTGGCCTGTTGCGTGAACGGCCACGAA
>Ga0082212_10013146_pt1 | contig 10372 bp, 10 predicted proteins | sample TergutNt197P3_FD_71548 | JGI IMG/M metagenome (GOLD analysis project Ga0082212, IMG submission 71548) | Neocapritermes taracua P3 segment gut microbial communities from Petit-Saut dam, French Guiana - Nt197 P3 | ecosystem: Host-associated > Arthropoda: Insects > Digestive system > Gut ...
GATAAGTTCAATCACGATCGACGATCTCAAGGCGTATTATGCAAAGGCTATTTCGCCTGTGGATGCGAGCTTTAATTTTGTGGGCAATCTCTCTCAGGCCGAGCTTATGAAACAACTTGCTCCGCTTGCAGATAGTTGGAAGGGCAATGCGGTTGTGATGCCTGCCGTTGACAATACGCCGAAAAGCTATCCGTCGCGTCTCTTTTTTGTCGATTTCCCCGACGCCCCACAGTCATATATTTATATCATCAAGGCGGCAGTGCCTGCGGCTTCGCCAGATAAATATCCTTTGGAAATAGCCAACTATGGAATGGGAATGAGTCCGTCCGGGGAATTGTTCCGGGTGCTTCGCTTGCAGCACGGCTATACTTATGGCGCTTCCTCTTATGTGTCGGCGGCAAACTATCGCAATGTATTCTCGGCAAGCTCCAATGTGCAGTCTACAGCAACCAGACATTCACTCGAACTTTTTAAGGAGATCATCACAGACTACCCTGAAAAAATACTCGACAACGATAAATTTGAGCGTACGCGAAACACAATGCTTCAGGCCAATACACGCGCATACGAGACCCCCGGCCAGTTGGTTTCCGTACTTAACAATATTTCGGTCTATGGCCTGCCGTTCGATTACGTCAAACGCAACGAAAATACGCTCCGCAATATCACACTGCAACAGGTACGCAATGTTTACCATAAATTGCTTGATGAGCAAGATATGATCTATGTCGTTACCGGCGATGCCGGTCGCCAAATGAAAGGGCTTGAGAGTCTCGGATTGGGTAAACCTGTGCTTGTTGATCGTGATGGTAATATTCAATAAGAGACTGTTCAAAAAGTCTTTTACCGCAAAGGCGCAAGGTTTTTTTGCAAAGTGCGCAAAGAATAAATGCCTTAAAATAATAGCTTTGCGTTCTTTGCGTAAACTCTTTGCGACCTTTGCGTTTAATGTTTTTTTGCTTTTTGAACAGCCTCAACAGGAAAAAAATCTTTCCGATGTTACATTTTTTATCCTGAATTGTCATTATCTTTGAATATGGAACAGGAGCAATTTAAGCAGATAGCGATTCCGCTACGAAAGCAATTATTGCAATATTCACGGCGCTTTTTGGAGAATCCGGAAGATGCCGAAGATATTGTTCAGGAAGTATTGATGAAATTGTGGTGCATGAGAAAGGAGTTGGATAGATATGACAGTGTGCCGGCATTAGCCGTACAGATCACAAAAAACCTTTGCCTGAACCGGATCAAGGTACTTCAACGACAAACGGAACAAACGGAACATCTTACGCTTGAAAGCAATATACCTACTCCATATACGCAACTTGAACAAAAAGACACAGTAACGCATGTGTTGAAAATCATCGACCGGCTACCGGATCTTCAACAAGCGGTTTTACGGATGAAACATATTGACGGATTTGAGATAGAAGAGATTGCAGGGATCACAGGGAGCAGTCCCGAAGCTGTCAGAATGAATCTGTCCAGGGCAAGAAAGAAAGTAAAAGATTTGTTTTTTAAAATTAACAACAGATGAAAGAAGAAGTAACACATATCAAAATTTTATTGGAACGTTTTTTTGAAGGGCAAACGTCCAATGCAGAAGAACAGGAATTGTATCATTTTTTTAGCCGGGCCGATATTCCCGAAGAATTGATACAGTATCTGCCTGTGATAAAATATTTTGAAAGCGGGTTTGCCGATGAATTCGGAATGATCGGGCAAGCGGACGAACGGCCGGAATCATTGACGCCGGCAAAGAATGTGCTTCCACACCCGGCTTCGCAAGCCAAACCCTCCAAAAGGAAACTTTGGATAACGTGGGGCGGAGTAGCGGCGTCATTCCTGTTAGTTCTGTTTTCATCTATTTATTTTTTAACAACGAAAGAACCCCTTGACCCTTATGCGGGCAGTTATATCATACGCAACGGAGTGCGTATTACCGACCTCGATCTCATCAGACCTGAACTGGAAGCTGCGATACAAAAATCAATCTTATTGGAACAGGAAGCCGACCGGCTAATCGAACGACTTACTGCAATAGACGACAGTCAGGAAGCTCAAATCATGCAGCAACTGCAGGAACACAATCAACGGATATTGGATAATATTCAGGATGAAAACATCCGCAATGAATTAGTAGAGTTTTTATACCCCAACTTATAAATGTTTAATTATATGAACACGAGAAATTTAATAATTACATTAGTATTTTTAATAGCAGGAAGTTTTTCAATGCAGTTTTTTGCGCAGGAAAGGATCAAGGCGCTGATGCAACAAATTGAAAAAATGGACAATAAGGATATTTTTGAGGCAGACATCGTTCGTAAGAATAATCCCACTTTACGTACCAACAGTTTCACAATGCTTATGAAACTGCGTTTTTCGCCTGAATTAGAAAAGAAATTGATTGACACTTTTCATCAGGACAGCGAAAAAGCCAAACAAGTGGTTGAACAAAAAAAGGATGGCAAGGTTTTACATTTTTTCTACAGGTTTGATAATTCAACGTATTCATTTACGATCAATAACGATACGATAAGTGTACAAGCCGGTGAAAATAATCCACTTATCCGTTTTCGATAAGTAATGTTTATGAGACAAACCTTTATTTTATTGTTCATCGTATGTATGGTGCAACTATGTCCCATGCTTACGAAAGCACAGCCTGCGGGAAATATTCGCGGCGTTGTGACGGACGGCGCATCGGGACAGACCATTCCTTATGCCACAGTAATTGTAGTCAATTCTAATCCTGTGATCGGAACAACGACCGATTCGACAGGTCAGTTTCGCTTAAACAATCTGCCGATAGGACGTTACGATATTCAAAGTAATTTTTTGGGGTATGAACCGGCTGTTTTCAGGGAAATAATGGTCGGCTCCGGGAGAGAAGTATTTATAGAAATTGCGATGCGGGAAAATATTCAAGAGCTGGGCGAAGTAACCGTTCGTCCAACAGTAATCAAGGAAGCGCCGTTGAATACGATGGCGCTGGCAAGCGCGCGCATGTTCAGCGTAGAAGAAACAAGCCGTTATGCGGGCGGATTAGATGACCCTGCACGTTTGGTAACGGCTTTTGCAGGCGTTTCCGGCGGATTGAGCAGCAACGGTATTTCGATACGCGGCAATTCGCCGATGTTTCTGCAATGGCGTTTGGAGGGCGTGGAAGCCGTTAATCCTACGCATTTCTCGGACATAACCGGCGTTGGAGGCGGTGTCCTCTCTGCATTAAGCGCTAATATGTTGGGCAATTCCGACTTTTATACAGGCGCATTTCCGGCAGAATACGGCAATGCGCTGTCGGGCGTGTTCGATATGCAATTACGATCAGGAAACAACCAAAATTACGAACATACGGTGCAAATCGGTACGCTGGGCGTTGAATTTTCGTCCGAAGGGCCGCTAACTAAACGTAAGGACGCGGCGCATTACGTCCCCACCTATTTGATCAATTACCGCTACTCGACTATGGCGCTTGTCGCAGATTTGTTTCCCGATTTAGCCGGCTCAGTAGCAGGTGTGCGTTATCAGGATTTGACGTTCAAGATGAACTTTCCAACCCGGCAGTCCGGAACTTTTACGGTTTGGGGGATTTGGATAAAAGACCATTTTATGCAACATGATCCAACCGATACAACAAAGTGGGACGTCTCTTACCATGATAATACAGTCGATCTTTTGGGGACAAACGCCGATTTTTGGCAAACAAAAGCCGTTGGCGGATTAGGACATCGGATTTTTATCGGCGAGAAATCATACCTCAAAAGCGCTTTGGTCGCCAACTATACCCAAAATAAAACAACAGGAGAATATATTTATCCACGACACAATTGGGAAAAACACCCTGCCATTGAGATGAAAAACACGAATTGGAACGTGGCTTTCGACACCTATCTGAATACGAAATTCAGCGCAACGCATACCAACCGGACAGGCGTCAATATCACGGGGCTGTTTTTTGATATGGACTATTGGCTGTATCCGGACCTCTACAACCACCCCGGTTACCCTCCGCAGGGTGAAATGGTCAATTTTACAAAAACAACCGGCAATTCGATGGCGTTTTCGGCGTATAGCCAGTCGTCTTTCAGGCTGAACAATCGCTTGACAGCGAATATCGGTCTGCATGCTTCGTATTTTCGCCTCAACAAAAAAGCAACGCTCGAGCCGCGAGTCGGCATCCGCTGGCAAACCTTTCCCAAACATGCTTTTTCACTGTCGTATGGCAAACACAGCCGGCGCGAAAATACGGATTACTATTTTATAAAAACGCCCGAAACAGGCGATGAGTTAGTCAACAAGCGCCTCGATTTTGCCAAAGCGCATCATTTTGTCTTGTCCTACGACTGGTCGGTTTCCGAACATCTTCGCGTTAAAATTGAGCCATTTTATCAATATCTTTACGATATTCCGGTGGAAAAAGCCGGTTATTTGTCGATCATCAACTATTCCGATTTTTTGCAGATGCTCCCCCAATTAGTAAACGCCGGCAAGGGAAAAAATTACGGTATTGATGTCACATTGGAACGCTACTTGCATGCGGGTTATTACTACCTGTTGACCGGTACGCTGTTCGACTCGCGTTACAGGGATGGCGAAGGCGTATGGCGAAACACCCGCCTGAACCGCAACTACCTCGTCAACGCATTGGGCGGAAAAGAATGGAAAATGGGACGGCAAAAGCAAAATATGTTGAGCGCAAACCTTCGTTTTACGCTGCAAGGCGGCGAACGTTACATCCCTGCGGATGAAGCGGCATCGAAAGCGGTAAGAAATTTGGTGTTCGACAACGCGCGAGCCTATGAAATGCAATACCCACCCGATTTTTTATGCCATTTTAACGTTAGTTACAAAATCAACCGCAACAAACTGTCGCATGTGTTTGCCCTGCAAGTGATGAATCTTACAGGCAGTAAAGAATATGGCTATTATTACAATTACCGTACAGACCGCCCGGAGCTTGACTCGGGTACAGGAACAATACCAAACCTTTACTATAAAATAGAATTTTAAAACAATCCTAATAATAAATTGTATGAAAAAAATAAGTTTATTGATTGCCATAATACTATTATTGGCAGGGAATTCAGCAAAAGAGGCTTTTGCACAGGAAAACATCCGGGCGATGATAAAAAACTTTGAAAATATGGATGTAATAGAAACGGATATAGTTCGTAATCATTTCCCCATTATAAAAAAAATTAATCGCTCTACCACAAAAATTCAAATAGCGTCTTCTCCCGACCTGGAACAGCAAATAGAAGAAGCTTTCCGGCAAGACAGCGAAAATGCCATTCACGCAACGGAACAAAAAAAGGATGGCAAGGTATATATGTTTTATCGATTTAGATACTCAACATATTCATATACTAACAGTAACGATATGATTAATATAGTCGAAAACATCGACACTAAGGGCCGGATCGGTTTGTACACATTCTTTTTCAATGTCGTCCAGGACGACTTTCGGTTTCCTTTGATTGGATTTGTCAATACAGCAATCGGTAGTCATCAAAGTTTGCAGGCCGGTTTTATAAACACCACTTTAGTAGATTTTTACGGCGTACAAACCGGCTTTGTCAACAGCACACTGAACGATATTGCCGGACTTCAGACCGGTTATGTCAATACGACTATCAATGAATTAAAAGGAGCACAGATGGGTTTTGTCAATTCGGCCGGATTTAGCATGCAAAAAGGCGTTCAGGTGGGTTTTGTCAATATGATACGTAAGGGAATCAAAGGGGCGCAAATCGGTTTTGTGAATATGACGGGAGGCAGCATATCGGGAAGCCAAATCGGTTTTGTGAATTACGCAGATACCATTACCGGAGTACCTTTCGGTTTTCTTTCGATTGTAAAAAAAGGAGGATACCGCGCGATTGAGCTCTCCGTCAATGAATGGTATCCGGTCAATTTGTCGTTCAAAATAGGCGTTCCCAAACTGTATTCGTTTGTCAGGGGAAGCTATAATGCCGATTTCGAAAAGCGATTTGCCATAGGATACGGTTTGGGTTCTTTATTGCCTGTTTCAAAAAAGTTTTATTTCAATCCCGAACTAATCAGCACACAAACCATTAGCAAAGACAACCAAATGCAACTCCAGTCATTTGTCGGTAATATCCGCTATAAACTGTCGCCCAACCTGCAAATAGCCGCAGGTCCCTCGGTTACACATGTCTATATGGATAAAAGCGAATATAGCTATAAACCAATGTATGCTATCGTAAATCACCAAATCAACCCTAAAAACCGGCTTGTTGTGGGCGCCGGAGTAGCAATTAGCGTGAATTTTTAGAAGCCCCAAATACTTTCTTTTAATCTTCAATTAAAAGCAGTATATTTGCCCAAAAAAACAGTATGAACTGGACACAACTACTTTCCGGAAAACGGCTGGGCGTTGAGGCTTTTCACGAACGCAAACATGAACGGACAAATTTTCAGCGGGATTATGACCGGCTGATTTTTTCTTCCCCCTTTCGCCGGTTACAGAATAAAACGCAGGTATTTCCGTTACCCGGCAGTGTATTTGTTCATAATAGACTGACACACAGCCTTGAAGTATCATGCGTAGGACGCTCGCTGGGGAATAACGCTGCTATGCTGCTGATGCAAAAATATCCGTCTCAAGATACGAATTTTGTCGAAATAGGTTCGATTGTTTCGGCTGCCTGTTTAGCGCACGATATGGGCAATCCTCCGTTCGGACATTCGGGCGAACGCGCCATTTCGGCCTATTTTACGGAGGGCAACGGTAAACAATTCGAAAAAAAAGTACGTGGAGAAGGAGGCCGTTGGGAAGATTTTGCCTGTTTTGAGGGGAATGCCAATGCGGTACGTCTCCTGACACATCAATTTGTAGGCCGCCGAAAAGGCGGTTTCGCGCTGACTTACAGCACACTCGCCTCTATCGTCAAATACCCTTATGCTTCGACACTGACGAATAAAGGCAAGTTCGGTTTTTTTCAGTCCGAAGAAGAAACTTACCGCTTTATAGCCAACGAGTTGGGAATTCGGAAGCCCAATCCCGAAGTCGATATACATGCCCGTTATCCGCTGGTTTACTTGGTAGAGGCAGCTGATGATATCTGTTACCAGATTATGGATATCGAAGACGCACACAAACTGCGTCTGCTGACAAGCGAGGAAACCATTCATTTGCTGCTTCAATTCTTTGACGGCAAGCGGTTGGAAAGTATCCTTGAAACGATGCACATAGTGAACGACACAAACGAAAAAATCGCCTATCTGCGTTCCTGCATCATTGGCCTGTTGGTAGATGAATGTACGCAAATCTTTATGGATCACGAAGAATACATCCTTCAGGGAGTGTACGACAAACCTCTTATCAAAGGGATAAACGACTTGGTAAGAAATGCTTATCAGACTTGCTCGGATGTTGCCCAACAAAAACTTTATATATCCAATGAAGTGCTGGACATTGAGTTGGCCGGCTATCATATTTTCAGTTCCCTGCTCGATTCATTTATCGAAGCGGTAACAAACCCGACACAGGCATACAGTAAATTACTGCTCAACAGAATGCCTGAACAATACGACATCCACGCACCAACCACCTACGGTAAAATACAATGCGTACTCGATTATATTTCCGGAATGACAGATGTGTATGCCCTTGATTTATATCGTAAGATAACGGGAATGAGCTTACCCGCAGTCTGATTTTTTCAATTACGAATTAAAAATTACGACTTTACATTAGTGTTAAAAATTATTGTTTGGCTTTTCTTCCCTTCGGAAAGAGACACATTATTTGATTTTTTCATTATAGATAGTTCCGAAGGGAAGCTTTAATTAATCAAAATTTAATAATTAAAATTAACCTTAAAAGAAATCGCAGCAACATTGGATGAAGAGGACAATCCGGTAATTATGATTGTAAAACACAAGAAATAGTGGTTAACGATTAATGATTTGTAGGGGCGAAAAATCTTTCGCCCGAATAGCGGTTAGAGTTTAGTTAATTTTTAAAATCTTTAAATTTTTAAATCTTTAAATTCATAAATAGTGGTTAGTGGACTGAAAACTAATTAATCCTGTAATGAAAGAAGCGGCTGTTTGGGTATAACTACCTCCAAACAGCCACACTCTTCACTAACAAAAAGCCCTTATTAACCGAAATAACGTTTATAAAGCCCTTCAAATCCTTTGCCGTGACGAGCTTCGTCTTTTGCCATCTCATGAACGGTATCATGTATGGCGTCAAGATTTAATTCTTTGGCTCGCTTTGCAATACGCATTTTGTCGGCATTGGCACCACTTTCGGCATACATTCTTTTTTCCAGGTTCGTTTTGGTATCCCAAACTACATCGCCCAAAAGTTCGGCAAATTTGGAAGCATGTTCCGCCTCTTCGATAGCATAACGTTTAAATGCTTCCGCAATTTCGGGATAACCTTCGCGGTCGGCCTGACGACTCATAGCCAGATACATGCCTACTTCCATACATTCGCCTGTAAAATGGGCGTTTAAATCTTTAATCATTTCGTCATCGCAACCTTTGGCAACACCGATTTCATGTTCGGTTACGAAAACCAACGCATTACCGGTTTCGACAAGTTCTTTGAACTTACTCGCGGGAACATGGCATTGAGGGCACTTCTCAGGCGCCGCATCACCCTCGTGGACATATCCACATACTGTACAAATAAATTTCTTTTTCATCACGTTACTTTTTTAATTAATAAATAGTATAATTATCAATGATTTTCTTTTAATGATTTAATGCAAGTTTTACAACATCCTTTGATATTCATATACGCTTCTTCAATCGAAAAATCCGGTTCTTTCGGAAATAAACTCTTTATTTCGGGTAGAGGAACATCAAAAATACAACTACACTTTTTGCATCGAAAATGAGCATGTGCATCTATGATGCCATCAAATCTCGCATTCCGTTCATCAATATCTATTTGCTGAACAATCTTTTGCTCTACATATAATTTCAAAGTGTTATGTACAGTCGTTTTTGATAAAGTCGGTATTTGGGGTAACAGATCATTATATACTTCGTTTACAGTAGGATGCGTTTGGTAAGTCAAGAGATAATCCATTATTACCAAACGTTGTATGGTAGGGTTAATTCCATGATCAACCAAATGTTGTTGTACTGAAAACATTGAATGTAATTATATCAAATTTGTAACGAATACAAAAATACAACATAAACGTACAATTTCCAAATAAAATAACTTTTTTTAACTAAAAAACATGTATCTTTGTAGCGTACAAACAAAATGAATTTTTCTCAAAATTAGTTATTTATAAGATTTTTTGTCATGTTCGCTTTTATTGATACTTATCCATGGTTATTACCAGTTATTATTTTTTTTGGCCGTATTTGTGATGTTACACTAGGTACGTTGCGAATAATTTTTGTTTCAAAAGGAGAAAAAAGCAAAGCTCCGATTGTCGGTTTCTTTGAAGTATTTATTTGGGTGGTTGTCATATCCCAAATTTTTTCCAATGCAACGAATATTTATGCCTATATAGCTTATGCTGCAGGATATGCAACAGGGAATTTTGTTGGGATTATGGTCGAAAACAAAATAGGTTTCGGGTATCAGCTGTTTCGAATTTACACAAAGAAAAACGGAGGAGAACTTATAAAGATGCTGAATGAGAGCGGATTTGGTTCGACATGGATCAAAGGTTCAGGCGCCATAGCAGAAGTAAGTATCATCGAATCGGTGGTAAGAAGAAAGGCGGAAAAAAATATAGTCGAAATTATACGAAACTTCGATCCCAACACATTCTACCTGATTGAAGATATCCGTTCCAAACAGAAAGGAATATTTACGTATACCTCTACAGCAAGCTCGCCACGATTGGGAAAATGATAGTTTGTGGAAAACATAAATTATGCTTTAAATAAATTAATTCCAATAGATGAAGAGTTGTTGATTATAGAAATACCCTATTCAAGTATTATTTCAGCCGGTTTTACATCTAAAGTCTATAATTATACTAAAGATTGATATTTAGCGTTTTTTTAAGTACTCGGAGCGGGAATAAAATAATGCAATTTTTAAAGATTTGCAAAATACCTGTAAATGTGGGGTTTTATAAATATCGTGCAAATTATCAGTTGTTTAGAATATACAAAAACATTGCAATAAATTGCATGAAATTTTAATAGATTGCAAATTGAGGGACAAAAAAGGGACAAAAACAGAGAACTGTAAAAATATTCCTGTATCTTTGCATTGAATTTAAAACAATACGGATATGGCAATAATTATTTCACTATCTACAAAAACCAAAGAAAAAGGTCAATCAGAAATTTTAATACGTTATAAAAGCGGAAAGTTTGCAGGCAGGGCTAAAAGCGGTGTTTTTGTTCTACCCAA
>Ga0082212_10013147_pt1 | contig 10371 bp, 8 predicted proteins | sample TergutNt197P3_FD_71548 | JGI IMG/M metagenome (GOLD analysis project Ga0082212, IMG submission 71548) | Neocapritermes taracua P3 segment gut microbial communities from Petit-Saut dam, French Guiana - Nt197 P3 | ecosystem: Host-associated > Arthropoda: Insects > Digestive system > Gut ...
TCCACTCATGATAAAGAATACGTAAAAGGACATTCTTCAAGAGGTTCGGCAAAAGCTTTGTTAGCAAAAGTATATTGTACTATCGGCTCGGCTTCTATGGCGAAAGGCAACAAGATAACCGTATCCGGAGGACCCGCGACACGTTTGGACGATTCCGGAAATACGGTACGTGTTATATTCCCTGCAAAAGTAACTTTCGAAAAAGATCAAGTTGCCGGTTATGAATCATTCGATTCAAAAGAATACTACCGTCTTGGAATGAATAAAGCAAAAGAATTAATCAATTTGGGCGATTTCGACCTTTATGAATCTCCGGAAGCATTATGGAGTCCGGCAAGCAAAAATGGTAAAGAATTTATTTTTACCCTGCAAACCCTTGCAGGAAGCGAAGACTTAAGTAACTTCATGGCTACGGATTATGTCGGATATTATCGTGAAGACGGAGTCCTGACGAGTGGGTATTATGTACAACGCGACCATTGGCTTCAAATGTTCGATGAAGATGATGAAAGAATAACATGGGGTATTTTGCACCGTATTCCCTACACTCTCAACAGCGCTACCAATACATTGGGATATTGTTATTATCCTGCACGCGACAGTATCAAAGTTCAACAGGGGATAGATGGTTACGAAACTACTGATGTGTTGAGGTATGATGCGCATTTATTTGGCTCTAAATTATTAAAATTCAGACAAGTGACAGTCCCATTAGATGGAAAAAGAACCGATTTCAACTTCCCCTATCTGCGTTTTGCAGATGTATTGTTGCTGTACGCTGAAGCAGATAACGAAGTCAATGGCGGCCCATCTCAGGAAGCCATCACACAAGTGGAAAAGCTGAACAGAAGGAATAAAAGTAGAACTGCATCCGTACTCGGCGGTATCAATCCGTGGACACAAGAATCTTTCCGTTCATATATCCTCGAAGAGAGAGCTAAAGAATTTGCAGCAGAAGGAATAAGGAGGTTTGACTTGCTCCGCTGGGGTATCTATCTACAAACCATGAATGCCTTGGGTAGCACAGACGAAAACGATGTTATAAAAAGACGCGAATCGCGTCATCTGCTTATGCCGTTACCTGCTAACGAAGTAAATACAAATCAATTTATCGAAGTAAATAATCCGGGATGGTAAAATAATCATTTTATTATGAAAGCAATATATTTTAAGAATTATATTTTATTATTAACACTGGCGCTCTTTGTAATTTTGCCATCGTGTGAAGAAAAAAATGGAGAATCCATAAAAGCGCCCTCATTGACAACGGTTACCACCATTCTTGATCAAAAAACAAGTATATCAGGTGGAAATATGGGTGATTGGATAGCTGTCCACGGGCAGAATCTTGCATCCACATACGCTATCAGTTTCAACGACGTAGAAGTAGATATGGAGGAAATCTACTACGAAAATGAAATTTTATATCTGCAAGTACCAATCAAAATCCCGAACAATGTCACCAATAAATTGACGATAACTACAAAAGGAGGCGAAGCGAGCTATAGTTTTACTGTTGCCGTTCCGGATTTGGAACTGACGGGAATGTTTAACGAATACACCCGGCCCGGCGATACTATCAAAATCTACGGGAGATTCATAGATTTGTATGAGATAGACAGCGAAAATACTGTCATCGCTTTTGGCGAAGTTCAAAGCCCTGTAATTGAAAACGGAAGTACATACATAACAGCACGCGTTCCCGGTAATGCTCAAGCCAATGTAAAAGTCAAAGCTATCAACAGTAAATTCGGCGCCGTAGCAACATGTCCAGGTTATTATCAGGATAAAAACAATATCATCACCACTTTCGATGATGATTTCCCTTATACAGGTCCGATAAATAACCCCAATGGTTTGTGGGTGAGGATTGTCGAACTTGAACATCTAAAACTTTCAGGTAATTGCCTCGCGTTTGAAATCAACCCTGAAAATTGCCCTGATGGATTGGGATGGTGGTATTTGATGGAACACAGTGTTCCATTTACTCAAGATATGATTTCAAATCCTGAAAATTATGAGTTTAAATTCGAATTAAATATGGGTGGACCCATCAGAAGAACCGAGTTTTATATCTACTATTATTGGAATTCACCTCCTAATGTGTTTGGAGGTGAACATTTTAATGTTCAAGATTTCTGGGTTTGGCAAACGGTAACCATACCTTTGTCGCAAATCATTGAAGGCAATAGCGGTACAGTTGTTAGTCTAAACTTTCGTGTGCAAAGCTTTGCTCCGGTTGAACCTGTATCAATGTATTTTGATAATTTACGAATTTATAAAAAAGGTGATTGATAGATGAAAACAATTAAAATTTATTTATTTACACTGGCATTATGTGCGGCTTGTTTATCATGCCAAAAGGCGCCGACTATTCCCTGGAAAGTCGGAGCGCAATCCTACACTTTTCACAGATTCACTTTTCAGGAAACATTAGATAAATTGCAGACATTGGGATTGCAGTACGTCGAAGTATATTACGGACAATCTTTAGGGGAAAGTTTTGGCGAACAGAAAATGGATTTCAGGATGGAGAAAGCTACCCAAACGAAAGTATTGGAAGTTGCTGAAGCCAAAAATGTAAAAATCGTGGCAAGCGGCGTAGTCATTTGCGATAGTGAAGAAGAATGGGAGGAGTTGTTCCAGTTTGCCAAAGGAATGGGTATCTCCACCATCACTTGCGAACCTAAATCCGAACACATGGATTGGGTAGAAAAATTAGTAGAAAAATACCAAATCGATATTGCCATCCATAATCATCCGCAACCGTCAAGTTATTGGCATCCTGACTTGGTTATGAAAGCGCTTGAAGGACGAAGCCAACGCATGGGCGTATGCGCCGATGTGGGACACTGGAAAAGAGAAGGCATCGATCCTGTGAAAGCATTGGAGCAAGTGGGTGGTCGCTTGAAATCCCTGCACTTTAAAGATGTGAAAGCTCCAGAAGCCGGCGAGATGGAACAACACGACGTGATTTGGGGAACAGGCATCTGCGATGTACCTGCAATGCTTCAGGCGCTTCAAAAAATCAACTTCACAGGTTTGATGTCGATCGAATATGAGCATAACTGGGATAATTCCGTACCTGATATTAAAGAAAGTCTTGAAAGGATGAGACGTAGCCTGTAATAAATACTCAAATGAAGAATGTATTAATTATCCTCTTTGGATTATGTTGTATTTGTAATATTGAGGCACAATCCGACATTCGTAATATCCTTTTTTCGGGAAAAATACATGACGGCAATTCCGGAATAGCCGGGGTTGCCGTCACTGATGGCATTAATATCACGTTTACCGATTCTAATGGGAAATATAAACTGCTGAGTAATGCAACAGCTGAATTCGTATATATCACTTTGCCTTCCGGTTACGATATTCCGGTTAAGGATGGGACACCCGTTTTCTATGTCGCTGTTACGGATAAATCAAAACCGAAACAAACCGTCAACTTCGAATTATCAAAATCAACCCGCGATGATTATCGCCACACCATAATCGCTTGGGCTGATCCGCAAGTTTATTACGAAGATGAACTCCCGCTGATGGCAAATGCAGCCAAAGACCTTGAAGCATTGGCAAAACAATCTGAAACACCCATTTATGGAGTTGTGTGCGGCGATATAGTAGGCGACCATCCCGAACATTATGGTTCTATTAAAAAAATATTATCCGAAACAGGAGTTCCTTTTTTCTTTTCTCCCGGAAACCACGACATGACATTAGATGTTTGGTCGAACGACAAGGCAAGGGAAACTTTTACAAAAACCTTCGGTCCTAATTATTATTCTTTTAATCGCGGAAAAGTACATTATGTAGTACTTGACGACCCGTTCTATATAGGACGTACTTATTGGTATATTGCCTATCTTCCCGAAAGACAGTTAGCTTGGCTTAAACAGGATTTAGCAGGAGTGCCCGCCGGTTCCACAGTAGCGGTTATTTTGCATATACCAACGTCAACAAGAGAAACACAAGCGAGGGAAAATATGCTCAACGTCTTGCAAAACCGGCAGCATCTGCATGAGATGCTCAAACCGTATAAGGCACATATTTTTTCGGGACATACGCACTACAACGATAACTTCGTGATTACCGAAAACCTTTTTGAACATGTCCATGCTGCTGTATGCGCCGCATTTTGGCAAACGCCCCAATGCAGCGACGGCACACCACAAGGATATGGCGTTTATGAAATAACTGGTGATGATATTCAATGGTATTACAAATCTGTTGGATACGACAGGAATTTTCAATTCAGGGCGTATCCTGTCGGATACAATACCGAAAAACCGGCAGCGGTCACAGTCAACGTATGGAATTACGACCCGGAATGGAAAGTGTATTGGTATGAAAATGAAATATTGAAGGGGGAAATGACTCAATACAGAGGACACGACCCTTATGCTACCGATTATATACTTAAGAACAAAGACAAATTCCGGTATGACTGGATAGGCACAGAGCTTACTGAACATTTGTTTTATGCCGAACCGGTTTCATCGGATGCCCGAATAAAAATTGAAGTAATTGATCGTTTTGGAAATAAATATACAGAAGAATTAAAATGAACAAAAGAAGATTTATACAAACCTGCGGGCTTGCATCTACGGCAGTATTCTTACCCGCTTCACCTCTATTTGCATTTGTTTCAAAAAATACCCCAACAAACATTAAACCGATTGTTGGTTCCTGGTTCGAATTCGAGCATCACAACCAGGCAGAAGGAAAATATTGGAATGCTATTGTACCTAAATTCACAAAAGAACAGTGGAAAGCGAAAATCAAAGAGATGAGTGAAATAGGGATGGAATATTTGGTATTGCTTGCTGTGGCTTATGAAGGCAAGTCCTATTATCCGTCAAAACTACAACCACGACACGATTACGTTTGCGGTGACCCTTTGGAAGCCGTATTAGAAGCCGCAGACGAATGTGGTGTCAAGTTTTTTGTCAGCAACGATTTTTGGTCTGACTGGCGGCAACCCGAGAAAGCCATGAAAGACGAAGACATTTGGCGCTTGCGTGAAAAAGGCATGGAAGAAGTAGCCGAAAAATATGCACATCACAAAAGTTTCTATGGTTGGTATTATCCCCACGAATCGGGTTTGGATCACACCATAGATGAAACTACAATCGAATATGTGAATCGATGTTCAAAAGTAGCCAAAACTTTGACTCCGAAAGCGCTGACATTGATTGCTCCTTATGGAACCAACCGCGTCCAGCCTGACGACAATTATGTCCGCCAATTGGAGCGTCTTGATGTTGACATCATGGCTTATCAAGACGAAGTCGGTGTGAGGAAAACCCAAGCGGGAACGGCGGGAAAATATTACAAAGGTCTGTATAAAGCGCATACCAAGGCGGGGAAGGCACGATTATGGGCTGACCTGGAAATATTTGATTTTGAAGGCGAAGTATACAAGAGTGCATTATTGCCGGCATCTTTCGAAAGAATTCGGATACAATTGGAAGATATTTCTCCTTTTGTAGAACATATCCTGATATATCAATATCTCGGAATGATGAATCAACCCGGAAGCAAGGCTTTTGCCGGACATAAGGATTCGGAAAAATTATATTCCGATTATATGAATTGGTTAAATACAAAGTAGAATGTATATATAAAATTATGACACTATGCGTAGAGAATTTTTAAAGAAAATCGCAACAGCCGGAGCAGTAATGGCAACTGGCGGAGTCGTAACTGCTTGCAATGGCTTATCGGAAGACCGGAAAACACCGTCAAACGCCCTCATTAAACCTGACACATTGATTGTTTCGCGTAACCAGGGCTTAAAAATCACAGGAACATTCCTAGATGAGATTTCACACGATATACCACATCAGAATTGGGGTGAAACGGAATGGGATGCTGATTTCAGACACATGAAAGCCATTGGAATCGACACCGTAATTATGATTCGTTCGGGATATCGCAAATTTATCACCTATCCTTCCGTATATCTGATGAAAAAACACGGTTGCTACAAACCTTCGATGGATTTGCTGGATATGTATTTGCGTTTGGCAAGCAAACACGGCATGAAGTTTTGGTTCGGGTTATACGATTCGGGAAAATATTGGGATACGGGCGATTTATCTTGGGAGATTGAGGACAATAAGTTTGTGATTGATGAAGTATGGAAAAATTACGGACATCATAAAAGTTTTGGAGGATGGTATATCAGCACCGAAATAAGCCGTTCGACTAAGGGCGCTATTGAAGCGTTTCGTGCGATGGGGCAGCAATGCAAAGACGTATCCGGCGGATTGCCCACGCTTATTTCCCCATGGATAGATGGCAAGAAAGCAGTCATGGCGGCTTCCGAAGAGTTGACCAAACACGATGCCGTTTCGGTGGAAGAGCACGAACGAGAATGGGGCGAAATATTTGCCGGAATAAGCGGAGCAGTGGATGCTTGCGCCTTTCAGGACGGACATATCGATTACGATGAGTTGGATGCTTTTTTTGAGATCAACAAAAAAATGGCAGACAAATACGGATTGGAATGTTGGACTAACGCAGAATCGTTCGACCGCGATATGCCCATTAAATTCCTGCCCATTAAATTCGACAAACTCCGCTTAAAACTCGAAGCTGCCAAGCGGGCGAATTATCACAAGGCAATTACTTTTGAGTTTTCGCATTTTATGAGTCCGCAATCGACCTATTTACAAGCCGGTCACTTGTATAATCGTTATAGGGATTATTTTGAAATATAAGTGATAATTGACAATTTTTAATTAATACAATCACCACCATACCTGTTTGCCATTTTTGTAAGTAAAAATCCGCTCTTCTTTTCCTTTTGTGTGATTTTTCAAAAGCAATAATGAGTTTTCGGGAACTTGATCATATTTCAGATAAAAATTATGATCGCCCGTTCTCTGTCCCAACGATACCCAATCTCTGTCGAAATAATACAACTCGTATAATTCATCTTCATTAATATGGTTATCATCATTGACCGGTAATAGCGCAATTTTACTTATTTCAAGCTCTTTCCCAAAATCCAAACCAACCCAACATCCACTGGGACGGGGAGCGTCAAAATAAGTAAACGGATTACCGTCAAATACAGCAGTTTTATCATAGCCTTCATTACTATTATAACTCCCGTCGGTTCCTATTATTTTACCGATTATCTTGTCTTTATTTTCATCATAGACGTTGATTTCGGCAACATATACAAATGAGTTGGGTGGAGACAGATATCTGAAGTATCGCTTTTTGAGTGGCCGGTCCAATTCAACAACCTGATAACCCATAGTTTCTATGCTGTCAAAAGTATGTATATGTATTGCATCCGAGAAATCAGATTTATTTGCAACCTGCAATTTTCCACCGGGCAGTCGCTTTACTATTTCTTCAGCTGTATATTGCATAAAAAAGGGATACTTGCGTTTGAGAATCAAATTAGACAAAAGAACCTCTTTTTCGGGAATTCTTTTCTGTATGTCGCTTTCCCTGTCTACTGTGAAAGGGTATGATATTGGTGTAAATTGATTATTATGATAATGTGCTGCCAAATAGCAACTTCCTCTGCCAACTTTCTCGAAATACACAAAAGATTTATCGCAAGCGCCCCAGCCAACAGGCATCCATTTTTGATTATCGAATACCATAAGGTAGGCTATCCCATCATTCTGTTTGGGTGGAAAGTCTATTTCTATTCTTAAATCAACAAATGCATCGGTATAAATGTTTGTATAAATACCTGATACATCTTTTATAAATGCAGTGTTGAATAGTTCGGGGATATCGCGAACGCTCTGTTTCGCTTTCAATGATTCAGGCTGGTATCGATATGTTTTCCTGAATGTTTTAGGCAGATTACGGTGGGGATAAGCGATCATGTGATCACCAAATTCACATCTATCAAGAAGTTGAAAAGCATAATATTGCTTATCTATCATGATGCCGTTCCAATGGTGGCTCATGCTTCGGTTTGCCCAGTTGGGCGTATAGTCCCAAAACAGAGGAATGCCCAATGCCTTAAAAGTGTAAGCCCCCCATGCTGCCAATTCGTCGCAAGTACCATATTTGATATTGATATAAAAATCAGGGGGGAGGTCAATAGAGTAATGACAATAGATATTCCACCACGGATCGGGAGTAAGTCTTTTTATTAGTTGAGAGATGAAATCATAATATGAATCGGTTTCCAAATAAACAGAATCTGCAATACTCTTAGCAAACGTCCGGTATACAGATATCCATTCTACGACGGGTTCATTCATTATTCTGTATGGTAGCACATACTCGCAAAAATCATCAAATGATACATCCTTATTCCAAGGATAACTTCTACTTTCGAAAGCGGCATCTATATGTGAGATCAAGTATTCGGATTTAATATGTTGAATGTCATAAACGACTGATGCATTACTCATTCGAAATGCTAATTTCGAATTCAAGTTATTGATCCTGTTTATTGTTTCGTCGGATGAATAATCCATCTTGAAAAGTTGTTCAATTTCCGAGTAATAAGAGTCTATTGATTTTCCCTTGTATGAATAATGCTCCGGCATATTTTCAATTAAAAACACAGCCGCTTTGTATTTCAGGCTATCCTCCGGACTTTGCCGGTAATGTGCCAATACCCTTTCAAATTCCGGTCGGTTCGCACCTGCCAAACGTAAAGCGTCTTCCAAATAATCCCGCTTCTTTACGCAAGAAAGGCAAAGGAAAATCAATAATAAATAAAAAACAATCTTCCGCATAATTCAAGTAGAATAATTGATTTTGTTTTCATAATTTCCTCACCACATCCCGCCTCCTGCATACCTGACGGCACGCAGCAGGCGGTTGTGTCGTTATCCTTTCTACCCATATCTAATCCCTGACGGGATTTTCAATTTTCCATTTTCAACTTTCAACTTTCAACTTTCAATTGTCAATTCCGCTCCGCCTGCTTGGCGGCACATCCGGAGTGGTTTTCACCCATTGGCCATCGCTCTGTTCAACATAACCTTTTCGCTTCAGCTCATCCAAGTTGAGAATCTTTTTATCGGGGTTAGAATCATTCCAGTCGTATATTGGAATCACCTGCCGTTGCTGATAGCGAACCGGTTCAATAGTCGTATCCGTGCGCCAATCTTTTATATCCGAAATTATCCGTCCCCAGCCGTTACCAAAAAAGGCACTCGAAGGTTCACCCGTATCCGCCCATACTTGAACCCTTGCCGCAAACGGATAGCTTAATTGTTCTTTCGTTTCGTCATAAAGAAAAATAATGTGATAATAAACCCTGCCTGCCATCTCTCCGGTTTTATTGATTTCTCCTTTCGGAGGAACCGAGTGCCGTTCTATCACCGGTGGAAAATCTTCGCGGTAATAGTCCGGTCCGTAATTCAAAACGACTTCTTTAGCCATGGGAATCAACAGGGAATCCCGCTTTGCCACAGACATCGTATCCAAATTTTGCGACATACCCGCTGTGTTGTAAGTTATGCACAGCAAAATTATAAAAAATAATTGTTTTATTGTTTTCATTGTTTCCTCACCACATCCCGCCTCCTGCATTCCTGACGGCACGCAGCAGGCGGTTGCGTCTTTATCCTTTCTACCCATATCCAATCCCTGACGGGATTTTCCATTTTCCATTTTCCATTTTCAACTTTCAACTTTCAATTATCAATTATCAATTGTCAATTATTCACCGCTTGCCTTTCCTCCCTAATTTTCTTTCGCCAGTTGGCTTTTTCGGCTTCTATGACTTTTTTTAATTGTTCGTTAGCTTCTTTTGTGTGCATTTCAATCAACTTTCGTCGTTCTTCGATAAGGTATGAATTAGAGGTTACATTTTTTATTTTCCGGTCTTTTATTTGTTCATATAATTCCGAAGTCAATGGAATTATCTCATTGCCCTCATCATTTTCCACAAATTTAATGATATATTCACGATCAGGAATCGGAGTGACAAGGGTAATGTTAACATAGTAATTAGAAGAACTCCATGGTTTTTCCTTCCCTACTAATAAATCTATTTCTACAATATTAGCAACATTTGAACCTGTGGATATCTCAACTGTTTGACTAATAGATAGGATTGGCAATTCTAAATCATTAATCAATTCTGATATTTTTTTTCCGGCATATTGTTCACCTCTTATAAGAAAATTATAATCAATGTATTGAATCGTGTCGTTGTTGAATGATTTGAACGGTCGGTAAGGCAAATCGTCTTGTGCCCGAACTTGTCCGCAAACAAATACTATTGCGAACAATGCTAAAATAATTGATTTTGTTTTCATTGCTTCCAACTCCCTTTCTGTGCGCTTTCGCACACGGCTATAATCGCAAAAGCACTATGTGCCTCTAAAAATAATTCCTAATTCATAACCTTTAACCTTTAACCTTTAA
>Ga0082212_10013148_pt1 | contig 10371 bp, 6 predicted proteins | sample TergutNt197P3_FD_71548 | JGI IMG/M metagenome (GOLD analysis project Ga0082212, IMG submission 71548) | Neocapritermes taracua P3 segment gut microbial communities from Petit-Saut dam, French Guiana - Nt197 P3 | ecosystem: Host-associated > Arthropoda: Insects > Digestive system > Gut ...
AGGCAGAAGAATGTGGAATGCAACCGGTGGTTCCGCCAAAGAGCAATCGGCTGGAGCCGTGGGAATATGACAAGGAAATGTACAAGGGACGTAATGTTGTGGAACGTAACTTCCATAATATCAAACAGTTCAAAAGAGTGTTTCCCGCTATGACAAGTTAGACGAAACCTACAACGCCTTCATCGCTCTCGCTCATATTACCCTGTTCATGAGAAATTAGTGTCAACAGTACCTAACACATAATCGGTTGCCGCTTTTGGATCGATTCCATTTGCATGAGAGCAATCCGCAACGCATCGCGGGCAAGTGTACCGCCGAGAATTGGTGAAACCTGTCCCTTATTTACCGAATCAGTCAGTTCCTTTAATTCGTTCGCAAAAATGCCGACTTCATCGAGCGAGGGCAATTCGGCAGGCAACGCTTTTCCGTCTTCCGTTAGGATCGTTGTACCACTGCCATCCAGTACCATCGTTGCTTTTTCGAAGTGGACTTCGCTTCGTGCCATGAAGGGACGACCCTGTTGAAAAATGCAACCGCTCGTTGCTGTTACGACTAAATTCGAATCACCGAAAATAAACTGCGTCGTAAAATACTCCGGCACCTCCCCGCGCAACCGACCGATGCTCTGCACTTGCTTCGGCATTCCGAAAAGCAAGCGAATAAAGTGGGCATCGTGAATGTGAAGATCGAGTAACGGTCCACCGATAGTAGACATATTGTAAAAATCTTTGAGCCAGACCGGATCGGAAATAATACGGTCAAAATGCCCGCCAATCAGCTTGCCGTACTTGTTTGTCCGCACCGCTTCGTAAACGAGGGCATAAGCCGGAAAGAAGGGGAGCACATGCCCAACCATGAACAATTTTTTGTACGTTTCGGCGGCAGCTGTCATTGCGTCGGCATCGGTCAGCGAAAGGGCAATTGGTTTTTCGGAGAAAACGTGCTTCCCGGCTTTGATTGCGGCAATCGTCATCTTGGCGTGCAGGTTTGGTGGCAAACAGACATCGATCAGATCGACATCGGGATCGGCAAAGAGTTCGTCGGCTTCGGCGTAAGTTTTTACACCGGTCAAATCCATTTGCGTTCCTTGCGGACCGAAATTGCCTTTGATCCCTGTCCAATCTCCTTTTCGCCGTTCCGGCAACGATTCGCAAATTGCCGTTACCTGCACTCCGCTCAACTTTTGATAAGCAAGATAGTGCATCATTCCCATAAAACCGAGTCCGTGAATACCGATTCGTAACATTGGAGATCAAAAAGGGTTAAATTGCTACTGGAAACGTCCGCAGACGCTAACATAAGTTTAACATAAACTTTACTATTGCGTCAATCATTGCAGTCAGGGCGGCAGGAAAATTGCAAAGTCCTTTTTCCGTTCTCTTTGCGAAGGCGGGGCTAGAGAAACAGGAAGGCTCTACCTGCGTCTGGGTTGGTAGATACGAGTGCTTCGACGAGTGATCGGAGCAAGGCGATTCCACACTGCCGGACATTGTGGACGAACTGACAAAATCCGACATCAATCGGCAATCGTTCCTGCGAAATTCCACGATGAGGATGCAACCAACTTCGTAATAATGACCAACATCCCTCCATCGTGTTCACAGGCACCTCATGAAAACCATCGCCGTCCTCGTCCCGTACATATTCTCCCGCCCCATGACACACCGATTTATGTTCATAACCCCACTCCGTCAGCCGACTGTAGATGTTGCTTTCGTCCTTTTATGTGATACAATTCCCAAAGAGCCGAGGACGAAGGCGGTACTCCGCTGTCTTGCGGCTCTTTGAGGTGACTTCGATCACCGACAATAACCATGACCCTTACTGCCCTATTCAATCCCTTTACCCGCATCGACGGTTTTTCTGCATTGCTTTGTGGTTGCACTCTCATGCTACTGACCGCCGCTATTGCTGCTCCGAGCGGAATACATTTCGGCGGTACGCTTACCATTCAAGTTGTCGGTGTCAGACACTTGACGTTTGGTTTGGTTTTCTCACTGCTCCTTTTGGGTTGGCTTAATGCCGCCACGTTCTTTTACATCGCCGGGTTGTTCTTTTTCAAATCGAAAATCCGAGCCGTTGATATGTACGGAACGTTTGCATTGGCACGAGCACCGCTTTTGGTCGCTGCTCTGTTCGCCTTGTTGCTCGGTATGGGAAATATTGATGTGAAACCAGGGCAAATGCCGATGGAGTTTTGGATATTTGCTGTCATTTATTTTGCTTGTGCCATGTGGGTCATCGTCTTGTGTTACAACGCCTTTGCGGTTTTGGCTAACGTGAAGAGCAAAAGGCTTTTCGCCGCCGTTCTGATTGTTTCAGAAATTGCCGACGCAATCGTTCGGCTAACGTTTGCCTACCTTTTCGTCATTCCCGCGCAAGCAGGAATCTAGCCATGTGACGTTCCTCTCTGGATTCCCCCTTCGTGGGAATGACGAATCGCAATCTTACGATTGCGGTTCTGTTAACGATCCAACACCCGCAGCACAAAATCCAGCACCGCATCGGGATCGGACTCCCGCGACAATCGATGTGCCATCGGGACATAACCCTTGCGGTCATCCGTCGTGCGAATCTCCAAACCCTGTTGCCGTAACTCATCACGCAAGTTTTCGATTTACAGAGACCTGATCTGAAGCCCCGGAACACGTTGAAATTCTTTGACGTTGTTCGTAAGTAGAATCGCATCCAAGGCAAGAGCATGGGCGGCAATCAGTGTGTCCAATGGTCCGATAGGGGTGCCGGCTGTTTCCAAATTTTTACGAATTTCTCCATAAATCGAAGCGGCACACGTATCGAAAGGATAGACGATGACACCGGTACAAAAATGCCGTAGCGCAGTACCGTTTTGTAGTGGATTCGAACTTCGATGAACACCGCATTCCAATTCCGCAAACGTTATGGAAGAGATTCCGAGATCAAGACAGTGAAAACGACTGGCAACTTCCGGTATTCGTCCTCTAATCATGACGATACAAACGCAAGTATCCAAAAGATGCATCACGCCCAATTCCTTTCTTCCACGCTTTCCGGCGGTGTTGCGAAGGTCATGGTCGGTGCCGCAACGGAAAGTGAAATGAAAGAAAAGAAAGCGCGAGTGGAAGATGCTCTCCATGCGACTCGGGCTGCGGTGGAAGAGGGAATCTTGCCGGGCGGTGGTGTTGCATTGCTTCGTGCATCGAATTCGGTGAAGCCGGATGGTTTGGCAACGGACGAGATGGTGGGTTACAACATTATCGTGAAGGCTTGTCGGGCACCGCTGACGCAGATTGCACAAAATGCGGGCAAGGACGGCGGAATCGTTGCCGAAAAGGTGTCGGAAGGCAAGGGCAACTTCGGTTACAATGCGCTCACGGATGTTTATGAAGACGTGGTGAAGGCGGGCGTGATTGATCCGACGAAGGTGGCTCGGACGGCACTGACGAATGCGGCGAGTGTGGCTTCGTTGATGTTGACGAGTGATGCGTTGGTAGCGGACATACCGAAAGAGGAAAAAGCGGGTCCTGCCATGCCTCCCGGCGGGGATATGTATTAAACAGAGCCGCAATCTTTAGATTGCGAAAATGATAAAGAGCGGCGGACGCAAGTCCGCCGGTTTTTACCTATTGACGGTTCTGTAAATTGCCGATATAATACACGTGTCGGGTTGATCACCGACAGAATTATTGCCCGTTGATAGCCATTAAACGCCTTCGGCGGGTTTTTTTACGTCTATGATAAAAGAGTTACAGAACAAGCGAGTCGTTGCCTTTGTCGATGGGCAAAATCTTTTTCATGCTGCTAAACAAGCGTTTGGATACAATTTTCCGAATTATGATCCGGTCAAACTTGCAAATTTGGTGTGCGAACAACAGTTGCATTGGACACTTGTAAAACTCCATTTTTATACTGGAATGCCGTCAGAAACGAAAGACGAGGCAAGGAATCGTTTTTGGAAGGGCAAACTTGGTTTTATGGGTATCAACAAAATGGTACAAGCATATTCCCGACCGCTCGTCTATCGCAATGGTGTCGGACAAGAAAAAGGCATCGACGTAAAACTGGCGATTGATGCCGTCCGATTGGCACACGAGTCGGCGTATGATGTCGCTCTGATTTTCAGTCAAGATCAAGATTTTGTGGAAGTCGCTACGGAAATCCGCCGCATTGCCGCCGTGCAAAATCGCCCTATCACTGTCGCCAGTGCCTATCCCGTCAGCCCTGATTATGCAAACAATCGTGGAATAGATAAAACCGACTGGATTCCCATTGACCGGACACTTTACGATCAGGCGATTGATCCCGTCAACTATCGCTCTCGGTGAGATTGTCCGTTGTCGCATCGCCGTTTGCAAGATTGCGCTCCCGCACAATTAGAACTTTCTGAACAACTCTAAACGGCATCGGAAAAAATGACGAGAATCCCACCACAGGATGTATCATCTTACGTGCTAGGATAGGCAAAAAGAGTTATCTGTACGCATCAGAGTGAGATTGATGGCTTGTCTGTACAACAAGATTCCACCATAAATTGCCGTTTCGATCCATCCGTTTCCTATGAGTAGCATTGCTTTCCTTCCCTCCGCCTATCAATCCGTACAAGTTACCACCCGAAGCGGCAATGTTGTAAAACCATCTGTTGCAGTACCCAACCGACCCAACTACGCCGATGTTCTGACGCTCTCGCCAGAAGCAAAAGCGGCAAGCGTTGGGCTTCGGTTCTCTACATCCGTTGGCGATTTGATCGGACAGCCCACCGAAGAAAACCTCCTGCGATTCTATGAAAAGCACGAACAGGCACTCTGGGCGATGGGGAAGATAGAAACAACGGTTGAAATGTACTATGAAGACACGTTGGCTGCGACACGTACAATTACACGAGGGGGGTTATATGGCATTACTGTCGCCTCGAAAGATGAGTTGGTTCTTTGGACAGGGAATACCGATGTTAGTAGTGGAGGAACTGCATTTACACCGGAATGGCAAGCACTTCGAGATAAATGGGACACTGATTGGGCAAAATGGCTAGACGGCGGAAACTTTAATCCCGATGAATGGTATGACCCCGATAAAATTACCTATAAGGCAACGAGTACATGGACAAGAGCGGACATGCCCGATGAATGGGCAAAGATTCCCGGCTTTACAGATTGGCTCGCGGAAAAACCGACGACGAAAATCGCTTCGGCATACGAAGGTGAAGATATTCCTCTAAATTATGGTTTTTCAACAGGCGAATGGGAGACCGGCACTCGCCTCAACACCTTTTCTCTGTACAGTATTGGTCCTGTTATTCGTGTTGATGGACGAAACAACACCGGTATCAACAATGACATCGGCATCTTTCAGCAAACGGCAAACCCCTACGCCGGTTTAAGCACACTGCTCGGTTTGGAAGAAGTGTGCAAAGACAAAGATTCACTAATCTCCGCACTGGACAAACTGATTAACGATGAGTCCGCCGAACTGAACAAATTGCTTTCCGGCAAACTCAAAGCGGCGGGACTGCAAGACGTTACCAAGAAAATCACCTTTGCCGAAGATGCCGATGGAAACATCGTCATCAAAGGCAACATCAGTGCGGCACAGAAAAAGAAACTTGCAAAACTCATCAATGACGATCCGGCACTTGTGGATCGAATCAAGACGCAAAAAGCCCGAATGGAAATTGCGGAGGAGTTGAAAAAAGGCGGAGAAATCGACAAAGAAACGGGAAAAACACACCAGACAAACCTTAATGATAAAAAATTCGATGCTGCCCGAACGCAACTCCTCAAAGATTTTCTCGAAAAAAATAACTTGTCGATCAACAATCTGAACGATGCTCTCAACGAAAACCTCGATGCACTGTTGACAGAGTTTCCCGAATTGAAATCCGAAATAGTGGACTACAAATACCGGCAGAAAGCGGCAAAAACATTGTCCGCCATGCACATGCCGGGCGTTGCAGGAGAGGAAAGCGATGAGACGGAGGACGGTGCCGTGCGTTCGCTGTTTTCGATGAAGCGAGGGGTACTTTCCGAAGTGACCGATGAGGATACCGAGACGAACCTTCGTACCGGTGGGATGGAATTACGCTCCACCATCTACAAAAGAATCGTTGATAAGTTCAACGATTTGTACAAGAACGATTGGGAGAGTCAGATTTCCAGTTTTGGCATGAAAATTGACAATCAGGGACGGTTGTCGATAGTGGATGCCGAAACGAGCGGCGACGATCCGCAAGCCAATGCCATCGCAACAAAGGTGATGAACACTTGGCTTAACATGAAAATCAGAGACCAAGAGGACGGCGAGTCGGACGAAGACTATGCCAAAGTGCCTACAATACGCGAGGTGGGACAAGAACTCGGTTTGGCAATTTTGGATGCCCACGACGACGAACACGGAGACGTGAAAGAGTTCAGGCATGAAATTGTTTTCGGTAAGGGTTTTGGCGGCGGTTTTGAGGTTCTCTCTCCCGATGCTGACCGGGCTGCTCTGCAAGAAATGGAGGTATTGTCGCAAGAGATCGACATGGCGTTGGGACAATTCTTTGGCAAAACGATGAGTCCGCTCAGTATCATGTTCGGTGAGGATGGTCTTTTGTCGTTGGGCAAGGACGGTATGCTATCGCATGAGGATTCGCAAGCAATCCAAAAAGTGTTAGACGAAATCAACCATTACTTGCTTGCCGAGCGGAACGGAGAAGAAACGGAGGGCATGTTGTCCCCGGAATTGACTGGTATCGCAGGAAAACTGTTGGAGTTGAAGGATGCACAGGACAAGATTCACGATAAGTCGCTGTTGCCAAAAGAGGGGATACGCTTCTCCATTTAAGGTCGTCAGAAAGCCGCTGATTGCAGGACACTGCAATCGGCGGCAAATCGGTTATGATTTTTGCCTTGTGGCAGTTTTTACGGGGTTTGGGCAATATACATGGTAAACTGCATGGGCTACCGAAAAAAGTGTTGTAATTCTCGGTGATTATTGCATATTGCCAAATCCTGTCAGGAAAACCGCTGACGGTTGTTAATGTTCCTGCCGTCAACTGAACCGATACAACAACGCGCCGCAAATATGCCCGCCCGCCGCAGATATTGCGCTACTCTGCCATATTGAAGAGCGGAAGCATCAGCGAAATCACGAGAAACAGAACCACGCTTCCCAAGAGGATCAGCATCATCGGTTCAATAAACCGAACGGCTAAATCCAATGCCCGCCAGTTCCGTCTTTCCAAGCCGTCGGAAATTTCCACTAAAATTGTGTCCAACGTGTTCGACTCTTCGGCAACGGAAATCATTTCGACAACCGTTCGCGGAAAACAACCGGACCTCGCCAGGGGATCTGCCAATCGTGAACCGCCGCTGATGTTTTCCGAGGCTTTCGTAACCGCATCAAATAAAATTTTATTTCCTGTTGCACCGCCTGCAATTTCCAACGACTTGACAATCGGGACACCATTTCGCAGCAGCGTTCCCAATATCCGGCAGAACCGGGCGACCGCAAAGCCTTCATAGACTTTTCCTCCCACTGGAAAACGCAACTTAAACCGATCGACGGACCGTCTCCCTTTTTCGGTACTCGACCAGAAGCGGAACCAGATACCGCCGGGAACGAAAATGAGAACCGCTGCTCCCAAAATATATTTCATGTTGTCAGACAAGAGAAGCAGGATTTCCGTTGAGATCGGAAGTTCTCCGCGAGTCCGCAGGTCTGCGAAAAGATTCGAGAAATTCGGAACAATGACAAGCATAATGACCGTTACGATTACGACCATCATGATGAAGAGTAATATCGGATACGCCAAGGCACCGATAATTTTTCCTTTGAGGTCGTCCTGCGCTTCGGTGTAGTCGGCAATGTGATTGAGCGATTCTTCAAGAAATCCGCCTTCACCGCCGGCTTTGACCATTTGCGTTCCCATATCGCCGAACACTCCATGAAAACGCCCCATGGCTTCGGCGAGGGTTTCTCCCGCTTCGACCCGGCGATAGATGTTGTCGAGCACGAACTTCAAATTACTGTTCGACGTTTGGTCTCGAAGAATTCTCAACGCCTTTAATAGGGGGACTCCGCTTTTCAGAAGGTCTGCCAGTTGGGCATAAAAACCGGAAAGCAGTTGTCCGCTGACTCGCCGCACTTTTCCTGTGACCGCCTGCTGCAACACCGGCTTGATTTCCAGCGGAAACAAACCGGCTGCCGTGAGAGCAGCCGCGGCTTCTGCTTCCGTCCCCACGTCGGTCTGTCCCGTTACTTTCGTTCCCTGTTGATTTCGGGCAATGTAACTGTAAGTCGGCATAACTGTTTCGAGCGGTCAACCGCACGGTATTATTCTAGCAAATGGTCCGTGTTTTTCAACACCAATCATGACACATTTTTTCAAACGGACTGTCCGGCAAATCCGGTTGTCCGGGAGACGCATTACAAAACAAAATGGTTTTGTGTACAATGGTCGGCGCATAACCTCTTCCCAACATCCCCATGATCCGATACTCCTTCGCCATCGTTGCGGTTCTCATCGCCTTTCTCGTTCCGGCAAATGCCCAGACCGTCGTCAAACAAGTCGTGCGGTTTGAAGGTGCCGAACAAAATCTCCTGCGTACCGATGGATTCCAGCCCTACGAAACCGGCTTCAAATTAGAGGACGGCATTTACGTCTGCGATAACGGCACCGACAGCAACGTCCGGCGCGGCGTGGCACAATCCGTTACACTCAACCAAGAGAAGCCCGAACCGATTGTCGCCGAAGCGTGGAGCCGAGCAGAAAACGTCTCCGGCAGTCCGAACGACGATTACGGCATTTACATCGACATCACTTACCAAGACGGCACCCGTCTCTGGGGACAAACGGCGGCGTTCGGTGTGGGAACACATGATTGGCAGAAGAAAACGCTCACGATTTTGCCGCCGAAGCCTGTCAGAAAATTGTCGTTTTACACGTTGTTCCGCAACAAGTCGGGCAAGGTTTTCTTTCGGGATATGAAGTTGTCCGTACTGCGCACACCGGAAAACACCGTTCTGTTCGATGGCGTGCCGGTTGTGCCGAAAGACAGTACACACTTTCAAATTCGGGATGTTGCCGCCAATTCCGATTACTTTGACTTGGAAGACAATCCTTTCGGCGTGATCTCCACGGAAGAAGTCATTGCGTCCACTGCGTGGAATATATTTCGAGTTAAATTGACAAACCCCGACAACAAAGACCGGTGTTTGACGCTGGTTTTTACACTTCCGCCTGCTCTTCCGACTGATGGTAGTGCGGTATGGTATGAACATCCGAGATCGGAAATTGCCATTGAACCAGTATATCCGAGGTCGGAGATTGCAAATCCGGAACGTGTTCTCACGTCCTCCATGCCGAATGTCGGCTCGAATGGCAGACTTTCGCTCTATCCCTTTACGGCAGTAAGTACTACAACAGGCGGTCTTGGTATCGGCATCGACATGAAAACGCCCGGCTTTTTTCGTGCCGGTTACAATTCAGGAACGGAGGAACTTTTCGTTGCCGTTGACATTGCACTGACGAAAGAGTCGCCGACTGTAATGTTCAACTTCGTCATTTTTTCGTTTGACGCTCAACACAAATTTCGCGGTGCCCTCGATGCTTATTACAAATGCTTTCCCGAATACTTCGCCAGCAAAACACCCGAACAAGGAATCTGGATGCCCTTCGAAGCGATCAGCAAGGTTCCCAATCACGAAGACTTCGGTTTCAAATTCAAAGAAGGAGACAGCGAAGTCGCCTGGGACGATGCTCACAACATTTTGACGTTCCGCTATACCGAGCCGGGGACATGGTGGATGCCGATTCCGCAAGACCAGCCGCAAACTTACGACTCCGCCATTGCCGAGGCGAAAAAACTTGCCGACGGCGGCAATGCGAGAGCGTTGGCACTTTTCAAGAGCGGAATGCACGATGCCGAAGGGAAATTCGTGTGCCAAATCCTCGATACCCCCTGGTGCAAAGGGGCGGTGTGGAGCACCAATGACATGCCGGAAATCGAAGGAGGAAGTTTCGCTCTCAAATGGAGTCCGCAGATTTACCAAAGCAAATATGGGCAAACGGACAAGGGAATCCTGGACGGCGAGTACGTCGATTCGGCAGAGGCATACGTGACCGCTACACTCGATTTTCGCCGGGAAAATTTTGCGGCGGCGAAAACTCCGCTTGTCTTTTCCAAAGAAGACTATCAACCGGCAATTTACAAAGGACTCATGTTGTTCGAGTACGTCCGAAAGATTTCCGAAGACATGCACAAAAACGATAAACTGATGTTTGCGAATTCCACGCCGGACCGGCTCTGCTGGCTTGCTCCGTGGTTCGACATTATGGGAACGGAGACCGATTGGAATCCGGGCGGACGTTGGACACCGATGAGCGATACTTCTATGCTCTACCGACGGGCAATC